>Ga0207981_1000067_pt1 | contig 13925 bp, 11 predicted proteins | sample SoimicmetaGmgLPC_FD_188327 | JGI IMG/M metagenome (GOLD analysis project Ga0207981, IMG submission 188327) | Soil and rhizosphere microbial communities from Laval, Canada - mgLPC (SPAdes) (version 2) | ecosystem: Environmental > Terrestrial > Deep subsurface > Rock core/Sediment | place: Laval... | reverse complement strand
ACGCCACGCTGCCGATGCCCGCGCTGATCCTGCCCTCGCTGCAGGTCAACCTGCGCGGCGGCGCATTGCCTCCGCCTTCGGCAAATGGCACGCGATACTTGCGCATCCCCTTGGACAGGATCTGACATGCGGAAGCTGGCCCGTGCGACGTGGGTCGCGTTGCTCGCCACCTTCGCCTGCGTCGCGGGCGCTTCGCCTCCGGACAAGCCTGCGCCGCTGACCGTCTTCGCTGCCGCCAGCCTCAAGGAGTCGCTGGACGAAGCGGCCACGGCGTACGAACGCGGCGGCGGCGCCCCCGTTCGCGTGTCCTACGCCGCGAGCTCCGCGCTCGCGCGCCAGATCGAACAGGGCGCGCCGGCCGACGTCTTCGTTTCCGCCGACCAGGCCTGGATGGACGCGCTGCAGGAGCAGAAGCTCATCGACCCGGCTTCGCGTCGCAACCTGCTGGGCAATACGTTGGTCCTGGTGGCGCCGAAGGATTCGAAAGTCCAGGTCGCGTTGAAGCCCGGCCTCGACCTCGCGGCGCTGCTGGGGGCCGATGGGCGTCTTGCGCTCGCACTCACCAACAGCGTGCCCGCCGGCAAGTACGCGAAGCAGTCGCTGGTGAAGCTCGGCGCGTGGGAGGGCGTGAAGTCGCGCACCGCCGAAGCGGAGAACGTGCGTGCGGCCTTGCTCCTGGTCGCGCGTGGCGAAGCGCCGCTCGGCATCGTCTACGGCAGCGACGCACTCGCCGAACCGAAGGTGCGCGTGGTCGCCACGTTTCCGGCCGATGCACACGCAGCGATCGTCTATCCCATCGCGCGCGTCGCCGCGAGCACGAATCCGCAGGCGAAGGCCTTCGTCCATTGGCTGCAGACGCCCGCCGCGCGCGCGATCTTCGCCAGGCACGGTTTCCGGTTGCTCTGACGCATGGACGCGCTCACACCCGCCGAGCTCACCGCCATCGGACTCAGCCTGAAGGTCGCGCTCACGGCGGTCGCGTGCAGCCTGCCGTTCGGCATCGCGTTCGGTTGGCTGCTCGCGCGCAAGCGCTTCCCCGGCAAGTTGCTGCTCGACACCGTGCTCGTGCTGCCGCTGGTGATGCCGCCCGTGGTCACCGGCTTCGTGCTGTTGATCGCCTTCGGCGCGCGTGGGCCGATCGGCACCTTCCTGCGCGAGAACTTCGGCATCGTGTTCGCGTTCCGCTGGACGGGCGCGGCGCTCGCGAGCGGGATCATGGGATTCCCGCTGATGGTGCGCGCGATCCGCGTGGCGATCGAAGCCGTGGACGTGCGCCTGGAACAGGCGGCCGCCACGCTCGGTGCGCCGCCGTGGCGCGTGTTCCTCACCGTCTGCCTGCCGTTGGCGTGGCCGGGCATCGTCGCCGGCGCGATGCTGGCCTTCGCCAAGGCGCTCGGCGAGTTCGGCGCGACGATCACCTTCGTGTCCGCGATCCCGGGCGAAACGCAGACCTTGTCGGCGCTGATGTACGGAATGATGCAGGTGCCCGGAGGCGAATCCGGCTTGTGGCGCCTGGCGATCGTCGCGGTCGCGATGTCCTTCGCTGCGGTGTTCTGCTCCGAATGGCTCGTGCAGCGGCAGCGGCGCGGGGATGCGGCATGACGCATCCGCTGTTCTCGATCGACATCGACGTGGCGCGCGGGACGTTCCGGCGCAGCGTGCGCATCGAAAGCACGCGGCGCGCGATCGCGCTGGTGGGCGCGTCCGGTGCCGGCAAGACCTCGGTGCTGAATGCCATCGCGGGGCTGGTGCGGCCCACGCGCGGGCGCATCGCGATCGACGGCCGCACGCTCTTCGACGCCGCGACGGGCGTGGACGAGCCCGCGCACCATCGCCACATCGGATACGTGTTCCAGGATGCGCGCTTGTTCCCGCACCTGGACGTGCGCGCGAACCTGCTCTACGGCGCGCCGCGCCGCGATGCGACGCCGCGCTTCGCGATGGACGCGATCGTCGACCTGCTGGGCATCGGCGCGCTGCTGGATCGGCGCATCGAAGGCCTGTCGGGGGGCGAAGCGCAGCGCGTCGCCATCGCGCGCGCGTTGCTCTCGCAGCCGGCGTTGCTGCTGCTCGACGAACCACTGTCGATGCTCGACCGCGCGCGCAAGGACGAACTGCTGCCGTGGCTGCAGCGCGTGCGCGACGAGGTCGCGCTGCCGATGGTGTGGGTCAGCCACTCGCCCGAGGACACGGCACGACTGGCGGATGCCGTGTTCGAGCTGGCGTAGCGCGGCTTCTTACGCCAGCGCCTTCGCCGCCTTCACCACGTTCTCGACCGTGAACCCGAAGTGCGGGAACAGCGCCTCGGCCGGCGCGCTCGCGCCAAAGCGATCGATGCCGATCACCGCGCCGTCCAGGCCCACGTACTTGCGCCAGAAATCGCTGACGCCCGCTTCGATCGCCACGCGGCGGCGGCATGCATTCGGCAACACGGATTCGCGGTAGGCCGCGTCCTGGCGGTCGAACACGTCGGTCGAGGGCATCGACACCACGCGCACGCCATCGCCCAACTGGTCGGCGGCCTTCATCGCGAGCTCGACTTCCGAACCGGTGGCGATGAGGATCGTCTGCGGCGCGCCCTTGCTGTCGCGCAGGATGTAGCCACCGCGGCGGATCGCCGCGACCTGCGCTTCGTCGCGCGCCTGGTGCGCGAGGTTCTGGCGGGTGAACACCAGGCACGACGGACCGTCGTGCTGCTCGATCGCCGCGCGCCACGCCACCGCGGATTCGACGGCGTCGCACGGGCGCCACACATCGTTGCCCGGGATGTAGCGCAGCGTGGCGAGGTGTTCGATCGGCTGGTGCGTCGGGCCGTCTTCGCCCAGGCCGATGGAATCGTGCGTGTACACGTGGATCGCGTGCGCGCCCATCAGCGCGCTCATGCGCACGGCGTTGCGGGCATAGTCGCTGAAGACCAGGAACGTCGCGTCGTACGGAATGAAGCACTCATGCAGGCCCATGCCGTTGCTGATCGCGGTCATCGCGAACTCGCGCACGCCGTAGTAGACGTAGTTGGCATTGGCGTCGTCGGAGGTCACCGACTTGCTGCCCTTCCACAGCGTCAGGTTGGAATGCGCGAGGTCCGCCGAGCCGCCGATCAGTTCCGGCAGCAGCGGGCCGTAGGCTTCCAGCGCCATCTGCGAGGCCTTGCGCGACGCGACGACGGGGCCGTCGGCCTGCAGCTTGCGGATGTACGCGTCGGCCTCGGCGGCCCAGTTCTCCGGCAGTTCGTTGCGCGCGCGGCGCACGAGTTCGTCGGCGAGTTCCGGATGGCGCGCGGCATACGCGTCGAACAAACGGTTCCACTGGTCCTCGCGGACGAGGCCCGCGTTGCCCGCGCGCCAACCGTCGCGGATGGCCTGCGGGATTTCGAACGGCGCGAACGACCAGCCCAGCGCTTCGCGCGTGTTGGCGACTTCGTCCTTGCCCAGCGGCGCGCCGTGCGAAGACTCCTTGCCCGCCTTGTTCGGCGAACCGAAACCGATGGTGGTGCGGCAGCAGATCAGCGTGGGCGCGTCGGTGGAGGACAGCGCGGTGTCGATCGCGCGCTTGATCTCGTCGGCATCGTGGCCATCCACGTTCGTGATCACGTTCCAGCCGTAGGCCTCGAAACGCTGCGGCGTGTCGTCGGTGAACCAGCCCTGCACGTTGCCGTCGATCGAGATGTGGTTGTCGTCCCACAGCGCGATCAGCTTGTTCAGGCCCCAGGTGCCGGCGAGCGAGGCGGCTTCGTGCGAGATGCCTTCCATCAGGCAGCCATCGCCCAGGAACACCCACGTGTGGTGGTCGACGATTTCGAATTCGGGGCGGTTGAAGCGCTGCGCGAGGAGCTTTTCCGCCAGCGCCATGCCCACCGCGTTGGCGAAGCCCTGGCCGAGCGGGCCGGTCGTGGTTTCCACGCCCGGCGTCATGAAGTTTTCCGGATGGCCCGGCGTCTTCGATTCGAGCTGGCGGAAGTGCTTGAGGTCTTCGATCGACAGGTCGTAGCCCGACAGGTGCAGCAGCGCGTACTGCAGCATCGAGCCGTGGCCGTTGGACAGCACGAAGCGGTCGCGGTTGAACCAGTTCGGATTGTTCGGGTTGTGCCGCAGGTAATCGTTCCAGAGCACTTCGGCGATGTCCGCCATGCCCATGGGCATGCCCGGATGGCCGGACTTCGCGGCCTCCACCGCATCGATGGCGAGGAAACGGATGGCGTTGGCGAGGTCGCGGCGGCTGGGCGTCGTCATGGGGGCGTCAGGGGGAAAAGTCTGCGGGCGGCGCGGATTGTACCCCGCGCCCTTCCCTCTCCCGAGGCCGACGCCCGGGAGGATCAGCCCGCGACGGGCTCTGCGGCAGGCACTTCGACGGGCTCTCCGGCCGATACGACGGTGGCGAGCATGAGGTCGCCGGTGACGTTGAGCGTGGTGCGGCACATGTCGAGGAAGCGATCGACGCCGAGGATGAGGCCGATGCCTTCGGCCGGCACGCCGACCATGGTGCAGATGAGCGCCACCACCGGCAACGAACCGGCCGGCACGCCGGCGGTGCCGACGCCGCCGAGGATGCAGACGAACATCACCGTCGCCTGCTGGGTGAGGCTGAGGTCCACGCCGAAGAACTGCGCGAGGAACAGCACCGTCACGCCCTCGAACAAGGCCGTGCCATTCTGGTTGGCGGTCGCGCCCACCGTGAGCACGAAGCGGGAGACGCGGCGCGGCAGCCCCAGCTTCTCCTCGGCCACGCGCAACGACGTCGGCAGGGTCGCGTTGCTGGAGGCGGTGGAGAACGCCATGATCATCGCCTCCTCGATGCCACGGAAGAAGCGGATCGGCGAGTACTTGCCGACGAACTTCAGCATCAGCGAGTACACGACGAACTGGTGCAGCGCGAGCGCGAGCACGACCACGCCGACATAGGCGCCGAGCTTGGCCATCAGGTCCCAGCCGAACAGCGCGGCCAGGTTGAACATCATGCAGAACACCGCATACGGGGCGAGGCGGATGACCAGCCCGATCAGCGTCATCGAGATTTCGAACAGGCCTTCGATGCCGCGCTTGAGGACCTGCGCGTTCTCGCTGCGCGTGAGCACCAGGCCGATGCCCAGCATCAGCGCGAAGAACATCACGGCCAGGATCGTGTTCTCGGCCGCGGCCTTGACCACGTTGTCGGGCACGATGGACAACAGCATGTCCAGGCCCTTGGGCTGCACCGTCGTGTTGCTGACGATCGCCTGCGCGCGTGCGCTGCCCTGTTGCAGCAGCTGCTGCGCCTGCGCGGGATCCACGCCGTCGCCCGGGCGGAACAGGTTGACCAGGACCAGGCCCAGCACGACCGCGATCCCCGAGACCACCACGGTGTAACCCAGCGTGCGCCAGCCGATGCGGCCCAGCGAGCGCACATCGCCCATCTCCGCCACGCCGACCACGAGCGCGGAGAACAACAGCGGGATGACGAGCATGAAGATCAGGCGCAGGAACAGCGTGGCGGCCGGCTGCGTGATCCAGGTGGTGAGCCACTGCACCCAGGGTGCGTCGGCGCCCGAGACGTAGTGCGCGACCAGGCCGAGCAGCAGACCGGCGGCGAAGCCGATGGCCATCTTCCAATGCAGGGCCAGGCCTTTGCGGGGCGTCGTGTCAGTCATCGCGAGGTCCGGTCCTGCCGCGGACCGCCCGCGGAACGGGCGTCACTTTAGCCGGTATCGGGCCTGAAGGAACCTCAGGCTGGCGGATACAGCGGGGGCAGGACCGTTCGCGCGGGGGCTTCGTGCTGCATCACCGACGGGCCGCGCGCGAAGGCGCGACGCAAGGCTTCGCGTGCGGCGCGCGGGTCGCCGTCGGACCAGCGCGCGCGTTGCAACTGGCGCACGGCGTCGCGTTGGGGCGCATCGTCGAGGCGCGCGAACAGCGCGTCGATGTCGCGCGCGGGCGGAGCGACGGACGCGCACAGCGCATCGGTGATGTCGGCGAGGTCGCCGGTGTCGAGGGCGCGCTTCAAGTCCACGTGCTTGTGGTCGGGATTGCGATGCGCGGACGCATCCCGAGACGTCGCGGCCGTTGCGCTCGCCCGCGGATGCCGATGTTCCAGCGCCCACAGCAACGTCACCAGCCACAGGACGGCGAACAGGGCGGCGGCCGCGGCCCACGGCAGGATGTGGCCCTGGATGCCGGGGATCTGGATGCGGTCCTCGTTGTCGTTGGCCTGCGATGTGGCCGTGGATGGTGCGCTGCCCGTTGTCGCCGCCGCCGTGCCCGCCGCACCGGGGGCGACCTGCAACGCGATCGGCGGCAAGGTCGCGGTGCGCGCGACGCCCGCGCGCACGTCCCACCACTCGATGCGCGGTGCGTCCACGCGCAATGCGCCGGCGCGCACCGGCACGATCGAGAACGTACGCGTGAGCGTCGTGCGCGGGCGGCCTTCGTCGAAGGTTTCGTCCGATTGCGCCGCGGCGGGAAAGACCTGGGCGCCATCGCTGCCGGCCAATTGCAGCTCCGGCACCTGCGAGGCGACGGCGCCGTCGGCGACCGCTTCGATCGCCACCGTCGCCGATTCGCCGGTGCGCCCGGATTGCGGCAGCGTGGTGTAGCGCAAGCGCAGGTCGTTGAGCGGCAACCAGGGTTGCGGCGCGTTCGCGGGGATCGGGCGGATGTCGATCGTGCGCGGGGGCGCGTCCGCGGCGAGCGGGCGCCGGCCATCGCCGAACAGATCGTCGAAGAAACCGCCCACGCCCTGGCCGCGGAAGCGCGCGCCCGGCAGCACGATGCGGCCGCTGCCTTCGCCGATGAGCAGGTAGCGACGCTCGACGACGTTGTAACGCCGTCCCTGCAACGCCTGCTGGAACTGCACGTCCTGGCCGACCTTGCGCAGCGTGGCGCCCTGCGGCGCATCCTGGTCGAGCTGGCCCGACACCAGCGGCACCGCGTAGTACAAGCGGATCTTGAGGCCGACGGCCTGCTGCACGTAGGGATGCACGTCGTCGACGCTGGATTCGATGAACGCGATGTCGCCCGCCTGCGCGGGCACGCGGCTGGCCGGCGTGACGGTGAGCGTGAGCGGCGGCGAGGTCTTGTTGCCGATGCGCAGCGACGGGATCGTGACCACGCCATCGCGGCGCGGGCGCAACTCGACGGAGTACTGCACGTGCATCGACGTGCGCCCGTTGACGATGCTCGCGCTGCGCGAACTCGAGTGCCCGCTCAGTTCGAAGTCGCGCTGCAGGGGCGCGTAGTCCGGCGCGGTCGTGAGTTCCTCTGCCGCGATGTTGAGCGTGGTGGATTCGCCGGACTCGATGCGATCGCGGTCGAGCCAGGCGCGCACCTGCGCCTGCGCCTGCGCGGCCGTCGCCATGCACAGCAGGACGAGGCACGCGCCGAGCCACGCACGCAGGCCGAGGATGGAGCGCACGCGCATCAGTCTTGTCCCTCCAGTTGGCGACGTTCGTATTCCAGGCGGAACTTGGCGCGCAGCAGGCCGCCCGGATCGTCCGGCACGCGGCGCATCCACGCTTCGTTGGCGAGGCGGCGTTCGCGCTGCGCGGGCGATTCGGTGGGTTGCCGGGCCTGCCCGTCCTTCTTGTCCTTGCCGCCTTGCGATTGCTGCTGCGCGAGCGCCTGTTGCATGCGTTCGCGCTGGGCGGCGTCGGCGGCCTGCTGCGATTGCGCGTCGCCGGGTTTGGGGGCTTCGGGTTTCGACTGCGCTCCCTGCCCTTGCTGCTGCTGGTTGCGTTGCGCCTGTTGGCGCTGCGCTTCGGATTGTTCGGAAGTGGGCGCGCCCCGGCCCTTCTGTTGCTGCGCCTGCGACTTCGACAGGTCGCCGTTTTGCGCATCGGAAGTGGACTTGCCGCTCTGGTTGCCCTGTGCGCGGGCGTCGTCCCGCTTGCCCTGCCCTTGCGGCGGCTTGCGTCTCTTCGCGGCTTCGACCGCGCGCTTGTTCGCCAACGCATCGGCCATGTTCGGTTGCGCGCGCAGCGCGGCATCGTAGGCGGCGATGGCCTCGTCGTAGCGGCCCTGCTTGGCGAGTGCGTTGCCGAGGTTGTAGTGCGCGTCCGCACCGGGGAGGCCGTCGTAGCGCTTTTCCGCGCCTGCGAAATCGCCCTTGCGATACGCTTCCTGGCCTGCGTCCATGCGGCGCGCGGCGACCTGGTCGGCGCGCCGCCACAGCGTGCCTTGCGGTGCCGCAGCCGTGTCCTTCGACTGCGCGTGCGCGAAACCGACCGGCAGCAACATCGCCATGCACAACACCGCCACGCCCGCACCGCGCCGGAACGCGAACAGCGCGAGCAGCATCAACGGCGGCAACAGCCAGTAGCCCTCGTCCTTCCAACTGCGGCCAGTGCGGCCTTGCGTCGACACGGCGTCGGCGCCGCGCGCGGACAGCACGCCCAATGCGCGCAGATCGCCGTCGTCCATGGCGATCGCCGCGTACGCACCGCCGCCCGCGGATGCGAGCGCACGCAAGGAACCGGCATCCAGCGACACGCGCGAGACGCTGCCGTCGGGTGCCTGCACCATCGCCGGTTGCGTGCCGCCGAGGCCGAGCGCCGAAACGCGCATGCCCTTGCGCGCGGCGTCGGAGGCGGCGGCGTTGGCGGCCGAATCGCCGTGGTCGGTGAGCAACACGATGTCGCCGCGATCGAAGCCCGCCTGTTGCAGCAACGCGACCGAGCGTTTGATCGCGCGGTCGGGGCGATGGCCGTCCACGGGCATGACGTCGGGCGCGAGGCTGTCGAGGAACAACGCGATGTTCGCGGCGTCCTCGGTGAGGGGCGCGACGGTGTACGCGTCGTCGGCGAAGGCGATGAGCCCGACCTGGCCGCCGTCGCGTTCGCGCAGGAGCGTGGCGATCTTCGCGCGCGCCTGCAGCAGGCGCGAAGGCGGAAGGTCCGCCGCTGTTGTGGCGCTCGACAGGTCGACCGCGATGACGAGCGGCGTGCGGCTCTGCCACGACGGTTGCGCGACCTGCCGCCACGCCGGCCCCGCGAGCGCGAGGAGCGCCAGGGCGCACGCGAGCAACACCGTGATGAGCGTGCCGCGCGTGCGCAGGTTCGAGGCCGGTTCGAGCAGATGCGGCAGCAGGTGCGCATCCACCGATGCGCGCCACGCGTCGTCGCGACGCAGGCGGCGCGTCCACCACCATGCGATCGCGGGCAACGCGAGCAATCCCCACAGCCACAGCGGGCGCAGGAAATGCAGGCCTTCGAATTCGACGCCGCTCATGCGCGCCTCCGCAGCGGCACCGGCGCGCCCGCAAGCGTGGCCAGCGCGAGTGCGATGCCGAGGGGCCAGGCGTACCGCTCCAGGCGCGGACGCACCGCCTGGCCGGGACGGCGAATGGGTTCGAGGCGATCGATCTCGCCATAGATGCCGGCGAGCGATTCGGTGTCGCGCGCACGGAAGAAGCGCCCGCCCGTGGCCTGCGCGATGCGCTGCAGGCCCGCTTCGTCGATGGGATCCTCGCCGCCGGGCATCGGCAGGTGGAAGCCGAACACCGACATGCCGCCTTCGCCACCGAAGGCGATGGTGTGCACGCGCACGTGCGCATCGTGCGCGAGTTCGGCGGCCTTGTCGGGATCCAGCACGCCCGCGGTATTCACGCCATCGGTGAGCAGGATGACCACGCGCTGGTCGCTCGGCTGCGATTGCAGGCGCTTGGTCGCGAGCGCGAGCGCATCGCCGATCGCGGTTTCGCGGCCGGCCAGGCCGACCACGCTGTCGTCGAGTTGCTGGCGCACGGTGGTGAGGTCGAGCGTGAGCGGCGTGAGCGTGTACGCGCGTTGGCCGAACACGAGCAGGCCCACGCGATCGCCCGCGCGCCGGTCGAGGAAGTCCGCGAGCACCGCCTTCGCCGCCGTCAGGCGATCGACGGGCTGGCCGCCGAGCTCCATGTCTTCTTCGCTCATGCTGCCGGAGAGGTCGACGGCGAGCATGAGGTCGCGCCCGATCTGCGGCGGCGCGATCGGCGGACCCAACGCTTGCGGACGCGCCGCGGCGATGCACAACGCGGCCCAGGCGAGCCATGCCAGCAGGCCGGGCCCGCGGCCGCGCAACGCGTGTCCGCTGCCGCCTTCGGCCACGTGGTCGATGCGCTCGCCGTAAGGCACGCGCAACGCAGCGGAGGCGGAACGGCGACGCGGCAGCAGCCAGCGTGCGAGCAGCGGCAAGGGCAACGCGCACAGCGCGTAGGGCCACGCCAGCGTGTCGAACCACGGCAGCAGCGACTGCAGCGCGCTCACTGCATCCACTCCAGGTAGCGGCGGCGCGCGCGGTCGCGCAGCGTGGCGACGGCGTGGGCATCGACATCGCGCCGGAACGCGCCGTCGATCAGCAACGCGCCGGTGTCGTCGTCGAACAAGCGCTGTTTGGCGCCCGCATCCAGGTGTGCGCGCCACGCGTCGCCCGCGTAGCGATCGGCCGCGGGATCGCGCGTGCGTGCGGCGCGGCGCAGCAGTTCGGACATCGCGGCGATCTGCGCCGCCGGCGTGTGCGCGGCCGCGATCGCGTCGTCGAACAAGCGGGCGATCGCACGGTGGCGCGCGCGGCGGCGATGCGCGAAGAACGCGAAGGCCGCGATCGCGAGGGCGAGCACGGCGAAGACCAACCACCAGCCCGGCGCGGGCGGCCACCACGGCGTCGACGCAGCGGCGTGGACATCGCGCAACACCAGGTCGGGCGGCGGGTTCAATGCCATCTCACGCCACGCTCGCCTGCGAACGACCCCACGCGCCGAGCCACGCATCGCTCGGCGCATCGGTCGACAACACATGGACGCGTACGCCGCGCGCGGGCAGCGCTTGCAGCGCCGCATCGAGCGGCGCGACGAATTCGTTGCGCCAGCGCTGGCGTTGCGCGGCCGTGGCCAGGTCCAGCTCGACGCGGTGTTCGGCCGTCGCGAAGGGCAGCGCAGCCTTTGGCGGATTGCGTTCCAGCGGATCGACGAGCAGCAGCACCGTCGTGTCGTGGTGCAGCGAGAACGCAGGCCAGCGGTGTGGATCGATGGCGGCGATGCTCGCCGGATCGGCGAGGATCAGCAGGCGCGAGCCGGGGCGCAGCACCCGCGCGGCGTGGTCGAGCGCGACGCCGAGGCCGGCATCGTCCTGCGGGGGTTTGGCGTACCAGCGCACGAGCGCGTCGAGCACGCGGAGCGCACCGCGTGGGCCGCCGGCCGGGGGAATCGGGGCTTCGCGTGCGCAGCCGCGCAGTGCGGCGATGCGATCGCCGTCGCGCAGCGCCGCCCAGGCGGCGATCGCGCCGGCGCGCGCGGCCTGCACGGACTTGAAGCGCGTGCGCGTGCCGAAATACATCGCCGGCGCGGTGTCGGCGACGATCAGCGTGAGGCGCTCGCGCTCGGCCTGGAACAACTTGGTGTGCGGGCGCCCGCTGCGCGCGGTGAGGCGCCAGTCGATGTGGCGCGCGTCGTCGCCGATCGCGTACTCGCGGGACTCCGCGTATTCCATGCCGCGGCCGCGCAGGGGCGACAACGCGTGCCCGGACAGGCCATGCCGTCCGCGCTTCGCGGCGCGGCGGCCGAATGCGAGCGCGCGCAATCCCACGAGTTCCTGCAACGTCGGCGCAATGCCGTCCATGCTCAGGGCAGCGGCACCTTGTCGAGCAACGCATGCACCAGGCGGTCGCCGTCCCAGCCTTCCGCGGTGGCTTCGTAACTCGGCAGCACGCGATGGCGCAGCACATCCGGGGCGATCGCGCGCACGTCTTCGGGCGTGACGAAATCGCGGCCGGCGAGCCATGCGCGCGCACGTGCACACCGTTCGAGTGCGATCGAACCGCGCGGGCTCGCGCCCCAAGCGATGCGGCGTGCGAGCGTGGCGTCGTAGCGCGCGGCATCGCGGGAGGCGAGCACCAGTTCCACGAGGTAACGCTCCACCGGCGGCGCAACGTGCAGGTCGAGCACCGCCGCGCGCGCTTCGAACACGTCCTGCACCGGCATGCGCTGGATCGTCTCGCCGACCGACTGCAGCACGTTGCGTGCCCGCTCGCGCGCCAGGCGCAGGATCTCGGTTTCCGCCGCGCTGGCGGGATAGCCGATGCGGATGTACATCAGGAAGCGATCGAGCTGCGCTTCGGGCAGCGGGAACGTGCCTTCCTGCTCGATCGGGTTCTGCGTGGCCATCACCAGGAACAGTGCCGGCAGCGGATAGGTCTGGCGGCCCACGGTGACCTGGCGCTCGCCCATCGCTTCCAGCAAGGCCGACTGCACCTTGGCCGGCGCGCGGTTGATTTCGTCGGCGAGCAGCAGCGGATGGAAGATCGGGCCGGGCTGGAATTCGAAGCGACCGTCCTGCGGGCGCCACACCTCGGTGCCCGTAAGGTCGGCCGGCAGGAGGTCCGGCGTGAACTGCACGCGGGCGAAGTCGGCGTCCAGGCGCGCGGCGAGCGCGCGGATGGCACTGGTCTTGGCCAGGCCCGGCGCACCTTCGACGAGCAGGTGCCCGTCGGCGAGCAGGGCGATGAGCAGGCGTTCGATCAGCTCGGCCTGGCCGACGATTTCGGCGGAGAGCTGGTCGCGCAGGGCCTGGAATGCGCGGTGGAGGCGTGAGGTCGAATCGCTGCGGGTGTCCATTCGCGATGGGCCCGTTGGGGGAGTGGGCGCAGTTTGACTCACCGCGCGCGCGTTGGTTCACCGCGCAAACGACAACGGGGCCTTGCGGCCCCGTTGCATTCATCTATTGCGGCTTGTCCGATGGGTCGGGATCAACCACCGCGCTGCGCGACCTGCATCACCTTCGGGGTGACGAAGATCAGCAGTTCGGCCTTCTCCTTGGTGCGGCCCTTCTTCTTGAAGAGGTTGCCGATCACCGGGAGGTCGCCGAGCCACGGCACCTTGGTCACGTCGGCGCGGTCGCGGAACTCGTACACGCCGCCGATGACCACCGTCTGGCCGTTGTCGATCAGCACCGCGGTGTTGATCTCGCGCTTGTTGATCTGCGGGACGTCGCCGATGCCCGAGGACACGAAGCCTTCGATTTCGTCCTTCTTCACGGCCATGTTGAGGAACACGCGGCCATCGTTGGTGATGGTCGGGGTGACCTTGAGCTCGAGCAGCACGTCCTTGAACTGGACGTTCGGGATCGCGGCGGCGCCGGCACCCTGCTGCTGCGAAATCGTCACGTAGCCGACTTCCTGGCCCTGGCGGATCACCGCTTCCTTCTGGTTGCTGGTGACGATGCGCGGGTTGGAGATCACCTCGCCACGACCTTCCTGTTGGAGGGCCGACAGTTCCATGTCGAGCACGTAACCGGCGTTGATGATCGACAGCGCGAGCGCGCCGGCGGCATTGACCGCGGGCAGGTTCACGTTGAGCGCCTTGGTCAGCGTCGGCACCGCAGGCGGGACCGGCGGCGGCGTGGCCGAGTTGGCGCGGTTGGCCGCGGAAATCGAGTTGGCCGTCTGCGTGTTGGCGTCGACGCTGCCGTTGTACAGGACGTTCTGCTGCTTGCCGGCGATGCCGAACTTGGCGCCGAGCTCGCGGGCGAAGGACTCCGTGGCGATCACGATGCGGGCTTCGATCAGCACCTGGTCGACCGGCTTGTCGAGCATCGAGACGAGGCGACGGACTTCCGACACCTTGGCAGGAATGTCGATGACCAGCAGCGTGTTGGTGCGGCGGTCGAAGCTGATGCTGCCGCGCGGCGAAAGGAAGCCGCGCTGGCCGGTACCCGCGCCACCGCCGCCGCCACTGTTCTTGCTTTCCTCCGTCAGCACCTTCGCGATGTCTTCGGCGTTGCCGTAGTTCACCGGGATGTACTCGGTGATCATCTCGGCGCGGTTCTCGATCGCGATGCGCGCGTCTTCCTTCGCCTGTTCGTACTTGGCGATTTCATCCTGCGGCGCGACCCACACCACGTTGCCGTCGCGGCGCTTGTCCAGGCCCTTGGCGCGCAGGACGATGTCCAGCGCCTGGTCCCACGGCACGTTGATCAGGCGCAGCGT
>Ga0207981_1000066_pt1 | contig 13978 bp, 12 predicted proteins | sample SoimicmetaGmgLPC_FD_188327 | JGI IMG/M metagenome (GOLD analysis project Ga0207981, IMG submission 188327) | Soil and rhizosphere microbial communities from Laval, Canada - mgLPC (SPAdes) (version 2) | ecosystem: Environmental > Terrestrial > Deep subsurface > Rock core/Sediment | place: Laval... | reverse complement strand
GCGTCGCCGAGGTCCGGTGCGGCGCTCGCGAGGTGCCCGTGGTCACCGATGCGTTCGAGGATCTCGAACCCGGCGCGATCCTCGGTCTCCGCCGAGACCGGGTCGCCCGCGAGCGTTTCGACGTGTCCGGCGTCGCGGAACGCCGCGGCCAGCGCGACCTGATCGCCCAGCTCGCGGGCCATCGACTTCGCGTGCGCGATGTGCTCGCGCGCGACGTCGAACCGCCCGCGCATCGCCTCGAGCCCGGCCCGCGCCCGCGTCACGCCGATCTCGACCTTCCGATCGCCGTGGCTGCGCTCCAGGACGGCGGCCAGCCGGCGGATCCCCTCGTCGGCCGGAGAGGGACCCTGGTCGATCGCGAGGGCCAGCCTCCGCAGGATCTCGGCCTCCACGCGACGATCTCCGGCCCGCCCCGCGTGCTCCAGGGCCTCCTCGAAATCCCTCTCGCTGTCGGCGGCCCGTCCCTGCCAGAAGTGGATCATGCCGACGAGGCTGCCGGCCTCGGCCAGCCCGAGGTCGTCGTTCCACTCCCCGAATCGCGCCAGGTACCCCTCGACCTCGTCGAGCGCCTCGATCTGGATGATGTCCGGGTCGAGCAACAGCCGGATGAACACCCGGCGCACACCGGCACGGGACTCCCGCACGGCGTCGCCGGACGCCCGGGCGGCGTCGACCGCCTCGGTCAACACGGCTTCCGCCCGCGGGATGTCCGACTGCGCGAGCGCCAGACCGAGGTCGAGCAGGAGGTCGAGACGGCGCGGATCCGTCGCCGGGAGGAGGTCGACCGCGCGCGACAGCAGGTTCACGGTCGCCGAGACGTCCCAGTGCGCGAGCGCGCGACGCCCGGCCGCGGCGAGACGTTCGGCTGCTGCCTCGGCGACGGCACGCGCCTCGTCGTCGACCGGTCCGAGCTCGGCCTCGTACCGGTACGCGTGTTCGAGGTGGTAGCCGACGATCTCCTCGAACTCGGCGATCCGGTCGCCCGCCTTGCGCTCGAGCCAGCCGGCGAAGCGCTGGTGCAGCTCCGCGCGTGAACGCTTCGGCATCGACCCGTACGCCGCGTCGCGGACGAGGATGTGGCTGAACCGGAAGGCGTCCTCCCCCGCGAACCCTGAGCGGTCCGGGTGCACGAGCTCCTTGCGCAGGAGCGTCTGCAGGTGTGAGCCGACGCGCGGGCGGTCATCCTCCGGTGACAGCTCCGTCACCGCGCCCCACCAGAAGACCTTGCCGACGACCGAGGCCCGCTGGATCACCGCGCGCTCCTCGTGCTCGAGCTGATCGAGCCGCGCCGTGAGCAGCGCGCTGATCGTGCCGGGGACGGCAACCTCCGACAGGTCGCCGTGTGCCGACCAATGGCCGTTGTCGCGTTCGAGCAGCCGGTCATCGATCAGCTTGCGGAGCATCTCCTCGACGAACAGCGGGTTGCCCTCGGCCACCGCGGTGATCCGGTCGCTGAACTCGGCGGACAAGCCGCTCGTGCCCAGCAAGTGCTCGATCAGCTCGGCGCACTCGTTATCGGGAAGCGGTGCGAGTGAGATCGTTGTCGCGTTGGTCTTGCCGCCCGCCCACGAAGGCCGCTCGTCGAGCAGGTCCGGGCGGGCCATGCACAGCAACAGGATGGAGGCGTCGCGCGACCAGTCGGCAACATGCTCGACGAGGTCGAGGAATGTCTCCTCGCCCCAGTGGATGTCGTCGAACACGACGACCGCCGCCCGCTCGCGACCCCGAGCCTCGAGGAACATCCGGATCGCCCAGAACGTCTCCTCCGGGCCGCCGCCCTCGCCGGCCCCGAGGAGCTTGGCGAGGTTCGCGGTGATCACGTCGGCGTGATCCTCTTCGGCGAGCGCGGCCGCGATCGTCCGGCGGACGGAGGTCTCGTCATCGAAGTCTGCGAGGCCGAGCGCCTCCTTCATCGCCTCGGCGACCGGGAAGAACGTGATGCCGTCCCCGTACGGCAGACAGCGACCACGCATGACCTCCGCGCCGCGAAGTCCTGCGAGGAACTCCTCGACGAGACGGGACTTGCCCGCGCCGGCGGCCCCCAGCACCGTGAACAGCTGGCAGGCGCGGTCCGAGACCGTGCGTTGGTAGGCCTGCTCCAGGAGCGCCCGCTCCCGTTCGCGCCCGACCATCGGCGCGTCCAGCCGACGGGCTCGCATCGGGGACAGCGAGGCCACCTGCAGGAGCCGGTACGCGGCGACCGGCGCCGCCTTGCCCTTCAGCGTGAGCGGCTCGATCGACTCCGCGACGACTGCGTCCTGGACGAGACGGAACGTTGGCTCACCGATCAGGATCTCGCCCGGGGCGGCTGCCGACTCCAGCCTGGCCGCGGTGTTCATCGCGTCCCCCACGAGAGGCTGGTCCTCCGCGCCCACGAGGAGCTCTCCGGTCATGACCCCGATCCGGCAGGCAAGTGCGATCGTCGAGCTCTCGGCGAAAGACGTCAGCCGATCTCGTATCTCGCTTGCCGCTCGGACGGCCCGGAGCGCGTCGTCTTCGTGAAGTTGCGGGATCCCGAAGACCGCCACGACGGCATCTCCGATGAACTTCTCGACGCGACCCCCGTGCCGTTCGATCGCCGTTCGCGATTCGTCGAAGTAGCGCTGCAGGAACGGGCGTAGGACCTCGGGATCGTGCTGTTCGGCCAGAGCCGTCGACCCTACGAGATCGCAGAACAGGACCGAGACCGTCTTGCGCTGCTCCCGCGATGACGCTGCAGCGGCGATCGGGGTCGCGCAGGCCATGCAGAACACGGCATCGTCCGGATTCTCTCGACCGCAGTTCGCACAGGCCAGCACTTGCGAAGACTAAGCCGCCGCTCCAGGCGGAGCCATACCCTCGATGCCGCGCCGAGATCGCTCCGGTAGGCTGTCCGCCGGCCCGGCTGGGCCACCAGCTCCGGTGAAGGGACCCCAACGAGTGCTCGACGTCGCGAAGCAGGCCGTCGAGGCGGCCAGAGCCGCCGGTGCGGACTACGCCGACGGCCGGGTCGTCGCCGACGACTCGGAGTCGATCACCGTCCGGAACCAGGAGATGGAGGGGATCGACCGCTCAACCTCGGAGGGCCTGGGGATCCGGGTGCTGGTGAACGGGTACTGGGGGTTCGCCGCCACCGCCCGCCAGGAGCCCGAGGAGATCGAGCGCACCGCCAAGCTCGCGGTCGAGATCGCGAAGGCCGCCGCTCGTCTCCCGATGGAACCCGTCGTCCTGGCTCCGGTCGAACCCGTCACCGGCTCCTGGCACTCCCCGATGCAGGTGGACCCGTTCAACGTCCCGCTCGAGGAGAAGGTCGCGATGCTGATGGAGGCGACCCGCCGGATGCAATCGGTCGAGGGGCTGGCGTTCGCCGAGGGCGGGATCGACCTGTTCCGCCGTCGCACGATCCTCGCGACGAGCGAGGGCACGGCGATCGAGCAGACGACCGTGCAGTCGGGGGCGGGGATCGAGGGGACGGCGCTGGGCGACGGCGAGCTCCAGCGCCGCTCGTTCCCGAACTCGTTCCGCGGCCACATCTCGGCCGCCGGCTGGGAGCACATCCTGAAGCTTGGCCTGATCGAGGAGGCCGAGCGGACCGCGACCGAGGCCGTCGAGCTGCTCTCGGCCGAGGAGTGCCCGAGCGAGGTCACGACGCTCGTACTCGACTCGGGGCAGGTGGAGATCCAGATCCACGAGTCGATCGGGCATCCCGTCGAGCTCGACCGCGTGCTCGGGATGGAGGAGGCCTACGCGGGGTCCTCGTTCGTCCGACCCGAGGACCGCGGCTCCCTCCGGTACGCGAGCCCGCTCGTCTCGATCACGGCCGACGCGTCGCTGCCGGGCGGGCTCGGGTCGTTCGGCTGGGACGACGAGGGCGTCCCGGCGCAGCGGGTGCCGATCCTGGTCGACGGCGTGTTCGAGAACTTCATCTCGAGCCGGGAGACGGCGAGCGTCCTCGGGCTCACGTCGTCCGGAGCGATGCGGGCGGACGGGTGGGCGCACTATCCGCTGATCCGCATGACCAACATCTCGATCGAGCCGCGCGAGGGCTCGCTCGCCGACATCATCGGTGACACCGACGACGGGGTGTTCATGTCGACGAACACGTCTTGGTCGATCGACGACCACCGGGTGAACTTCCAGTTCGGGTGCGAGATCGCCTGGCGGATCGAGAAGGGCCGGCTCACGACGATGTATCGGAACCCGAACTACACGGGCATCACGACCGAGTTCTGGGGCTCGTGCGACGCCGTTGGCGGTCGCGAGGAATGGACCCTGTGGGGAACGCCGAACTGCGGGAAGGGGCAGCCCGGCCAGGTCGCCCGGGTCGGGCACGGCGCCTCGCCCTCGAGGTTCCGGGGCGTGCAGCTTGGGGTGCGCGGCTGATGCGGGCGGGCGAGATGACGGCAGGCGGGGCGGAGTGATGACGGGTCTCATCGGGGCGGACGAGGTCCGCCGCATCGCCGACGCGGCCCTGAACCTGCCGCGCGCGGACGGTGTGGAGGTCCTGTTCATGCACGAGTGGGGCGGGCTCACGCGGTTCGCCTCGAGCTCGATCCATCAGAGCACGCACCGCGAAGACACGGGGATCCGTGTCCGCGTCGTGTCCGAGGGGCGCATCGGCGTCACGGCCACGAACGACTTCTCGCCCGATGGCGCGCTGCGGGCCGCCGAGAGCGCGCTCGAGATGGCGAACGTGGTCGCGCCCGACCCGCAGTTCCCGGGGCTCGCGCCGCCCGCGCCGATCCCCGAGCCCCAGGCGTTCGACGAGCCCACGGCCCAGACCACGCCTTCCGAACGCGCCGAGGCGGTCGCCCAGCTCGTCGCGCGATGCCCCGAGGGGTTCACGGCCGCCGGCGCGTACGAGACGCTCGCCAGCGAGGTCGCCGTCGCGAACACCGAGGGCCAGTTCTGCTGGGCGCCGTCGTCGCAGGCATCCGTGACGACGGTCGTGACGGGGCCGGACGGCGGGAGCGGCTTCGCGGAGGTGTTCGCGGCCGGACGGAGCGAGCTCGACCCGGCGGCGGTGGGCAAGCGGGCCGCGGACAAGGCGGTCGCCTCGCGGTCGCCTCGCGACCTCGAGCCCGGCCGGTACACCGTGATCCTGGAACCCGCGGCCGTCTCGACGCTCGTCGGCTTCCTGGCGTGGATCGGCTTCGGCGGACGGTCGCTGTTCGAGGGGCGCTCGTGCTTCACGGGCAAGGAGGGCCAACTCGTGGCGGCCCCCAACGTGACGATCTACGACGACGCCTTGTCGGAGGGGACCCTGGGCCTGCCGTTCGACTTCGAGGGCGTGCCTCGGTCGCGCGTCGACCTGATCGGGGACGGGGTGTTCCGCTCGGGCGTGTATGACCTCCGCACGGCCAAGCAGGCGGGCACCACGACGACCGGCCACGCCCTGCCTCCGCCGAACCCCGAGGGTCCGTTCCCCCTGAACCTGTTCATGGCGCCGGGCGAGGCGGACGTCGACCAGATGATCGCGTCGACCGAACATGGGCTGCTCGTGACGCGGTTCCACTACACCAACGTCGTCCACCCGGTCGAGTCGACGATCACCGGGATGACGCGCGACGGGACGTTCCTGATCCAGGACGGCCGGGTCGCCCACCCGGTCAAGAACCTCCGGTTCACACAGTCGATCCTGGAGGCGCTGACCGGCACCGAGATGATCGGGCGCGAGACCGAGCTCGCGAGCGAGTTCTTCTTCTCGGCCAGCCGCGTCCCCGCGCTCAAGGTCTCGTCGTTCAACTTCAGCGGGCGTTCGGACCACTGAGGCCGCCCTCGTCGCCGTTCCGGAGCCGCTGGCCGCTCCGAACGGGCAAGCGTTAGGCTGTCTCCCCCCGACCGGAGGTAGCCGCGATGCAGGTCCGCGACATCATGCACACCGACGTGAAGACGACATCGCCCTCGGACACGTTCGAGCAGGTGGCGACCGTGCTGCGCGAGCACGGGATCTCCTCGGTCATCGTCATGGATGGCGACACCCTCGCCGGCATCGTGACCGAGCGCGACCTCGTCAACCTCGTAGCCGAAGGCGGCGACCCGAAGGCGACGAGGGTGTCCGAGCGCATGTCGACCGACCTGGACACGGTCGACCCCAAGACCGACATCGCCGAGGCGGCCGACCACATGGCTCGGCTGAAGATCCGTCACCTGCCCGTCGTGCAGGACGGCGAGCTCGCGGGGATCATCTCGATCCGCGACCTGACCAACTGGGCCGTGCACGAGCTCACCTCTGGTCACGAGCTCCCCGACCTCGAGCGAAGCCATTCGGCGCTCTCGGCCGCCGCCGAGGTCAATCGCCCGGGTCCGTAGGCCGCGCCCCCGCGGCGCGCTCGAACGGCTCGCGCGGGTGCTCCAGCGAGCCGAGCTGTGCGAGATCGCGGGGGAACAAGAGCGCGACCGTCCAGTCGGCCGCGATCTTGACCTTCCTGCCGAGCGTCGGCATCGCGTACAGGTGGTAGGAGCGGTGGGCGAACCACGCCGGGAACCCGCGGAGCCGAACGCCCCGGATCGTCGCCACGCCCTTGTACCGGCCAAGCGAGACGACGGCCCCGATCCCCCGGTATCCGAACCGTTCCGGCAAGCGCCCCTCCAACACTGCCGCGACGTTGCTCCCGAGCCGCTTCCCCTGCCGCATCCCGTGCTGCGCGGTAGGCGGCATCACCCCCCCGCCGAGGAGATCGGGCACCGCCGCCGAGTCGCCGGCCGCCCACGCGTCCTCGACGCCCTCGACGCGCAGGAACGTGTCGGTCCGGATCCGGCCCGTCTCGTCGACCGGGAAGCCGGAATCGGCCGCGAGCGGTGACGGCTTGACGCCGGCGGTCCACACGAGCGTCTCGGCCGGGAACGCCTGCCCGTCGGACAGGCGGAGCACCCCGTCCTCCGCGGAGTCGAGCCGCGTGTTCAGCAGGACCTCGATCCCGCGCTCCCGCAGCCGCTCGATCGCGTAGTCGGCGAGGCCCTGACCGATCTCGGGCAGGATCGAGCCGGTCGCCTCGACCAGGACCCACCGCATCTGGTCGGGTCGGAGGTTCGGGTAGCTCTCGATCGCGTCGCGGGCCAGGTCCTCGAGCTCGCCCAGCGCCTCGACCCCCGCGTACCCCCCGCCGACGAACACGAACGTGAGCGCTGCCCGCCGGCGTTCCGCATCGTCGCTGATCGCGGCGAGGTCGAGCCGCGAGAGCACGTGGTTGCGCAGCCAGATGGCCTCCTGGACCGTCTTGAACCCGACCCCGTGCCCGGCCAGGCCGGGGATGGGGAGCACGCGCGCCCACGAGCCGGGCGCGAGCACGACCACGTCGTAGCCGAGCGCCACCTGCCGGCCGTCGGCGAGGCGGACGCGCGCGGTCCGCTCGCCTTGGTCGACGCGTTCCACCTCGCCGATCACGACGTCGCAGTGACGGAGCACGCGCCGGAGCGGGACGACCACCGCCCGCGGATCGATCGTGCCCGACGCGACCTCGGGCAGGAACGGGTGGTACTGCATGAAGTTCTCGGGGTTGACGACCGTCACCCGGTGACCGAGGTCGACGGCTCGGCGGAGATGCAGGGCCGCGTAGAGCCCGGCGAACCCGGCGCCCACGACGAGGATCCGCTTGCCGGCCATACGGGCCGATGCTACGGGGTGGGCGCCGCGGGCGATCCGCGGAACGACGCGGCACGCAACGCGACGAACGCCTCCGGATCGCAGAGCGAGCTCCCCAGCCGGACGGGGTCGTACCGCGACCCGTGGCAGTCCGAGCCGCCGGTCGCGATCAGGCCGAGCCGGTCGGCCAGCGCGTGGTAGCGTTCGCGAGCCTCGGGGGTGTGATCGGGGTGGTCGACCTCGAGACCCCGCATGCCAGCCGCCGCCATGCGCTCGATCAACTCGTCCGGCACCGAGCTCTGGTCGCCCCACATCCCCGGATGCGCGAGTGCGCACACGCCGCCGGCGTCCTCGATCAGCGCGACGGCGTCGAGAGGGTCGAGCGCGTGCTTGGCGACGTGCGCCGGTCCGCCGTCGCCGATGTAGCGCTCGAACGCATCCGTCTCGGTCTGGACGATGCCCGCCTCGACCATCGCCTGCGCGATGTGCGGACGGACGATCGTCGCGTCGCCGGCGATCTCGCGGACGCGTTCGAACTCGACCGGCAGACCGAGGGAACCGAGCTTCTCGACCATCAGCTCGCCGCGCCGGTAGCGGTCCTCGCGCAGCCGCCGGAGCTCGAGCTCCAGCGCAGGGTCCTGCGCGTCCATCCAGTAGCAGAGGATGTGGACGCTCGTCCCCAGGTACTCGGCGGAGAATTCGACGCCGGGCACGACCTCGACGCCGACCTCGAGCGCGGTGGCGAGCGCCAGGGGCAGGCCGTCGGTCGTGTCGTGGTCCGTCAGGGCAACCACCTGGAGGTCGCGCTCGGCCGCCAGGCGGATCAGCTCGGCGGGCTCGAACGTCCCGTCGGAGTGGGTCGAATGCGTGTGCAGGTCGATCCGGGTCATGCGGACGCCCATGCTGGCAGACGACCTCGAACCCCGTCACGCGCGCTCGACGTGGGCCCCCGTGATGTCCGCGACCGAACGCGTGCCGGCCAGGACCATCGTGTTCTCCAGCTCGGCCCGCAAGATGCGAAGGACGTCCGTCACGCCGTCCTCCCCCGCCACGGTGAGTCCCCAGCACGTGGGGCGCGCGACCAGCACGGCGTCCGCGCCGAGCGCGAGCGCCTTGAAGACGTCCGTCCCGCGTCGGAACCCGCCGTCGACGAGCACCGGCACGCGACCCCCAACGGCCTCGACGACCTCGGGGAGCACGGTGATCGGCGCGTGGACCGAATCGAGCTGACGGCCGCCGTGGTTCGACACGACGATCGCGTCGACGCCGGCCTCGACGGCGAGCAGCGCGTCCTCGGCGGTCAGGAGCCCCTTCACGAGCAGCGGCACCGGAGCGGCCTCCCGGATCCACGCGAGATCGTCCCAGGTGAGGTCTGGAGCGAACGTGACATCGTCCTGGGGCAGACCGATCGGCATGTCGAAGAGGTTCCGCGCATCCCGATGGCGCAGGCCGCTGTCGGGAAAGTCCACCGTCAGGCACACGGCCGCGAACCCCGCCGCATGCACCCGGTGCAGCATCTCGACGCTCATGCCGCGGTCGGTGAACACGTAGAGCTGCCACCACTTCGGGGCGTCCGAAGCGGCCGCGATCTCCTCGAGGTAATCGGCCGTGGTGCTCGAGACCACCATGATCGTGCCGGCCCGAGCGGCGGCGCGAGCGGTCGCGAGCTCGCCGTCGGCGTGCGCCCGCCGCTGATAGGCCCACGGCGCGACGAGCACGGGGAACGCGATGTCGGTCCCGAGGATCCGCGTGGAGGGATCGACCGGCCACGCGCCGGTCAGCATCCGGGGCCGGATCACCCAGCGCTCGAACGCGCGCCGGTTCTCGGCCAAGGTCCACTCGTCCCCCGCGCCGCCCGCGAAGTAGTCGAAGACGTCCGCCGGCAGGACCTGTCTCGCGAGCGGCTCGTAATCGTCGACCGTGAGGATCGTCGGCATGTCCATGCAGCTCAGCCTAGTCAGTCAGAGCTGCGAGGGCGGGATGGCGGCGACGACCACCATCTCCGGATCCACGACCCGGAAGCACGGAGACGCCGAGGAGCACCGGCGCCGCCGGGCGTTCGCGGCGAGGCGCGCTGCTACGATGCCGACGAAGCCGTGACCACCGCCGCCGACCTCCGCGCCGCAGCGTTCCTCAAGGTCGTGACGTGGGCTCGGGTGGCGCTCGTCCCGGTGATCCTCGCGCTGATCCTCGCTGGACCCGAGAACGAGACGGCGTTCACCATCGCCGCGGTGCTGTTCGCGCTTGCAGCGCTCACCGACTTCTTCGACGGGCTCCTGGCCCGCCGCTGGGCGCAGACGAGCGTGTTCGGCAACTTCCTCGACACGACGGCGGACAAGTTGCTGGTCGCCGGCGCGCTGATCGGCCTGCTGGTGGTCGGACGGGTGTCGCCGTGGATCGCCGTGATCATCATCGGCCGCGAGATCCTGATCATCGGCCTGAAGGGCGCGGTCGCGTCGACCGGCGACCTCGTCCGGCCGTCGGTCTGGGGCAAGGCGAAGGCCAACGTGCAGTTCCTAGCGATCTTCCTCGCGATCCTGCGTCCCGGCGAACCCATCGGCCCGCTGTACCTGGATCAGTGGGCGATGGTCGCGGCGGCCATCATCACCGTGCTCTCCGGTCTCGAGTACGTCGTGCGGTTCCGCGGATCGATCACCACGGACCGCGACCCGGCCGCGTGACCGAACCGGTTCTGGTCACCGGCGGGACCGGTGTCGTGGGGCGGGCTCTCCTGCGACGCCTCGTCGCCGACGGCCGCAGCGTCCGCGCACTGGCGCGGTCGAAAGCCTCCGAGGACGCGGTCGCCGCGCTCGGTGCCGAGGCGGCCCGGGGCGACGTGCTGGATCTCGGGTCGCTGACCGAGGCGATGCGCGGTTGCTCGACCGTCTTCCACGTCGCGGGCGTCAACGCGATGTGCCCGCGGGATCCGATCGACATGGTCCGCACCAACGTCGAGGGCTCGGCGACGATGGTCCGCGCCGCCGCCGACGCGGGCGTCGGACGCGTCGTCTACACATCGTCCTCGTCGGCGATCGGCGAGCCCCGGCACACGGTGGGTCGAGAGGACTCGCCGCACCGAGGCTCGTACCTCTCCGCCTACGAGCGCTCCAAGCACCTGGCCGAACGACGCGTCTTCGAGCTCGCGGGGTCGCTCGAGGTCGCGGTGGTGTCGGTGAACCCCTCCTCCGTCCAGGGGCCGGGGCGAGCGACCGGCTCGGCGCGCCTCCTGCTCGAGGTCGTGAACGGACGGCTCCCCGTGCTCGTCAACACGACGATCTCGCTCGTCGACATCGAGGATTGCGCGAGGGGCCACGTCCTGGCCGAGACGCGCGGGACGCCCGGCGAGCGGTACCTGCTGTCGGGAGCCAACCTGACGACGCGCGAGGCGGTCGACCTGCTCGACCGGATCTGGGGGCTCCCCCGCAAGGTGCGGTTCGCGCCGGGCTGGGTCGCGACGGTGGGCGGCGAGATCGCCTGGGTGGGTGCGAGGGCCCTCCGTCGCGAAGCGACCCTGTGCCCCGAGGCCGTTCGGACGTTGCTCCACGGCCACCGGTACGACGGCTCGAGGGCGGCGCAGGAGCTCGGCCTGCGCTACACGCCGGTCGAGACGACGCTGCGACGCACGCTCGAATGGTGCGAGGAACGAGGCCTCGTCTCGCCCGCGCGCGAGCGGCGGGCGCGCACGTAGGATGGCCCGGCAGTCCCCAGAGAGACGAACAAAAGACCGCTCGAACCGGGAGGATCGCGCGATGGAGGACCGTCCGGACCGCAACATCGCACTGGAGCTCGTCCGTGTCACCGAGGCCGCGGCGCTCGCGGCAGGCAGATGGGTGGGCCGGGGCGACAAGGTCGCGGCCGATCAGGCCGCGGTCGACGCGATGCGCCTGATGATCGACTCGGTCTCGATGGACGGCGTCGTCGTGATCGGGGAGGGCGAGAAGGACGAGGCCCCGATGCTCTACAACGGCGAGTCGGTCGGGACCGGCGAGGGACCTGCGTGCGACGTCGCCGTCGACCCGATCGACGGGACGCGCCTGACCGCCGTCGGACAGCCGAACGCGCTCTCGGTGATCGCGCTGGCCGAACGCGGTTCGATGTTCTTCCCCGGCGCGGCCGTCTACATGGAGAAGGTCGCGACCGGCCCGGAGGCCGCGGACGCGATCGACATCACCGCCTCGCCCGAGGAGAACGTTCGCCTGGTCGCCAAGGCCAAGGGCATCCGGCCCGAGGAGGTCGGCGTCGTCATCTTGGACCGTGAACGCCACGCCGAGATGATCGCCCGCGTCCGCGAGGTCGGCGCGCGCGTCCACCTGATCACCGACGGCGACGTCGCCGGCGCGATCGCGGCTGCCACCACCCGCAGTTCGGGGCTCGATCTCCTGCTCGGGATCGGCGGGACGCCCGAGGGCGTCGTCGCCGCGGCGGCGTTGAAGTGCCTCGGCGGGGCGATCCAGGGGCGCCTGTTCCCACGCGACGACGACGAGCGGCTACGGCTGCTCGACACGGGGTACGACATCGAACGCGTCCTCACGACCGACGACCTCGTCGCCGGGCAGGATGTGTTCTTCGCGGCCACCGGGATCACCGACGGGTCGCTGCTGCGCGGCGTCAAATACTGGCCCGACGGCGCGACCACGTTCTCGATGGTCATGCGCAACCGGTCGGGCACGGTCCGGATGATCGAGGCGGAGCACCGGTTCGAGAAGCTCGAACGGTTCTCGAGGATTGCGTACCGGCGCTGATCAGGTCTTCCGGCGCAGCGTGCGCCACGCCAGCGGCAGGAGCCCGGCTGCCGCGAGCAGCTTGAGCGTGTCCCCCACGACGAACGGCGCGAGGCCGAGCTCGAGCGCCCGCCCCAACGAGACATCGAGCGCCTGCATCAGCCACGGGATCGCGACCGCGTACAGGACCACCTCGCCGAGGAACATCTCCCCGATCGAGCTCCGGACCGAGCGATCCCACCTGCGGCCGGCGAGCGCGCCGACCACGGCGGCCGACAGGACGAAGCCCCACAGGTAGCCCCCGGTGACCGAAGACAGGGCGAGGAGGTCCGTGCCCGAACCGCCTCCGGAGAAGAACGGCAACCCGATCGCCCCCTGCAGCAGGTACAGGGCGATCGACACCGCGCCCAGCCCCGCCCCGAGCCCCGCGCCGACGAGCAGGACGCCGAGCGTCTGGCCGGTGATCGGCACGGGCGTGAAAGGCAGCCGGATCTCGATTTGCGCGAGCGCGGCGACGAGCCAGCTCCCCGCGAACGCGAGCAGCGCCCGCCACGCGACCCTCGATCGCACGCCCGAGGGCGACGCGGCGAGTGCGAGCGTCGTCGAGCTCATCGGTCGGGCAGGGCCGCCGCGTACACGCCGGTGCCCTGCTTCTCGAGCATGCCCGATCGTACGCCGTCGGCGAGCGCGACGAGCAGCGCCTTGCGGACGTCGGGGATCTCGAACGGGTCGAGATACCCGCGGCGGAGCGCGAGATCCTGGATCTTCGTCCAGTGCAGGGGCACCCCCTCCTCCCCGAGCACCTCGATCGCCGCTTCCAGGGGTTCCATCAGAGCGCGCGTGCGGCCGGGAGCACGCGTTCGGCCAGCAGGTCGAGCATCGAGCGATCCGGCAGCGCGAACCAGACCGGCGCGGGACCCACCACGAGCTCGCCCACGCCGAGCGCGGCGAACAGCTCGAGGCGTTCGAGCACGTCGGCGGGGGTGCCGACCAGCCCGTCCCGTCGCAGCTCCTCGAGCGGCACCGAGTCGCCGGCGCCCGGCGGCAGCCGTTCCCGCATCAACTCGTATCGACGGACGAGGTCCGCCTCGTCCTCGCCGACGACCGTGGACAGGCCGAGGGACAGCCGGAGCGTCGCGGGATCGCGGCCCTCGCGCTCGCACGCTTCGCGCGCGGCGGCCACCCGCTCCTCGTACGCCTCGGGCGTCCACCGCCAGACCGTGTTCCAGCCGTCGGCGAACCGCGCGGCGAGCCGCAGCAGCCGCGGACCACCCTTGCCACCAACGAGCAGCGGCGGCCGCGGTTCCTGCACCGGCCGGGGGTGGTTGTACGCCCCACGGAGCGCGAACCGCTTCCCCTCGAACGACGCCGGCTCGTCCCCGAACAACGCATCGAGGTAGCCCACGGTCTCCTCGAGCACCTCGAACCGCTCCCCGACCGATCCGAACGCGTAGCCGAACGCCCGGTACTCGTCGGCGAACCATCCGGCCCCGATCCCCAGCTCGACGCGGCCGTCCGCAACTCCATCGCCTCCGGCGTGACGTACACGGTCGCGGCCGGCAACTCCGGGATGCCGGCCTCGCTCTTCTCCCCGGCCCGGGTCCCCGGGGCGCTCACGGTCGGCGCGACCGGCCGGACCGACGCGCGGGCGGGCTTCTCGAACACCGGATCCTCGCTCGACCTCTTCGCGCCG
>Ga0207981_1000065_pt1 | contig 14060 bp, 13 predicted proteins | sample SoimicmetaGmgLPC_FD_188327 | JGI IMG/M metagenome (GOLD analysis project Ga0207981, IMG submission 188327) | Soil and rhizosphere microbial communities from Laval, Canada - mgLPC (SPAdes) (version 2) | ecosystem: Environmental > Terrestrial > Deep subsurface > Rock core/Sediment | place: Laval... | reverse complement strand
CAACGCCGCTGCAAACCTCGCTTCCCTATTCCCTATTCCCTATTCCCTATTCCCTATTCCCTATTCCCTATTCCCTATTCCCCATCTCCAGCACCTGCTCCTCAGTACATGATGTTCACGGCGATGATCACCACCACCGTGTAGAGCAGCGACAACGGCGCACCCAGCCGCCACAGGTCGCGCGGCTGGTACCCCGCGGGGCCCGTGATCATCGACATCACCGGATTCGACGCGGTCATGAAGTTGTTCGACGCCGACATCGCGACGAGCAAGGCGAACGCCGTCGGATTGCCGCCCGCGGCCAACGCGAGGTTGATGCCCATCGGCACCATCACGATGGTCGCGCCGACGTGGCCGATGACCAGCGAAAACAGAGTGGTCAGGATCGCGAGCGCGGCTTCCAGCAACACCACGGGCAAACCTTCGGGCAATTGTTCGATCGTGTGCCCGGCGATCCAGGCCGCCGCGCCGCTGGAATCCATCGCCCACCCCAATGGAATGAGGCAGGCCATGACGAACACGGTCTTCCAGTTGATCGCAGCGTAAGCCTCGTCGATGTGCAGCACGCCGGCGACGAGCATGCCGGCCACGCCCGTCATCAGCGCGATCGACACGGGGATGCGCGTGGACAGCGCGAGCAGCATCGTCACGGTGAAGATGCCGATGGCGAGCTTGAACTTGTGCGGACGCTGCTCGCCCTTCGGGTAGTCGGTGACCACCACGAAATCCTTGTTTTCCGCCGCCGAGGCCAGGTCCTGCCAGATGCCGTGCAGCACCAGCATGTCGCCGGCGCGCAACGCGAGCTGGCGCACGTTCTCTCGGTGCACGTTCTTGTCGCGGTTCACCGCGAGCAGGCTGATGCCGTACTGCTTGCGCAGCTGCAGCTCGGCCTGCGACTTGCCGAGGTATTGCGAGGTCGGCGGCACCACCGCTTCGGCGATGCCCGCGCGGCTCGGGTTGAACAGGTCGCCGAAGGTGCGCAGGCGCGTGCTCAGGCGCAGGAAGTTGTTCTGCGCGAAGTCGGCCACCTGTTCCTTCTTGCCCATCGCGCCGAGCACGCTGCCCACCCAGATGCGCGCATCCGCGGGCGGGGCCAGGCGCGATTCGTTGCCGGTCTTCAGCGCGAGCAGCAGCGGCGCACCGCGCAGCGCTTCGGCTTCGCCGAGCGACATGCCGACGAGCGGACTGTCGGCGGAGACGGTGAGCTCGTACACGTCGCCTTCGATGCCGTAGGCCTGCGCGAAGTAACTCTGCGTGCGCGCCGGCGTGACGCCGCGGTCGATGTCGTAGCGCTCGAGCTGCTTGTCGCCGAAGAAGCGGAAGTACAGCAGGCCCGCGATGAGCAGCGCGGCGCCGATGGGCATCGGCGCGAACATGTGCAGCGGTTGCAGCGTCGCCGCGCCCGAGGGCAGGTTGGCGTTGGACGACACCAGCAAGTCGTTGAGCAGGATCAGCGGCGAGGTACCCACCATCGTCAGCGAGCCGCCCATCACGATGGCCACCGCCAGCGGCAACAGGAAGCGCGACAAGGGCAGGCCCGTGCGCGAACTCAGGCGCGAGGCGACGGGCAGGTAGAGCGCCATCACCGACGGGTTCTGCATGAAGGAGGAGTTGAGGCCGGCGATGCCGCAGGTGAGCAGCATCAATCGCGATTCGATGCCTTGCGCGCGCCGGAGCAACCAGCCGGCGAGGCGGTTGAGCGCGCCGGTGCGGTCCAGGCCCGCGCCGAGGATCATCGTCGCGATCACCGACATCACGGCGTTACCGGAGAAACCGCCGAAGAGATCTTCCGGCGCGACGAGCCCGGTGAGCCCGAGCAGCACCAGCACGACGAGCGCGACAACGTCAGCGCGGATGCGCTCGAAGAGGAACATCACCATCGTGAAGCCCACCAGCCCGAGCACGAGCTTCATGTCGGTGGTGAGCATCAACGCGGAGTCGTTCACGCGCTCGGGTCCCCTGGCGTCCTTTCGAGTCTGTCGTAAAGCAGGTCCCAGGTGCCGTGGCCGAGCTTCTGGCCACGCGTCTCGAAATGCGTCTGCGGACGCCATTCGGGCCGGGGCACTGCACCGCGTGGGCCGGCACGGTTGGACAACCCCGGCGTCGCATCCAGCACGTCCCACATCTGCTCGGCATAGTCGTGCCAATCGGTGGCGAGGTGCAAGCGCCCGCCAGGCGCGAGTTTCGATACCAGCAAGGCAGCGAAGGCGGGATTCACCAGGCGGCGCTTGTTGTGGCGCTTCTTGTGCCAGGGATCCGGGAAGTAGATGCGGATCTCGTCGAGCGCGCCGTCGGCGATCTCGTGCTGCAACACCTCCACGGCATCGTGGTGGTACAGGCGCACGTTGCGGGCCCCGTCCGCGGCGAGCGCGTTGAGCAACCGGCCCACGCCGGGGGCGTGGACCTCGATGCCGACCAGGTCGCGCGCGGGGTCGTGTTGCGCGGCGAAGCGCAGGGCCTCGCCGTTGCCGAAGCCGATCTCCAGGACGCGCGGTGCACGGCGGCCGAAGGCGGCGTCGAAATCGCGCGGCGCGCCCGCGTAGTCCAGGCCGAAGCGCGGCCACAGTTCCTCGAACGCGCGCTGCTGCGCCGGCGTGAAGCGCCCCTGCCGCAGCACGAAGCTGCGCACCTTGCGGACGCCGGGCTCGGCGGTGAAGGGCTTCTTGTCGACGGGATCCGCGGCCATCTGGAGGGAGGGCCGCTCAGCCGACCAGGCCGTCGATGGGGCTCGAGGCCGAGGCAAACCGCTTGCGGGGAATGCGGCCGGCGCGGAATGCCGCGCGACCTGCTTCGACCGCGAGCTTCATCGCATGCGCCATCAGCACGGGATCCTTCGCACCGGCGATGGCGGTGTTCATCAGCACGCCATCGCAGCCGAGTTCCATCGCGATGGCGGCATCCGAGGCGGTGCCCACGCCGGCGTCGACGATGATCGGCACCTTCGCGTTCTCGACGATCTCGATCAGGTTGTACTTGTTCTGGATGCCCAGGCCCGAGCCGATCGGTGCGGCGAGCGGCATCACCGCGACGCAGCCGATCTCTTCCAGGCGCTTGGCGAGGATCGGATCGTCGGAGGTGTAGACCATGACGTCGAAGCCATCGGCGACGAGCGTTTCCGCGGCAGCGAGGGTCTGCACGACGTCGGGGTAGAGCGTGCGCGCATCGCCGAGCACTTCGAGCTTCACCAGCTTGTGGCCGTCGAGCAGTTCGCGCGCCAGGCGGCAGGTGCGCACCGCCTCGTCGGCGGTGTAGCAGCCCGCGGTGTTGGGCAGCAGGGTGAACTCGTCGGGCGGGAGCACGTCCAGCAGGTTCGGCTCGCCTGGCGATTGCCCGAGGTTGGTGCGGCGGATCGCGACGGTGACGATCTGCGCGCCCGCGGCCTGGGTGGCGCGACGCGTTTCGTCGAAATCCTTGAACTTGCCCGTGCCGGTGAGCAGGCGGGAACGATAACGGCGGCCCGCGACGACCAGGCTGTCGTCGGCCGCGAGGACGAGGGTGTCTTGCATGTGCGAATGGTACCGCCGTTCGTCGGTCGCAGCGCCCCGGATATCGCGATTCGTGCGGAATCGCGCGTGTGTTGACCGCTGCGCCCCGGTCACCTCGTAAGGCTGGAGGAGTGGCATGGATACGGAGGACGGGCACACCCCTGACCCGGATCGCCGTGACCGTTCCACTGCGCGCGATGCCCATCGCGCGGTACGCAAAGAGCACACCCGCGCGAAAGCCGGGGTCGCAAAGCTACGGGTCCCCCGGCATTCCCCCTGCCGCGGACAGCCGGGTTCCCGTTACCGCCGATGGTGTCATCGCGCGGTTTTTTTTGGGGCAAGGGAAAGCCTTGGGGAAGGGCAGCGCGCTCGGCGGTGGGTCAGCCACCGCCGAGCGCGTGGACCACTTCCACCTTGTCCCCTTCGTCGAGCGCATGGGTGGCGTGCTGGCCGCGCGGGACGATGGCGCCGTTGACCTCGACCGCGACGCGGCGGTCGGCCAGGCCTTCCCCACGGAGCAGATCGGCGATGGTGGCGGCCGGTGAGAGGGTGCGCGGGGCACCGTTGAGCAGGATGTCCATGGGGCTATTGTCGCTCGCGACGAGTCGCGCGGTACGGCGCCGTATGTGTAGCATGGCCTTCACATTCCCGTGGACCATTGGAGCGTTTCGATGAAGTCGACCCACCGGGCCCCCAAGCCCGTCCGCCGTCTCCTTGCCGCAGCGCTCGCCTTCGCCGCCCTTCCGGCCGCGGCGCAAACCTATTCCCAGACCGTGTTCTTCGGCGACAGCCTCACCGACTCGGGCTGGTTCCGCCCCGCGCTCATCCAGGTCGGTGGTCCGTCGGCCGCGGTGCTCGGTCGCTTCAGCACCAATCCCACGCAGGTGTGGTCCGAACACCTCGCCGACTACTACGGCACCAACGCGACCAGCCAGAACCAGGGCGGCACCAACTACGCCGTCGGCGGCGCGCGCACCGGCACCACGTATGCCGGCCCGCTCGGCGAAATCGCGTCGCTCAACACGCAGATCACGCGTTACCTCGCCTCGACCGGCGGCCACGCGGATGCCAATGCCCTGTACACGGTGTGGGGTGGCGCGAACGACCTGTTCGCGATCACCGACGGCGCCGATCCGGCGACGACGATGACGCAGGCCATCGGGGCGCAGGTGACCAACGTCGCGATGCTCAGCGGCGCCGGCGCGCGCTACATCCTGGTGCCGACCGTGCCGGACCTGGGCGCGACGCCCGCCTTCCGCGCGCAGGGGCCCGTTGCCTCGGCCACGGGCACGCAACTGGCGGTGACCTACAACAACGGCCTGTTCTCCACGCTCGCATCGCAGGGCCTGCGCGTCATTCCGCTGGACACGTTCAACCTCGTGCGCGAAGTGATCGCCGATCCGGGCGCCTACGGCTTCACCAACGTCACCGGCACCGCGTGCCAGCCGCAGATCACGTCGAACTCGCTGACCTGCAACCCGGGCACGTACGTGACGCCGGATGCGGCCAGCACGTACCTGTTCGCCGACGGCGTGCATCCCACGGGCGCCACGCACGCGATCCTCGCGCAGTACGCCGAATCCGTCCTCGAAGCGCCGCGCCAGATCGCGCTGCTGCCGTACACCGAATCGCTCACCGGCAAGCTGCGCGCCGGGCAGGTGTCCTCGCACGTCGCCGGCAAGCCGCAACAGGACGGCATGGCGTGGTGGGGCAACGTGCGCGGCGACAACCAGCGTTCGGAACAGAGCAACTACGACGGCACGGGTCCGGCGGTGTTGTTCGGCGTGGACTGGTCGATGGGCGAGTTCGTGTTCGGCGGTTTCGCGGGCTGGGGCCAGAACGACTTCGACTTCGGCCATCGCATGGGCGATTACAACCAGGACGACGTGACCCTCGGTGGCTTCGCCGGTTGGTACTCCGACAACGCGTGGGTCAACGGCCAGCTGAGCTGGAGCAAGACGAGCTACGACGTCACGCGCAAGGTGCACCTCGGCCCCGCCGAGCGCAGCTATGAAGGCTCGCCGGACGGCGACAACCTCAGCTTCGGCCTCAACGGCGGTTGGGACTTCCACAGCGGCGCGCTCACGCATGGTCCGGTGGCGTCGGTGCTGTGGCAGCGCATCAGCGTGGATGGCTACGCCGAAAACCGCGTCGACTCCGCGGGCCTGGCCTATCCGGACCAGGACCTGGATTCGACGGTCGGCAGCCTGGGCTGGCGGGCCGATTACAAGATCAACGACTCGGCGGCGCCCTACGCCAAGCTCGCGTGGGAACACGAGTTCCAGAACGCGCCGGAAGAAGCGTTCGCGCAGTCGCTCTCGATCCCGGGCACGCTGCCCTACGCGGTGCCGAACATGGCGCACGACGAAAACTACGGCACGCTCGCCATCGGCGTGCGCACGCAGTTCTTCGGCCTGGACACCGACATCGGCGCGGTGGGCAGCATCAACCAGGAAGGCGGCGACTACGCGACGGTGTTCGTCACCTTCGGGTCGCGCTTCTGATGGGCGCGCGCTGATCGGGCCGCGCAGATCGGCTGAAACGAAAAAGCGCCGGCCTTTCGGGGCCGGCGCTTTTTTTGTGCGCGCCCTTCGGCGGCGCGGATCCTGGAGCGGGTGATGGGAATCGAACCCACGCTAGCAGCTTGGGAAGCTGCAGTTCTACCATTGAACTACACCCGCGATGGCCGGCAGTCTATGCCCCGGGCCAGCGGCTGGCAACGCGGAAACGCGCCTGCGCCGCGCGGGATTTCCCGGCGGTCGCGAACTGCCGACAGTCCTTCATCCCGCTAACACGCGCTCGCGTATGCTGCGCGCCCCACGTCCATAACCCCCGGCCGGATGCTCCCGGCCGGCTCGGCATTCCCGGAGGATCAATGGCCGCGCGAGTCGTGCTCGGTTGGCGGGAGTGGTTGGCATTGCCGGAGCTGGGCATCGTCGCCATCCGCGCGAAGGTGGATACCGGCGCGCGCAGTTCCTCGCTGCACGTGGACAAGCAATGGCGCTTCGTCGAAGGCGGCGCGCCCTGGGCGGGCTTCCGCATCAGCACGGGCATCGTGGACGGGCCGGCGATCGAAGCGCAGGCGCCGGTGCACGACGAGCGGCCGGTCACCGATTCGGGCGGCAACGCGAGCGTGCGCGTGTTCCTGCGCACGCCGCTGCGGGTGGCGGGGGTGGAGCGCATGGTGGAAATCAACCTGACCGATCGGCGCGGCATGCTGTTTCCGATGTTGCTCGGCCGGACTGCGCTCGCGCGTGCGTTCGTCATCGATCCGGCCCGATCTTTCCTGCACGGGAAACCTTCCCTCGGAGTCCCCACCGCATGAAACTCGCGATCCTCTCGCGCAACGGCAAGCTCTACTCGACCCGGCGCCTGGTCGAAGCGGCGCGCGAGCGCGGCCACACCGTGCGCGTGCTCGATCCGCTGCGCTGTTACATGCGCATCGCGGTGGACAGCTTCGCCATGCACCACCAGGGCAAGCCGCTCACCGGTTACCAGGCGGTGATCCCGCGCATCGGCGCCTCGGTCACGCGCTACGGCACGGCGGTGCTGCGCCAGTTCGAGCTGATGGGTTCGTATACGCCCAATCCGTCCGATTCGATCCTCAAGGCGCGCGACAAGCTGCGCTGCCACCAGATCCTCGCCGCGCAGGGCCTGGGCCTGCCGCACACCGTCTTCGGCGACAACCCCGACGACACGAGCGACTTGCTGAAGATGCTCGGCCCGCCGCCGCACGTCATCAAGCTCAACGAAGGCACGCAGGGCGCGGGCGTGATGCTCACCGAAAAGCTCTCCGCCTCGCGCAGCGTGATCGAAGCATTGCGCGGCCTGTACGCGAACTTCCTGGTGCAGGAGTTCGTCGCCGAAGCGAAGGGAGCGGACCTGCGCTGCTTCGTCGTCGGTGGCCAGGTGGTCGCGACGATGAAGCGGCAGGCGCCGCGCGGCGACTTCCGCTCCAACCTCCATCGCGGTGGAACGGCGAAGGCCGTCACCGCGACGGCGGCCGAACAGCAGACCGCCATCCGCGCCGCCCAGCTCCTCGGGCTGGGGGTGGCGGGCGTGGACCTCATCCGGTCCCGGCGGGGTCCGCTCATCCTGGAGGTCAATGCCTCCCCCGGCCTGGAGGGCATCGAAGCCGCCAGCGGCATCGATATTGCCGGCAGCATCATCGAATGGGTCGCCAAGAGCGCCAAACGGTCGGCTTCTTCGGCGACCAGGGCCCTGGTCCACCCCGGGTGAGGGTTCGGTGTTTCCCGTTGTTACAGGCCCTTCGGGCGGCCGTTTTTAACAAGGGTTTAATCGGCCCGGCCTTAGCCTGTGCCCTACCGCAGATCTGTCTGTAGGCCGCTCTGGCAACACGCAAACGGACGAAGCAGATTACGGTCATCGGGGCTTGATTTGGCCCAGGCACGGTCGACGTGCCTGGGCCTTTGTTTTTCCGGCGCCCCGTTCGATAGTGATGGCGACGTTGATGCCGTCGTCGCTTGCGAAGATGGCAGAATCCCGCTCGCCACTGCCGCTTGCCGGAACCTCGGCAAGTGCGCCGGGTCGAAGACAGCCCCCATTGAGGACATCGCCCGGATGCGCATTCTCGTCATTGAAGACAACCAGGACATCGCAGCCAACCTCGGCGACTACCTCGAGGACCGTGGGCACACGGTGGACTTCGCCGCGGACGGCGTGACGGGCCTGCACCTGGCCGTGGTGCACGACTTCGATGCGATCGTGCTCGACCTCAGCCTGCCGGGCCTCGATGGCCTGGAGGTGTGCCGCAAGCTGCGCAACGAAGCGCGCAAGCAGACGCCGGTGCTGATGCTCACCGCGCGCGACTCGCTGGACAACAAGCTCGCCGGTTTCGATTCGGGCGCCGACGATTACCTCATCAAGCCCTTCGCGCTGCAGGAAGTGGAAGTGCGCCTCAACGCGCTGGCGCGCCGCGGCCGCGGCGTGCAGACGCGCGTGCTCAACGTGGGCGACCTGGAATACAACCTCGACACGCTCGAGGTGCGCCGCGAAGGCAAGCTGCTGCAGCTCAACCCCACCGCGCTGAAGATCCTGCAGGCGCTGATGGAAGCCTCGCCCGCGGTGGTGACGCGCCAGGAACTGGAAACGCGCGTGTGGGGCGAAGAGCTCCCGGATTCGGATTCGTTGCGCGTGCACATCCACGGCTTGCGCGCGGTGGTCGACAAGCCCTTCGACACGCCGCTGATCCAGACCCGCCACGGCATCGGTTACCGGATCGCCGCACCCGATGCCGCCAGCTGACACCGCGCGCCGCCCCGCCCGCCGCTACCGGCGGCAGCTCCGCAGCCGCATCATCCTCTCGTTCGTCCTGCTCGGATTCGGGCTGACGGCGCTGTTCGCCTACGCGGTGGACAAGGTGCGCAACCAGGTCGAGGACAAACTCGTCGTCGACCTGATGAACCGCAACATCGACCTGTACGCGCAGCAATACGCGCGCGATCCGCTCAACCCGAGCCTGCCGGTCGACCAGATCCGCGCGTTTGCGTTCACGCCCGACAAGTTCGAGAGCGTGCGCGAGAACCAGCCGCAGTGGTACGAGCTGCCCGACGGCATCCACGGCCTGAGCGGCGTGGACGAAAGCGGTGCGGCCTTCTCCTACAAGCTCGCGGTGCGCAAGACGCCGCAGGTGTGGTTCTTCCTCGCCTACGACATGACGCAGACGCTGCGCGGGCAGGAGCAGTTCAATCGCGCGATCTACGGGTCGGTGGTGTTGTTCACGCTGCTGTCGTTGCTCGTCGGTTGGTGGGCGGCATCGCGCGTGATGAGCCCGGTGTCCGAGCTCGCCAATCGCCTGAAGCGATCGGGGCGCAGCACCGAGCCGGTCTCGCTCGCCGCGCATTTCCCGAACGACGAAGTCGGCCAGCTCGCCGCCGCGCTCGACGATTACGCCGCGCGGCTGACCGAAGTCGTGCAGCGCGACCGCGAATTCAACGCCGACGTCAGCCACGAGCTGCGCACGCCGCTCGCGGTGATCCGCGGCGCGACGGAGTTGCTGCTCTCGCGCCCCGAACTCGACGAACGCATGCAGGCGCGCCTGCGCCGCATCCAGCGCGCCGAACAGCAGTGCACCGACCTGATCAGCGCGCTGCTGCTGCTCTCGCGCAACGAGCGCGGGCATGGCGTGTGCGATGTCGGCAAGGTCGCCGAGCAGCTGCTGGAAACACATCGTGCGCAGCTGGGCGGCAAGCCGCTGGTGCTGCGGATGGAAGGCGAGGGCGGCCTGGTCGTGGATGCGCCGGAAGCGGCAGTCGCGGTCGCGCTGGGCAATCTCATCGGCAACGCGGTGAAGTACACGCACGAGGGCGAAGTCGTCGTGCGCATGCGGCCGGACCTGGTCGAAGTGGTCGACACCGGGCCGGGGCTCACGGCGGAGGAAGCGGCGCGATTGTTCGAGCGCGGGTTCCGCGGCACGCATGCGGAGCATTCGCAGGGCGCGGGGATCGGGTTGTCGATCGTGCGGCGGTTGTGCGCGCTGTATGGGTGGGATGTGCGCGTGGTGCCGGGGGAAACGCGGGGGGTCGTGGCGACGCTGCGGTTTGGAGAGGTCGTCGCGCGTTGACCGCGCTGCGCGAATCACCCCCCTTGCACGGGGGGTGATGCGCTTTCGAAGGTCAGGCGCCGACGGGTTCGAGCCAGCCGTACTTGTCGGGGGTCTTGCCGTTGAACAGGCCGAAGAACAGCTCCTGCATGCGCCGCGTCACCGGGCCCGCGCGACCGGCGCCGACCTGGCGGCCGTCGACCGAACGGATCGGCGTGAGTTCCGCCGCCGTGCCGCACATGAAGAGCTCGTCGCACAGGTAGAGGTATTCGCGCGGCAGGTCGCGTTCGACCACGTCGATGCCGTTGTCGCGCGCCAGCGTGATCAGCGTGTTGCGCGTGATGCCGTTGAGCAGCGCGGCGCTCACCGGCGTGGTGTGCAGCGCGCCGTCGAACACGAGGAACAGGTTCTCGCCCGCGCCTTCGCTGAGCAGGCCCGTGGAAGCGAGCGCGATGCCCTCGCCGAACCCGAGGCGACGCGCTTCGCGCGCGACCAGCTGCCCGGAGAGATAGTTGCCGCCCGCCTTCGCACCGGCGGGGATCGTGTTCGGCGCGAAGCGCTGCCAGCTCGACACGCACGCATCGATGCCTTCCTCGAGCACGCCGTCACCGAGATACGCGCCCATCTGCCAGGCGGCGACGGCGACATCGGTGGGCGTGTCCGCCGACAGGCCGAAGCCGCCGAGGCCGCGATAGGCGACCGGGCGCAGGTAGGCCTTGCCCAGCGCGTTCTTCTTGATCACCGCGCGGCACGCGGCGTTGAGCTCGTCCACCGTGTACGGCATCGCCATCTCGTAGATGCGCGCGGAGGCGAACAGGCGGCGGTTGTGGTCGGTGAGGCGGAAGATCGCCGGACCGTCGGGCGTTTCGTAGCAGCGAATGCCTTCGAACACCGACGAGCCGTAATGCAGGGCATGCGACATGACATGCGTGGTGGCTTCGGCCCAGGGCTTGATGGATCCGTTGTGCCAGATCCATTCGGGGTAGCGCATCGTCATGCCGGCGGCTCGCGTCGTGGGGAAACGCGAATTGTAAGCGGCCCGGCCCCTGGCGGCCGCCCCTTGGGGGAGGCCACCTTCGCTACAGCGCGATCCACCAGCAGCCGTAGCGGCGCCTGAGGGCCAGCGAGGTGCGCGAGGGCGTGATGCCGTTGGCCTGGGTCTGCTCCAGCCGCAGCCCGACGGGCGGGCGGCGCGCGGTGGTGCGGGGCACGTCGTCGGGGCCGGGGAGGATCGCCGTGTCGGCGCCCGAGGTGTCTTCGATGGGGGAGATGTCGAGCAGCGGGCGATGGACGATGGCGTCCAGCCGGTCCATCGCGGCATTGGCGGCAGCGTCGGACATGCCGCCCCAGTCGTAGATGCCCGACAGCCGGTTGGGGTCCTGCGCGTCGATCGCGGTGGTGATCTCGAACACCAGGTCCTGCAGCGTGTGCGAGCAGCCGGGGCGATAGAGGCTGGAGCCTGTGTTGCCCGCGGTCGCGGCCTCGCGAGCCCGCGTGGTCGTCGGCGCCGTCGGGAATTCCGTCGCGCCCAGCGCCTCGCACTTCTGGTCGGTGTACAACGGTTTGCCGTCGGGCATCACGCACTTGCGGACCTGCGCATGCGCCACGCCGATGCCCGCGAATGCGAGCAAGGCCAGGGGCAGGGCAAGGCGTCGGGGGAGGGTCGCCATCCGCGCAGCCTACCGCGCGATCCCGGCATCAGAAGCGAACGAAGTAGCAACCTGCGTAACGCGCGACGTCGAAATCCTGCACCGTCGCATCCAGGCCGCTGCCGAACTGGAGCTGCATGATGCCGCCGGACGGGAGGTGCGCGTTGTCGCCCGCGTCCGCCATTGCGATCCAGCCGCCGCCGATCGACGCGTCGTAGTAGTGCGCGTCCACCAAGGGGTGCTTGGCCAGGTGTTGCAGCCGCTGCATCGTGGCGTTGGCTGCGCTCTGCGACATGCCGACCCAGTGGTAACTCTCGGCGATGCGATTCACGTCGCCCAGCGCGAACGCGCCGCGCAGGTCCATCGCCAGTTGCGTCGGCGTGCGCGCGCAGCCGCCCGCGACCGCGCGCCGGCCGATGGCATCGCGCGCGGCGGCCATCGTGCCTTCATCCAGCGAGGCGGGCGCGAAGGTTTCGAAGGTGTCGGGCTGCACGCCGGTGACCTGCGCTTCCAGGGCCTGTTCGCGCACGATGCGCGTGGCGAGTTCGTCGCGTACCGGCACCGAGCGCGCACCGAACGCACGGCAGGGCTTGTCGGTGTAGACGGAGGTGCCGTCGCTCGCGCGGCAGGCCTGGATCGGGCCGGCCGCTTGCGCGCGCTGCGGCGCGGGCAATGCCGCGCAACACAACGCAATGACGAGTCCGGCCGGCAGCGAACATTTCATGGCGGCAACGCGCGAAAGAGGACAGCCCGCAGGATTGCCCTGCGCGCGTCAACGCGTCGTGCCCGGAAACGATCTTTTGCGTGAATTCGGTGCGAATTCAGCGCATCAGGTCTAGGACGTTCAGAGTCGGTTTCGAAAGGTTGAGCGTGTAGAAGTGCAGCGACGGTGCGCCGCCGTCGATCAAGCGGCCGCACAGATCGGCGACGAACTCCGCGGCGAACGCGCGGATCGATTCCGCATCATCGCCGTAAGCGAGCATGCGCTTGCCGATCCAGCGCGGGATCTCCGCGCCGCAGGCCTCGGAGAAGCGGCGCAGCTGCGAGAAGTTGGAGATGGGCATGATCCCGGGGACGATCGGGATATCGATGCCGAGCTTGCGTGCATCGTCGACGAAACGGAAATACGCGTCGGCGTTGTAGAAGTACTGCGTGATCGCACCATCGGCGCCGGCGTCGGCCTTCGCCTTGAAGTGGCGGAGGTCGGCGAACGCATCGTCGGCCTGCGGATGCATTTCCGGATAGCAGCCGACTTCGATGTGGAAGAAGCCATCGTGCTCGGTGCGGATGAACTCGACGAGCTCGGAGGCGAAACGGAAATCGCCCATGCGCGCCATGCCCGACGGCAGGTCGCCGCGCAACGCGACGATGCGCCGGCAACCGAGTGCGCGATAGAGCTTGAGCAGCGAGCGCAGTTCCTCGCGCGTGCCGCCCATGCAGGAGACGTGCGGCGCGGCGTCCAGGCCGTGTTCCTCGCGCAGGCGCTGCACGGTTTCGGGCGTGTAGGACAGCGTCGAACCGCCGGCGCCGAACGTGCACGAGACGTACTCGGGCTTGCGCGACTTCAGCCGGGCCGCGGTGCGGTCCAGTTGCAGGCGCTGTTCGTCGGTCTTGGGCGGGTAGAACTCGAAGGAGATCGGAACGCGCTGGGTCATGTCGGAGTCCGGGGCGGGCTTCGAAGCGAAGCGGGCGGCCGAGGCCGCGACGCGTCTGTAACGGAAGCGGGCGGCCGAAGCCGCCCGCTCGTGCACCACTCAGTAGCGGTAGTGCTCGGGCTTGTACGGGCCTTCGAGCGACACGCCGAGGTAATCGGCCTGGGCCTGCGTGAGCTTGGTCAGCTTCACGCCGATCTTCTCCAGGTGCAGGCGGGCGACTTCCTCGTCGAGGTGCTTGGGCAGGCGGTAGACCGTCTTCTCGTACGTGTCCTTGTTCGCCCACAGGTCGATCTGCGCGAGCGTCTGGTTGGAGAACGAGTTCGACATGACGAAGCTCGGGTGGCCGGTGGCGCAGCCGAGGTTCACCAGGCGGCCTTCGGCGAGCAGGAACATCGCATTGCCATTGGCGAACACGTACTTGTCCACCTGCGGCTTGATGTTGATGCGCTTGGCGCCGGAGGCATTGAGCGCGTCGACCTGGATCTCGTTGTCGAAGTGGCCGATGTTGCAGACGATCGCCTGGTCCTTCATCTGCTGCATGTGCTGCAGCGTGATCACGTCCTTGTTGCCGGTGGTCGTGACGTAGATGTCGGCGCGGCCGAGCGTGGATTCGATCGTGTTGACCTCGAAGCCTTCCATCGCCGCCTGCAGCGCGCAGATCGGATCGATTTCGGTGACGACGACGCGGGCGCCGTACGCGCGCAGCGAG
>Ga0207981_1000064_pt1 | contig 14081 bp, 6 predicted proteins | sample SoimicmetaGmgLPC_FD_188327 | JGI IMG/M metagenome (GOLD analysis project Ga0207981, IMG submission 188327) | Soil and rhizosphere microbial communities from Laval, Canada - mgLPC (SPAdes) (version 2) | ecosystem: Environmental > Terrestrial > Deep subsurface > Rock core/Sediment | place: Laval... | reverse complement strand
CTGCTCGGCCTGTTCGATGAGCGTGTCGCGGAAGATCTCCCACGTGAGCTCTTCGGCGCGGCCGTCGACCTTCTCCAGCGCCTGGTAGATCGGTACCGTGCCGATCGGTACCGGCGAGTTGCGCAGGATCCATTCGCGCGTCTCGTGGATGTGCTTGCCGGTGGACAGGTCCATCACCGTGTCCGCGCCCCAGCGGATCGCCCACACGAGCTTCTCGACTTCCTCGGCGATGCCGGACGACACCGCGCTGTTGCCGATGTTGGCGTTGATCTTGGTGAGGAAGTTGCGGCCGATGATCATCGGCTCGCTTTCGGGATGGTTGAGGTTGTTCGGCAGGATCGCGCGACCGCGCGCGATCTCGTCGCGCACGAACTCCGGCGTGATCAGGCGCTGGATGTCCGCGCCGAAACTCTGCCCGGCATGCTGTGCGAGCAGGCCGGCATCGCGCAGCGATTCGATCCGCTGGTTCTCGCGGATCGCGACGAACTCCATCTCCGGCGTGACGATGCCACGCCGCGCGTAGTGCATCTGCGAGACATTGGCGCTCGCGATTGCACGGCGCGGCAGTGGCCGGTTGCCGAAGCGCACGGCATCCAGCCGTGGATCCGTTTCGCGTCCACGCCCGAAGGCGGACGACAACGCCGCCAGTGGTTCGCTGTCGCCGCGCTCGGCGATCCATTGGGCACGCAGCGGCGGCAGGCCGACCGACAGATCGATGCGCGCATCCGGGTCCGAGTACGGACCCGAGGTGTCATAGACGGTGATCGCCGGATTCTCTTCGCCACCGAACAGCGTCGGTGTCTGCGACTGCACGATCTCGCGCATCGGCACGCGCAGGTCGGGACGCGAGCCCTGCACGTGGATCTTGCGTGAGCCGGGAATCGGACGCGTCACCGCCTCGGAAAGCTGTTCGGTGTCGCGGATCAGTTGCGAAGGCACTGCATTCATCGATTTCGTCCAGGTGGCGCTCCTCGAACGGGAGCAGGCGGACGAAGCGGCGGCGCGAGCGCGCCCTGGCGCTGTGGCCGGCGTGCCGCGAAGCTTCCCTACGCCGGTTTCAACCGGATCAGGTTCGAAGGGACTGTCTCAACCGCGATGCGCGCGGTACCCCCGCTTCGGCGCACATTTGACCACGCGCACCGCAGCGGGGCCAACCGCCGTGGGCTGCTCTGGTTCACGGGTTGCCGGGCTAAGAGACGATCCCGAGCAGCCGGGCGCGGTCGATGGCGTGCTTGCGCGAGCCGGCCGAAAGCTTGAGGAATACGTTCTTCAGGTGCCATTTCACCGTTTCGTTGCTGACGTCGAGCGTCCGCGCAATCAGCTTGTTCGACATGCCCTTCTGCAGCAGTTGCAGGATCTCCGACTCCTTGGCCGTGAGCAGCGCACTCGTCGCAACGGCCTGGCGCGAGGGTCGCCCAGACTCGACACGCGACGTCGGCCGCGCAGGCGCCGGTATCAGGCGCAACCCCGCGCCCGCTCCCGACGCGCGCAACTCGTCCATCAGGTCCGCCGCCGAGGACGGAGCGGTGGCGAACACGTGCGCGTTGCCTGACAGGTGCGCGAGGCTCAAGGTCTCGGCCAGCAGCGGCAGTGCGTGGTCGGCGTCGCGCTGGCGGGCAACGACGGCGCGCAGCAGCTTGGTGGTCAGCATGTCGTGGCCGCGTCGCAACTGCCTTGCCAGTGCATCGGCCATGCCCAGTTGTGCCTCCGCCGCATCGACATCGTGGCGGGCGAGCTCGCCATAGGCCTTGGCGACGGCCACAGCGAGCCGGTACTGCGACTGGTACCAGCGCAACGGCGCCTCCCGGAACGTCGGCGCGAGCGCATCCAGCGCCTGGACCAGCTGGTTGATGGTCTCGGTGCGGTTGTGCATCGCATGGATGCGGATCTGCTCGGCCATCGCATGCACACGCAGCCGCGGCAGGCGTCGGCGGTCGGCCAGTGCGCAGAGGTCGTCGAGCACGCCCAACGCACGGCGTTCATCGCCTTGGCTGAGGGCAATGCAGGCAAGCGTGCGGTACGCGCAGAGCACCGCGTCGGGCAGGCCGCAGCGTTCGAGGATGTCGACACGGTTGGCGAGCAGTGCCTGCGCGGCCTCGGGGCGGCCGGCATGCAGCAGCGCTTCAGCCAGCACCGCGGCGAGCAGGCAGGCGCGCAGGCTGCGCCGGCCGTCCTCGCGCTCGGCGCGCAGGAGCGCGGGCCGCAGCGCGGCCTCGGCTTCGTAGGCATCGCCGTCCCACAGGTGGGTCAGTCCAAGCAGCATGCGTGCAATACCGGACGCGAGCCGCAACGATCCGGCCTCGCCGTACTCGGCCGCCTCGGCGATGCAACTGCGCGCGCGCACGGTGTCGCCGGAATGCAGGGCGAGCAACGCCTGCGTATTGAGGCGCGCGACGGTGAAGAGCGGGGAGTCACCTGCCCGAGGGGCCTTCGGCCAGCGTGGCAGCAGCCGCGGGATCTGGTCGAGTTGATCCGAATAGGCCGCCGCGCCGGCCGCGATGCGTAGCGCGATCGCGAGTTCGGCCGGGGCGGTGAGCGGGTCGTCGAGCACCGTGCGGGCGAAGCGCTGCGACTCGGCGTTGCGGTCGCTGAAGGCGAGGATCGACGCGGCCGCCAGGCGCAGCTTCACATCGCCGGCGAGCAGTTCCGGTGGCAACCGCTCCAGCCATTCGCGTGCCTCGGCAAGCATCCCCTTGGTGCTCAGCACCCACAGCGAGCGGGCGGCCCAGCCCTCGGCGTCGGCCACGTCGCCGGCGGCCAGGGCATGGTTGGCGGCCTCATGGAAGCGTAGCTCGCCCGCGAACCAGTGCGCTGCGCGCACATGCAGTGCATCGCGTTCGGCACGCGGCAGTTGCTCGAAGCGGCCGAGCAGGAAATCGCGCGCCATGGGATGCAGGCGCACCAGCTCCGGCCGCTCGCCGATCATCACGATCGGCGTTTCGCGGATCAACCAGTCCAGATGCTCAGCGGCACGCACGTCGCCGGTGACCGCCTCGCACAGCGCGGCGTTGAGCGGATCGAGGATCGCAATCCGCGCCAGGAAATCCGCCATGCCGTCCGGCAACCGCGAGAGCAGCGTCTCCACGAAATAGTCCTGCAGCGTGCCGTGGCGCGCCGACAGTTCGCGCACCGCGGCCGATGGCTCGGGCGCCTGCTCGATCGCGGCGATCGCCAATTGCAGCCCAATTGGCCAGCCCTCCGTCGCCTCGTGCAGGCGAGCGCGGTCGTCCGCATCCAATCGCGCGCCGAGCCGCTGCTCGAGCAACTCCATCGATTCCTCGAGCCGCATGCGCAGGTCGTCCGCGGTCAGCGCGGCGTAGAAGCCCTTGGCCTCGAGTTCGGCGGTGAGCAAGGGGAGCGGCACGCGCGTGCCGATCACCACATGCAGGTTTGCCGGCGCATTCATCAGCAGGTACTGCAGCACTGTTTGTACGGAAGCCGCCGGCAGGCGCTCGCCGTCGTCGATCATCAGCACCGTCTGCGTGCCGCGCATCGCCACCTCGGACAACAGGCGGGTCAGCCCCTCCAGGCCGGGTACGGTCGTGCACTGCGCCGCGGGATCCACCGGACGCCCGCTGGCGGTCCGCAACGAATACAGCAGGGCCTGCGTGAAGCGCTCGGGTTCGTCCTGGTCGTCGGCGTCCAGCCAGGCGACCAGCGCGCCCGCGACCATCCAGGACCTGCGCCAATGCAGCAGCAGCGTCGTCTTGCCGAAGCCGGCGGGCGCTGCGACCACGACGGCTGTGCGGTCGTGGATGCGCTCCCACTCGCGCTGCAGGCGCTCGCGTTCCAGCGCCGCACGCGGCAGCCGTGGCGGCATGGTCTTCAGGGTGAATTCGGACTCGGTCATCGCTACACGCAAAAACGAAGCGGCGCCGGAATCGCGGACGCCGTGAAGCGTCCGAACCCTGCGCACGGGAACGCGGGCGACGGTGAGCCCGTCGCCGCGCGGGGATCAGCCCACCGCGCGGGTCGACCAGTGGATGTGGGTGATCTTCCAGCCGCCGGCCGACTTGGCGAGCAGCATGGTTTCGGTCACCACGATTTCGCGCGGTCCCTGGTCGTTGCCCGCGTGCCGCACGCGTTTCTCGCTCACGACCCAGCCGATGTCGCTGCCGGCGTGGACGGCGCGATGCAGCAGTTCGCGCTGCGTGCCGCGCAGCGCGGCCACGTCGGCTTTTGCGGGGCCGTCGAGGTAACCGTCGCGATCGCCGAGCACCACGCCGTTCGCCATCACGACCGCGTCCGGTGCCATCAGCTGGCGCGCCGCATCGAACTGGCCGGTGGAGAGATCGGCCATAAAGGCATTGACCACCTGCTCAGCGGCGTCTGCGGCAGGCGACGGTTGCGCGGATCCTGCCTGCGCCTGCGTCGCGGCGCGGGTCGGCGTGGCCGTTTGCGCGAACGCAGGTGCGACAGCGAGGGTGGACAGCAACAGGACAGGAGCGAGAAGCAGGGCGCGCATGGACGTGTACCGACGGGGGAACGGGGAACGCCCATTGGGGGGTGTTTCGCGCCACCGCGCCCCCCCCACGCCGGGGGGGAGCCAGCCGCCATGCGGTCCCGCAATGTCGGCAGCTTGGCGCATGCGGCATGGTCCCGCCGCCAACTGCGAACACTGTCCCGGAACCGTGTGCAGTCACGCCTTCAAGCGCAAGCCATCGATTCTCGCTGGAGGGGATCGATGGCCGGCACGCCCGCCGGACGAAGGTCCGGCGGGCTTTTTTTTACACGCAACCGCGGCGGCGGTCGGGCCAAAAGGAAAACGCCGCACATCGCGGCGTTTTCGCATTCCGGCGCGGCGCGGCTCAGGCGGCGGCCGCGGCCTCGCCCTCGTAGGCGCGGACCAGGTCCGCGAGCTGCGCCTCCAGCGGCGCCAGGCCCGATGCATAGCGCTTCCAGCCGCCGATGTTGCGGGTGTGGATGGGTTGGCGCAGCTGCAGCGTGCTCGCGGTCGTCGTGACCTTCTTGTTGGCGAGGATGTCGGTGACGCCTTCCACGACAGGCAGGCCGAGGTAGTCCTGCACGCGCCGCGCCTCGCGCTCGGGATGCATGACGAGGTCTTCGTAGCGCACGTCCAGGATCCGTCCCGGTGCGATCGCGTGCCAGTGGCGCATCAGCCGGTCGTAGTTGCGGTAATGCGCTGCCAGTTCGTCCAGCGTGTAGCTGTACGGGTAGTAGTGGTGCGCGAACAGTTCCTTGAGGTTGGAGAAGCAGCTGTCGATCGGGTTGCGGCGAAGATGGATGATCTTCGCGTGCGGCAGCGACTTCAGGATCGGTCCGCACCAGAGCATGTTCATCGGGTGCTTGTCGCTGTAGAACGCCTTGCCCTTGGCCAGCCATCGGGTCTTGGCCAGGTAGCGGCCGCCGAGGATGTCCGCATCCAGCGTCTCGACGAAGGGCCCGAGCTCCGGCGTCAGCGTCAGGTTGAGCCGCAGGTTGTTGGTCCACTGCAGCTGCTGGCGGAAATCGTTGAGTTCCCCGCAGGTCTCGATCTGCGGATGGTTGCCGAGGATGCGCTCGAGCAGCGTGGTGCCGGTGCGCGGCATGCCGACCACGAAGATCGGCGTCACGTCGCGCGGCACGTCCGCCACCTGGTCGAGGTACGTCGCCGGCGTGGCAGCGATCAGCGCATCGATGGCGGCCGTCTCCCGTGCAGCGTCGTGGTCGGTGACGCTGCGCCGCGCGCGCGCGCCGTCCATCAGCGCGTCCCACGCCGCGTCGGTCGCGCCCAGGGTGTCGAATTCCTTGAACAGGCCGTAGTGCAGGTAGGTGATGTCTTCATGGGTGAGGTCGTCGCGCTGCAACGTGTCGCGCATGCGCGCCACGCGCTCGTCCGCGCCCGCCTTGCGGCCGAACTGCGCCACCGACCAGTGTGCGTGGCCATAACCGGGCGCCAGGGCAATGGACTCCTCGCAGGCGGCCACGGCCTTGTCGATCGGGCCGGTGAAGCTGAGCACGATGCCTTCCATGTGCGCCGCGAGGGCACCGTCGAACCCGTTGGTGCGTGCACGCTGGATGCACTCCAGCGCGCGTGCCTGGTCGTCGATGGTGCTGTAGTGCCGGCCGAGCTCGAGCAGTACACCGCGGTTGGCCGGGTGGGCGGGGTCGATGAAGCCAAGGACCGCATTCGCGAGCTGCCACTCGGTGAGCTCGGTCAGCAGCCCGCTCACCGCCAGGATGTCGCCGGGGGACTCGCCTGCGACGTGCTGGCTGGCCTGGAAGGCGTTGAAGGTCGCCTCGCGGGTACGGCCGACTGCGTGGCAGATCCGCGCCAGCAGCGCATAGGCCATGGGCTTGCCTGGCGCCTGCTGGATCAACTGGATGCACAGGGCCTCGGCTTCGCGCAGTTCGTCGCGGTCGAAATGCGCAACGGCCTGGAGCCAGAGGGCTTGGAGATCGGATTGCGGCATGGCTTGCTCCGGGTCGGGGGGCACCGGGCGCTGTCCTGGCGTCGGTCGGGGCCGGGCGGCGCCACGTGGTGTCGACACGTGCTGCGCCGGGCGAACGAGTGAACCACCCCATCCCGGATACGCCCCCCCCCACGCCGGGGGGCCGTGACCGACCCGGCATGCAGGAAGCGCGCGTCGGTTTGTCAGCGAGATCGCACTGGAATTGCCGATGCCGCGGCGTCGTGCGCAGGCGTGGCGCGACGACGCTGCTTCGCCCTGACGGATCGGAGGCGATGCGGCATGCACGCATCGAGCACCCACCGTCACGCAATCAGGCAGGACGCGTTGTGCGCGAGCGCACGTCCGCATGCGGAACGCGATCCGGAAATCACGCAAAGGGGCGCTCACCCCCCCGCGCCGGGGGGGAGTCACCCGGCCGCTGGTGACCCCAATGTCGGCCCGTTGGCGCACCAGGCCCAACACCTGTTCGGCCGTCGCCGATCCATACCTTTCCTTTGGGGGAAATCTTTGGTGAACACCGCTCGTCCTCACGCCCGCAACAAGACTCCGGTCCGCGCGGCCCTCACTTCCGCCGTGCTGATCGCCATGGCCTCGCCGGCGGTTTTCGCCGCCGACTGCGCCGGCGCCGCCGCCGGCCAGACGCAATGCGCCTATTCCACCGCCACCGGCATCTATGCCTCCGCCTTCGGTGACGGCGCCAACGCCGCCGGTGCGTACAGCACCGCGATCGGCAAGGCCGCGCAGGCCACCGGCAACAAGTCCACCGCGACCGGCGATTTCGCCACCGCGAGCGGCGCCTACAGCACGGCGGTCGGCAACGGCGCCAAGGCGACCAACACCAACGCGTCGGCCTTCGGCAGCAACGCCTACGCCAAGGGCGTGTCCGCCACCGCCGTCGGTGCGTCGGCCTACGCCAGCGGCACCAACTCCTCCGCCTTCGGCCAGAACGCCCGCGCGAACGGCAACAACGACACCGTCGTCGGCCAGAATGCCCTCGCCCAGACCGCTGCCGGCGCCGCCGTCAACGGTGCCTCGGTCTTCGGCCAGGGCGCCAAGGCCCAGGCCAACGGCGCATCGGCCTTCGGTAACCTTGCGAATGCCAGCGGTTCCTACAGCCTGGCCGTTGGCGCGAGTTCCGTCGCCAGCAACTCCAACGCCTCCGCCTTCGGCAAGAGCGCGCAGGCCACCGGCAGCCAGTCCACGGCGGTCGGCTTCTATTCCATGGCCACTGGCACCCAAGCCTCTGCCTTTGGCACCAGCGCCAATGCCAGTGGCGCCCAAGCCACCGCCATCGGCAAGTCGGCCAACGCCTCCGGCAGCGGTGCCTTCGCCGGCGGGCAGTCGGCAAAGGCGTCCGGCCTGTGGAGTGCCTCGCTGGGCAACTCGGCCAACGCCAGCGGCGGCTACAGCGTGTCCATCGGCGCGGTGTCGCGCGCGCAGGGCCAGTTCGGCACCGCCGTCGGCCCGCAGTCCGAGGCCTCGGGCAAGTTCTCGATCGCGCTCGGCAACGATTCACACGCCAAGGGCGTCCAGAACAGCCTCGCCATCGGTTCGTTTGCCCGCGCGTACAGCAGCTACGACATCGCGGTGGGCACCGGCGCGTACGCGATCGGCGGCTGGTCGATGGCGATCGGCAACGAGTCCGCCGCCAACAAATTCGACTCCATGGCGATCGGCCCCTACTCCTACAGCGCGGGCAGGGAGTCCATCGCCATCGGCCCCTACAGCTGGGCGACCGGTAACATGAGCACCACGGTCGGCTACCTCGGCACCGCGGCCGCCGACTTCGCAACGTCCTTCGGCGCCTTCGCCAACGCGTACAGCTTCGCGAGCACCGCGATCGGCACCTACTCCAACGCTTTCGGCGAGTACAGCAACGCGCTCGGCGCGTACGCCTGGGCGGCGGGCCTGGAGAGCAGCGCCACCGGTGCGTACAGCACGGCGCTGGGCAAGCTGGCCACCGCCGACGGCGCGTACGCCGAAGCGCGCAGCGACTACAGCACCGCCGTCGGCGCCTACAGCCTCGCGATGGGCGACTTCGGCACGGCGGTGGGCCCGCTGGCGGTGGCCGGCGGCGTATCCAGCGCCGCGCTCGGCGACACCGCAACCGCGCTCGGCGACTACAGCACCGCGCTCGGCGCGTACGCCTTCGCCACCGGCGTGGGCAGTACCGCGATCGGCTACAACTCGGTCGCCGACCGCGACAACACCGTGTCGGTCGGTTCCGCAGGCAACGAGCGGCAGATCACCAACGTCGCCGCGGGTACGCAGGACACCGATGCGGTCAACGTCGGCCAGCTCAACAACGTGCTGGTCGCCGCCGGCGCCAACGCCGCGGCCCAGCTCGACACCGTGGCCGCCGCCTTTGGCGGTGGCGCATCGATCGACGTGAACGGGATGCTCGGTGCGCCGACGTACGTCGTCCAGGGCGCCAGCTACTTCGACGTGGGCTCGGCGTTCTCGGCCATCGACGGCTCCCTGAGCAGCCTGAGCGCCCAGATCGCTGCGATCCAGGACGCCCCGTCCTTCCCGGGCGACGGCAAGGGCGTGTCGGTCGGCCACGGCAGCCACGCGAAGGACTCCACCGACATCGCCATCGGCCCCGGTGCCGTGGTCGGCGCCGACAGCGGCACGGCCGTCGGTTCCAACGCCACCATCGCCGCGGTGGCAACCAACGCCGTCGCCATCGGCGCCAACACAAGCGTCACGGCGGCCGGCGGCACTGCAGTCGGTGAAGGCGCGACAGTCACGGCCTCTGGTGCAACGGCGATTGGCCAGAACTCGGTCGCCGACCAGGCGAACACGGTCTCGGTCGGTTCGGCTGGCAACGAACGTCGCGTCACGAACGTTGCTGCCGGTACGGGCGCAACCGACGCAGCCAACGTCGGCCAGATGCAGGCGGGCGACACCGCGACGCTGTCTTCGGCCCGCGGCTACACCGACCAGCGCTTCCAGGCGCTCAACGACCAGTTCAGCGACCTCTCGGACCAGCTCGGCGCGCGACTGGACCACCAGGACAGCCGGATCGACAAGGAGGGGGCGATGAACGCGGCGATGATGAACATGGCGATCAACGCCGCCAACAGCCGCAGCCCGCGCGGCCGCATCGGCGCCGGCATCGGCTGGCAGGGCGGCGAAGCCGCGATGTCGGTTGGTTATTCGAAGCAGGTCGGCGAGCACGCCTCCTTCAGCCTCGGTGGCGCCTTCAGCGGCAGCGAGCAGAGCGTGGGCGCCGGCTTCGGCATCGACCTCTAAATTCCGGCCACTCCTTCCAATGACTCAACACACCTTCGAACCGAGACAAATCATGTCTACTCTCGCCAAGGCCATCTCCGTGGCCGTCCTCATGGGCACCGCCGGCCAGTCCGTCGCGGCCATCAACCAGGCCGCGATCGACCGCGCCCTGGCCGCCATCCACCAGAACCCGACGGCGACCCGCCTGTCCGCGTCCGACACCTTCACCGCGCGCAGCCTGACGGTCGACCGCAACGGCGTCGAACACATGCACATGGACCGCTCGTACAAGGGCCTGCGCGTGATCGGCGGCGACCTCGTCGTCCACTCCAAGGCGACCGGTACATTCAAGAGCGCCAGCCTGACCATCGCCAAGCCGATCAACGTGGGCACCACGCCGACGCTGTCGTCCTCCACCGCCATCACCAACGCGGGCGTGGACTTCGGCACCCAGTTCGATGCCGTGCCGACCGCCCGCCTGGTGGTCTACGCGCGCGGTGCTACCCCGAAGCTCGCCTATGACGTCCTGTACTCGGGCCAGGCGAAGGACAAGACGCCGATCCTCATGCACTACTACGTGGACGCGGCCACGGGCGCGATCCTCGACAAGAGCAACGACATCGAGACGGGCACGCTGCCGGGCACCGGCTACCCGACCGGCAACCCGCCGCCGCCGCCGAACAACACGCCGGCCATCGGCCAGGGCAACTCGCTGTACGCCGGCGTGGTGACGCTCAACACCCAGTGGAACGCGACCCGTCGCGTCTACGAGATGAAGGACTCGACCCGCGGCGGCACCTACATCACCGACATCGGCAACGGCTACCGCGGCGCGGGTACGCTGGTGGTCGATGCCGACAACAAGTGGGGCAACGGCGCCCTGACCGATCGCGTGAGCACGGCCGTCGATGCCGCCCACGGCTTCGCCCTGACTTGGGACTTCTACAAGGACAACTTCGGCCGGCTGGGCATCGCCGGCGATGGCGTGGGCGCGTACGGCGCGGTGCATTACGCGAACGGCTACAACAACGCCTTCTGGAACAACCAGTGCTTCTGCATGTCCTTCGGCGACGGCGACGGCGTCAACCTGCATCCGCTCGTGGCGATCGACGTCATGGGCCACGAGGTGAGCCACGGCGTGACCGCAGCCACCGCCGGATTGCTCTACAGCAGCGAGACGGGCGGCCTGAACGAGGCCAACTCCGACATCATGGGCACGATGGTGGAGCACTTCGCCAACAACGCCAAGCAGCCGCCGAACTACATCATCGGCGACACGCTGTATATCAACCCGGACCCGACGAGGAAGGCGATCCGCTGGATGTTCAAGCCGCACCTGGACGGCATCTCGCCGGACTGCTACCCGAGCGCGACCAATCCGTCGAACGGAATCACGCTGCCCAACTTCAAGGCCATGGACGTGCATTACTCGTCGGGCGTGGCCAACCACTTCTTCTACCTGCTGGCGGAAGGCGCGGTGGTGCCGGCCGGGTTCGGCGCGGGCACATCGGCGAACCTGGGACCGAGTGACCTGGTCTGCAACGGCAACACCGGCCTGGCCGGCATCGGCCGCGACAAGGCCCAGCAGATCTGGTATCTCGCGCTGACGACCTACATGACCTCCAACACCGACTACGCCGGCGCGAAGACCGCCACGCTCAATGCGGCGGCCGACCTGTACGGTGCGGGCTCCGCAGAACAGAACGCCGTCGTGGCGGCCTGGGCCGCGGTCTACATGCCGTAAGCGGCATCGCCTGACGGAAGGGCCCGTGGCATGCCACGGGCCTTTTTTTTTTGTTTCGCCCGAAAGGACGGGAGTCGACAGGAAACGTTGCGCCGGATTCTGCGCAGGCACGCCTGCGCAACCGCCCGCCTAGCGAAGCCCTGCGTTGATCTTCGCCAGCACCGCCACGCCCGGACACAGTTCGGCCGGGCCCAGGGTATTCAGCGGCGTCGCGACGGTGCCCAGGTGGCCATGCAGGTCGCCCGCGACCGGATCGACATAGAGCAGGCCGGTCACCACCTCACCATGCGCGTGTCGTTGCTGGATGATGTTCATCGCGCCGATGCGGTCGCGAGGATCGTAGCCGGCGTCGAGCTTGCGCAGTCGCAGCAGCGACCCATCGTGCTGCTCCACTTCGATCAGCTTGCCCTCGGCGTATTCGACCGCGATCTCGGCGCGCGGCAGGATCACGTCCATCCGGTTCACGGCCTCGTTGTGCTCGCGCACGTATTCGTAGCTCTTGGTGCTGCCGGGATGGTTGTTGAAGGCGACGCAAGGGCTGATCACGTCCAGGAAGGCGGCGCCTCGGTGCGACAGGGCCCCTTTGATCAAGGGCACCAGTTGCTGCTTGTCACCGGAAAAACTGCGAGCGACGTAACTGGCGCCAAGCTGCAGCGCCATGGTCACCAGGTCCAGCGGCGTATCGGTGTTGGCGACGCCTTTCTTCGACACCGACCCCTGGTCGGCGGTGGCCGAGAACTGGCCCTTGGTCAGGCCGTAGACGCCGTTGTTCTCGACGATGTAGACCATGTTCACGCCGCGCCGGATCGCATGCACGAACTGGCCGATGCCGATCGATGCGGAATCGCCGTCGCCGGACACGCCGAGATAGATCAGTTCGCGGTTGGCGAGGTTGGCGCCGGTCAGCACGGACGGCATGCGCCCATGCACGGTGTTGAAGCCGTGCGACTGGCCGAGGAAATAATCCGGTGTCTTCGAGCTGCACCCGATGCCGGACAGCTTGGCGACGCGATGCGGTTCGATGTCGAGTTCCCAGCAGGCCTGGATGATCGCCGCGGAGATCGAGTCATGCCCGCAACCGGCGCAGAGGGTGCTGATCTTGCCTTCGTAGTCGCGGCGGTTGAAGCCTGCTGCGTTGCAGCCCAGCGAGGGGTGGTGCAGCTTCGGCTTGGCGAGATAGGTCATGGCGCAACCGCCTCCTGCAGCGGCGGGCGCAAACGGCCCGCAATGGCATCGGCAATGAAGCGCGCCGTGATCGGCGTGCCGTCGTAGTGCAGCACGGCGATCAGCCGCGCGGGATCGATTCCGAATTCGTCCACCAGCAGCGAGCGCAACTGGCCGTCGCGATTCTGCTCGACCACGAACACCGATTCGTGCGCATCGATGAAGGCGCGCACCTGCTCAGGGAACGGGTACGCACGCACCCGCAGCAGGTCCAGCGCGATGCCGTCGGCCTGCAGGTGCTCGAACGCTTCGGTCATCGCCGGACTGGTCGAGCCGAAGTAGATGACGCCGTGCCGCGCCGCTGTCGCCGCTTTCGTCTCGATGGGTTGCGGCACCCGTGTTTTCGCCGTGTCGAACTTCCGAAGCAGCCGCTGCATGTTGTAGACGTAGTCCGGACCGCGTTCGGAATACTGGGCCTGCGGATTGCGCGACGTGCCGCGGGTGAAATAGGCACCCTTGTCCGGGTGGGTACCCGGATAGGTGCGATACGGGACGCCGTCTCCGTCGACATCCTTGTAACGCGCGAACTCCGCGCCCGCCTCCAGCTCCTGCGCCGTCATCACCTTGCCCCGGTCGTAGCCGCGCGCCTCGTCCCAGGCGAACGGGGCGCACAGGCGCTGGTTCATGCCGATGTCCAGGTCGCTCATGACGAAGATCGGGGTCTGCAGGCGGTCGGCGAGATCGAGCGCCTGGGCCGCGAATTCAAAGCACTCGTGCGGATCCTCGGGGAACAGCAGCACGTGCTTGGTGTCGCCGTGCGAGGCATGCGCGCAGGCGAGGATGTCCGACTGCTGGGTGCGCGTCGGCATGCCGGTCGACGGCCCGCCGCGCTGTACGTCGATGATGGTCACCGGGATCTCGGCGAAATACGCCAGTCCGATGAACTCGTTCATCAGCGAGATGCCGGGGCCGGAGGTCGAGGTGAACGCGCGCGCGCCGTTCCAGCCGGCGCCGACCACCATGCCGATCGACGCGATCTCGTCCTCGGCCTGGATCACGGCGTAGCGGGCGCGGCCTTCGGCATCGACGCGGTACTTCTGGCAGTACTTCTGGAACGCCTCGGCCAGCGACGACGACGGGGTGATCGGATACCACGCGCACACGGTCGCACCGCCATAGACGCAGCCCAGCGCGGCGGCGGCATTGCCTTCGACGAAGATGCGGTCGCCGACCGCGTCGGCACGCTGCACGCGCAGGCCGAGCGGATGCGACAGATGCATGCGCACCCAGTCTCGGCCGAGATGCAGCGCTTCGAGGTTGGGCTTGAGCAGCTTTTCCTTGTCCCGGTACTGCTCGCCGATCAGCGCCTCGATGACCGGCGCGTCCAGGTCGAGCAATGCGCTGAGCGCCCCGACATACATGATGTTCTTGAACAGCTGGCGCTGGCGCGGGTCGCTGTAGGTGGCGTTGCAGATTTCCGTCAGCGGCATGCCGACGACGTGGATGTCGTCGCGGAACTTCGACCG
>Ga0207981_1000063_pt1 | contig 14098 bp, 9 predicted proteins | sample SoimicmetaGmgLPC_FD_188327 | JGI IMG/M metagenome (GOLD analysis project Ga0207981, IMG submission 188327) | Soil and rhizosphere microbial communities from Laval, Canada - mgLPC (SPAdes) (version 2) | ecosystem: Environmental > Terrestrial > Deep subsurface > Rock core/Sediment | place: Laval... | reverse complement strand
AACGCATGGCCGCTTCCGTGCTTTCGATGTACCGCCGCCTCAGCCGCTGGCCCGGGGGACGCTGGCTCTTCTCGCGTGCGGTGTGCTGGCGTGCCCCCTACTTCGCGACGATCGCGCCGCGCTTCACCGCACTGGAACCGGGGCGCTGCGAAGTCGAGATTCCCGACCGGCGCCGCGTCCACAACCACCTCGGCACCGTGCATGCGATCGCCCTGTGCAACCTGGCCGAACTGAGTGCCGGCGTGATGACCGAGGCGTCGCTGCCGGCTTCGATGCGCTGGATACCCAAGGGAATGACCGTCGAATACCTCAAGAAGGCGCGTGGCACCCTGCACGCCGTCGCCGCGCCGGAGACTGCCATCAAGGACGCCGCGAGCGGCTACGACCTGCCGGTGCTTGTGTCGGTACGCGATGCGGCCGGGGAAGAAGTATTCCGCGCCCGGATCATGATGTGGCTGTCGCCGAAATCACGCGGCCAGGACAGCGCCCATCGCCAGTAATGCCGGCATCGACTGGATGAAAAAGATGCGTTTGTTGACCGTCGCCGCGCCGTAAAGCCCAGCGATGATCACGCAGGCAAGGAAGAACAGCTCGAATTCGCGCGACCCCGTAAGCGCGCCGTAAACCAGTCCCGCTGCAAGAAAGCCGTTATAGAGCCCCTGGTTCGCGGCCAGCACCTTGGATTGCTCGGCTTTTTCCGCGGATTGCCGGAACACCTTCAGGCCCAGTGGCCTGGTCCACAGGAACATCTCGAGCACAAGGAAGTACAGGTGCAACAGGGCGACCAGCAGCACCAGCAGGACGGCGACGGTGGACATAGTTTCCCCTTGGATGGAAAGCGGCACTGTTGCGAAGCGGCAGCGTAACCCAGGCCGGGCCCGGGTCACTGGCACTCAAATGCACCGCCACTCAAGTGCGCGCTGACGCCCGCGACTCCCGCCCGCCAAACATCGCCTGCCGCGACAGCCGCACGCCAATCGCCGCCGCCGTGAACGCCGCCAGCGCACTCAACGTGGCGAACCCGCCAGCAGCGACCCCAAGCGAACGCAGGCCATTCATCCCCAGTGCGATCGCCATGTCGCCAAACCGCCACACGGCGGTATCGACGGTGTTCTGCCCCTTGTAGCGCTCGTTGCGCGGCACGCGGGTAAACAGGCTGTGGCGCGCGGGCTCGGCCATGCCGTAGGCGAGGCCGCGGCTGATGATGAGCGCGAGGGCCACCGCAGGGAATCCGCCGACGATCGGCGCATGCGGATCGGGCGAGAAGATCACCAGGGACAGCGCGATTACGCTGATACCGGCCCAAAGGGTGATGAGCAGGCCCGGGCCCTTGCGCGGCAGCAACCAGCGGGTGACCAGCAACTGCAGCACCACGGTCAGGATGTTCGCCGTCAGGTCCACGTTGGCGGCGAAACGCGTGCGCGCGACCGCATCGCTGAAGGTCGCACCCGAGTAGTCGGACACGAGCGCGTAGTTGACCGTGCCGATGCCGTCCGCGAGCAGCAGCAGGAACGCCATGCTGCGCATGAACGGCTGCGTGAAGACCTGCTTGAGTCCGTCGAGCATGCCGCCGCCGATGGCGGTTTCGTGGGAGGCATCGTGGCGCCGGGCGCCATGCACGCGGGCCCATTGCCCCAGCAATATCGCGCAGACCACCGCGGCCGCCAGCAGCGTCGCCGATACCGCCAGCAGCGGCGCGACCCCGATCACGTCGACCAGCGACTTCGTCAGCAGCGGTCCGGTGATCGCACCGGCCGTGCCCGCGACGGCGATGATGGGAAACAGACGGCGCGATTGCTCCTCGCTCCAGATGTCGGCCATGAAGCTCCAGAACACCGACACCACGAACAGGTTGAACACGCTGACCCAGACGAAGAACGCGGTCCCGAGGGCGCGCGGACTGAGCAATCCCTGGTGGGTAAACAGCGGAATGAAGCCGATCAGGCACGCGATGAAGAACAGGTACACCACCGGCACGACGATTCGCCGCGGGTATCGCGACACCAGGGCGCCGAATACCGGCGCCAGCGCCAGGGTCGCGAAGAAGGTGCCCGCGTAGAACCATGGCAGCTGCGTCGATCCCACTGCGGCGGACAACTGCTCGCGCACCGGCCGCATCACGTAGTAGGCGGTCAGCACGCAGAAGAAATAGACGAAAGACAGCGCGACCGCGCGCCACTCCCCCGTGTGGATGCGCCGCCCGGCGTTACCGGCGGCGTCGATGGTCGCCATGCAACCGCTCCGCGAAAACTGGCGCCACGGTAGCCCAAGCCAGCCCCTCCCGCTACAGCGCGCCAACGTGCGCGGCGCCTGCACATCCGGCGTCCCGCCCCTTGCCAGAGCAAATGCTCTAGGCTCGGGGAATAGCGTCGGCGCGGTCATCAAGTGGTAACGCAACCGGGATCAGCACGTTGTACGACTACATCATCATCGGCGCCGGCTCTGCCGGTTGCGTGCTGGCAAACCGGCTTTCCGAGGACCCTGCCTGCAAAGTCCTGCTGTTGGAAGCCGGTCCCCGCGACTGGCATCCCTTCATCCATATGCCCGCCGGACTGGCCAAGCTGGTCGGCAAGAAGGGCGTGAACTGGAATTACGACACCGCTCCCGAGCCGCAGCTCAACAACCGGCCAATGTGGTGGCCGCGCGGCAAGGTGCTCGGTGGCTCCAGCTCGATCAATGCGATGTGCTACATCCGCGGCGTCCCCCGCGACTACGATGACTGGGCCGCGCAGGGAGCGACGGGCTGGGGCTGGAAACAGGTATTGCCGTTCTTCAAGCGCAGCGAACACAACGAGCGTGGTGGCGATGCCCTGCACGGCGACCAGGGTCCGTTGTACGTTTCCGACCTGCGATACACCAACCCGCTGTCGCAAGCCTTCATCGATGCCGGCCAGCAGGCGGGTTACCCGCGCACCCGCGACTTCAACGGCCCGCACCAACAGGGGTTCGGCCTCTACCAGGTGACGCAGAAGGACGGCGCGCGATGCTCGGCGGCCGTGGCCTACCTGCATCCGATACGCGAACGCCACAACCTCACCATCGTCACCGGCGCCCAGGCCAGCCGCATCACGTTCGACCCGGCTTCGACAGGCGCGCAGCGCGCGAACGGTGTCACCTATGCGGTCGGCGGCAAGGCGTTCCACCAGGTCGCCACGCGCGAAGTGCTGCTGAGCGGTGGGGCGATCAATTCACCCCAGCTGTTGATGCTGTCCGGCATCGGTCCAGCCCATCACCTGCGCCGGCACGGCATCGATGTCGTATTCGACGCGCCGCAAGTGGGCGAAAACCTGCAGGACCACCTCGATATCTGCACCCTGCAGCATTCGACCCAGCGCGTGACCTACGACCGCGTCAGCGATGCAAAGATCGCCTTTGACTACTACCTGCGTGGCCACAGCGGCCCTGGCAGCAGCAATATCGCCGAAGCCGGCGCCTTCGTGCGTTCGCGGTTCGCACCGGACGATCGCGCCGACATCCAGTTCCATTTCGTTCCGGCGATGCTCGACGACCACGGCCGCCACCGCCTTGCTGGCGATGGCTATACCGCGCATGCCTGTTTCCTGCGGCCGCGCAGCCGCGGCCGCATCCTGCTGGCCAGCGCCAATGCCGGCGACAAGGCGCGGATCGAGGCCAATTACCTGAGCGACGCGGAAGGCTTCGACCTGAAGATGATGGTCGAGTGCGCGAAGATCACCCGCGACGTGTTCGCACAGAAGGCGTTCGATGCGTACCGGGGCGCGCCGATCCATCCCGCGCGCAACGACCTGTCGGATGCAGAGCTCGTCGAATTCATCCGCGCCAAGGCCGAAACCGTCTACCACCCCGTCGGCACCTGCCGCATGGGCAGCGACGACGCCTCCGTAGTCGACCCGCAATTGCGCGTGCGCGGCGTCGAGGGCCTGCGGGTGATCGATGCGTCGGTGATGCCGACGCTGATCGGCGGCAACACCAATGCCCCGACCATGATGATCGCCGAGCGCGCCGCGGACCTGATCAGCGGACGGATGGCCTGAAGCCCGACCCTGCCGACCGCCAGCTCATTGCTGCCCCAGCAATGGCGGCAGCGGGCAATGCAATACGCTGCAGATCGTGCGCAGGAGTTCGGCTTCGGCGACATCGATGCGTCCGTCGTGGCTGATGGTGGCGGTGATCCCTTCGACCAGCGCCTCCTTCGCCAACGGCTCCAGCGCATCCAACGGCACCCACACATCATCCAGCGCCAGCACGCCATCGGTTCTTGGCATGTAGGGCAAGGGCTGGTCGGGAAGCACGCGCAGCATGCCGGCCAGGAAAGCCTGGCGGGCGGTTTCCGCATCGGTGTTGCCGCATTGCGCCACCACGGTAAGGAGCGTGGTGACCTCGCTGCGCACGCCGCTCAGTTTGCGACGGCCGAAGCGCGCGTAGCGGGAAGGGTCCAGGGACTCGCGCACGTGCACGGTGAGGAGCCGCGCCAGGCAATACTCGAACAGGGAGACGTTGCCGTCGGCATAGACCATCGCGTTCACGGTATCCAGGAACACGTCGAGTTCCGGTCGCGGCCGCCGGCGCAGCACCGGAAATGCCAGCGAGGCCAGCGGCAAACGCAGCACCGGATGCAGCGATGCCACTGCGTCCTGCTGCAGCGTGCGTGCCTCCACGGCTGCGGTCTTGCCCATGCGTGCGGCAATCTCGTCGCCCTGCTTGTCCGCCACGGCGGGCTGCGTGTCGAGCAGCAATGCGAGCAGCAACGGAACCACCCTGTCGCGTTGCGCCGCCAGCGCACGCAGCTCCTCGGGGAGATGCGCGGCGATCACGTCCGCGGCGCGGTAATCATCAGCGCCAGGTTGCGCGACCTGCGCCACGACGCCCGCGGGCGTCACCGTCTGCTCCGTTGCCGATGGGGGCAATGACGGCATGGTGCGGGCACCGGCGAACCCCATCTGCACGTCCTCGTCCAGGCCGTTGGGTGGCAGCGCGTGCCATTGCAGGCGCAGCCGCGCGAGCTGGTCACTGGTGAAACCGGGTTCCAACACCCTGATGCGCTCGAGCAGTGGCGGATGCGTGGCGAACCAGCTGCGCAGGCCCACGCCATCGCCGAAGAGCATGTGGCTGATTTCCTCGGCATCGCTGCGATGGCTGAGCTTGCTGCCTTCGTCGATGCCGCCAATTTTTTTCAGTGCGCCCGCCAGGCCGCTTGTCTGCCGCGTGAACTGGACCGCGGATGCATCGGCGAGGCGTTCGCGCGAGCGGCTCACCCCGGCCTTGATCAGGCGGCCGAAAAACAGGCCGATGTAACCGACGATCATCGCGATCAGCGCTGCGACGAGGATCGCGCCGGCGTTCTTGTCGCGCCCCCGCCCGAGTTCGAGCACCTTGCGGCCGATGATCGCGAGCATGAGGATGCCGAACAGCACTCCCATCAGGCGGATGTTCAGGCGCATGTCGCCGTTGAGGACGTGGCTGAACTCATGCGCGATCACGCCCTGCAATTCGTCGCGGTTGAGGCGCTCCAGAGCGCCGCGCGTCACCGCCACCACCGCATCGGACGGCGCATAACCCGCGGCGAAGGCGTTGATCGCGGCTTCGTGCTCCAGCACGTAGAGCTTGGGCATCGGCACGCCCGAGGCGATCGCGATCTCCTCGACGACATTGCGCAGGCGGCGCAGGTGGAAGTCGCTGCTGTGCTCGGGTACCGCCACGCCGCCCATCTGCAGCGCCACGGATTCCCCACCGCCGCGCAGCGTCGCGATGCGATAGAGCGATCCCAGGCCGATGACCCCCAGCGTCAGCAGCGAGGTGAAGACCAGCATTGCGCCGGTTTCGCCCGGCAGGGGATCCGAGCTGGCGAACACCAGCCACACGGCGACATCCACCGCTGTCACTATCCCGGCCACGGCCAGCGCGAACAGCAGTACCAGCCATGTTGCGTTGCGCCGCGCCGCGGCCTGGTGTTCGAAGAAGTTCATCTCGCGCCGGCAGGGTCAACCCGTGATCAGGAGTCGCGGCAATGGGCACTGCGCCCCTGCCGACGGATCGCGAATCCCCGGCTCAGAACTGGACCTTCGGCGCCGCCCTCACCTCGGCCTGCTGTCCGGCCGGGATCTCCAGCAGCGCCGCGGGCGCGAAATTGAACATGCCGGCGATGACACTCGAGGGGAACACCTCGCGCCGGTTGTTGTAGCCCATGACACTGTCGTTGAAGGCCTGCCGGGCGAACGCGACCTTGTTTTCGGTCGAGGCCAGCTCCTCGGTGAGCTGCATCATGTTCTGGTTGGCCTTGAGGTCCGGGTACGCCTCGACGACGGCCAGCAGGCGGCCGAGCGCGCCGTTGAGCTGCTCCTGGGTCGCGGCCAACTGCCCCATGGCGGCGGGGTCGCCGGGGCTGGCCTTGGCGGCGGACAGGCCGGAGATGGCGGCGCCGCGGGCGGCGATGACCGCTTCCAGGGTCTCTCGTTCGTGTCTTAAGTATCCCTTGGCGGTTTCCACCAGGTTGGGGATCAGGTCGAACCGGCGCTGGAGCTGGACGTCGATCTGGGCGAAGGCGTTCTTGAATCCATTCCGCGCCGTGATCAGACCGTTGTAGATGCCGACCACCCAGAACGCCAACACGATCACCAAAGCCAACAAAATCAGCAAGCTGAACATGTTTGTTGCCCCCGTCCCTTGAATTTTGGAGTTGTTTTGGAGTTATGATCCGGCGCGATTTACAGCATACGCAGGCGCTGCGAGCGATGAAAGAACCATCCAGCCGCCGGTCCCGCAGGATGTGGCAAGCCGGATTGATCCTCTCGTGCCTGATGACCCAGGCCCTGGGCTCTGCCGCCCAGACGCCGCTGCGGTGGGAAGGCCGTGCCGCCCCGCAGGCGCCGGTCCCGCGCACCGGTTATATCGATCGCGCCGCCGTACAGAACGTCCGCCCCCTGGGTTCGGATTTCAACGTCGCCCAGTTCGAGGCCATGGCGCAGCAGCTCGTCGCCAACCAGCGCGTGCCTGGACTGGCGATGGCCATCGTCCACAATGGCCAGGTGCTCAGTGCCCGCGGGTACGGCATCACCGACACGCGCGCGCCGTTGCCGGTCGACGCCCACACCGTTTTCCGCCTGGCCTCGCTGTCCAAGGCTTTCGCGGGCACCCTCACCGGGCTGCTGGTCAATGACGGCACCCTGCGCTGGGATACCCGCCTGACCCAATACGACCCGAACTTCCGCCTGGCCGATCCGTCGGCTGCGCAGAAGATCACGGTCGCCGACCTGCTGAGCCACCGCGTCGGCCTGCGCCACAACGCCTATGACCGTGACCTGGAAGCCAACGTCGACTACGCGACGCTGACCCAGAAGCTTGCCTATGCGCCGATGGAATGCGCACCGGGCACCTGCTACGGCTACCAGAACATCGCCTTCAGCCTGATTGGCGACGTCATCCAGGGCGCCACCGGCGTGCCGTACGGCCAGGCAGTGCAGAACCGCATTCTCCGCCCCCTCGGCATGAACGACGCCAGCGTGGGCCTGGAGGGGATCCTCGCCAGCCCCAACTGGGCCCGCCCGCATGTCCGCACCCGCGGTGGCTGGCTGTCGCTGACGCCGAAACCGAGTTACTACCACGTGGCCCCGGCCGCGGGGGTCAACGCCAGCGCGTCCGACATGGCGCAATGGTTGCTGGCACACACCGGCCATCGCGCGGACGTACTGTCCGCGCCGCTGCTGGCCACCCTGCACCAGCCACTGGTGGCCACGCCCAGCGAACTGCGTGGATCGTCCTGGCGGCGCGAACGCCTGAGTTCGGCGAGCTATGCCCTGGGTTGGCGCGTCTACAACTACGCCGGCAACAACCTGGTCTTCCACGGCGGGGCCGTGCAGGGCTACCGCGGCGTGGTGGCGATGCTTCCCGATCGGGACCTGGGCATCGCGATCCTGTGGAACAGCGAAAGCTCGCTGCCCACCGGCATGCTGCCGACCATGCTCGATCGTGCGATCGGCCTGAGCGAACGCCCATGGCTCGATATCGAGTTCGAAGATCCGACGCTGTTCGCGGGTAATTCCGGCAAGCCGTCCACCCGGGGCGAAGAGCCGGATGACGCCGGCACTACCACCACCAAGACGACCGCGGCGCCAAAGTAAGCGGACTACCCAATCCCGGTGCTTTCACCTGGCGGCGGATCGGCAACGATCCGCCGCTTTTGCTTCTGCGCAGCCTTACGCCAGCCCGCGGCATTGTGATCGCTTGCCACGGGTGAAATGCGCAATAACCATTGCATCCGACGGTTCCACTTGCCGTCATCCTCCTTGTCCGAATGCGCAGGACAGCCCACTCCCTCCGCTCCCGGGAAATGAATGTCGATGTCGCCCACAAGGTGTCTGCATTGCCCGTATGCAAGGGATGGGGCAAGCTAGCGGCCGTTTGTATAGGACCTGGATGCCCGCGTGCGCCCCAGCTTTCGCCTGCTCCCGTTGTCGCTCTGCATCGCGCTGGCGCTGCCCACCCAAGCCAGGGAGCGGGAAGAGAACTGGGGTCTGTGCCCGGTGGTCGATGCCCTGCCCGGCTTCGACGAGCCGCCCCCGGGGTCGTCGGAAACGCGCGCGCAGCAGCCCACCGACATCGAGGGCGACCAGCTCCAGGACATCGAGAACACGAGCACGCTGATCCAGGGCAATGTCTCGCTCAGCCACGGCGACCAGACCCTGCACACCGACAGGCTGACGTTCAATCGCGAGACCGGCGATTACGCCGCCGAAGGCAGCGTGCGCTATCAGGATTCGGGCATGCGCGTGGTCGCCGAGCGCGCCACCGGCAACCAGGAAAAGGACACGCACCGGATCGAGGACGTGCAGTACCAGCTGACCCGTCGCCGTGGTAACGGCGGCGCCGAGGCCATCGAGATGCACGGCGCGGACGGTTCGCTGATCGGGTCCACCTATTCGACCTGCGAACCCGCGCAACGCGTGTGGGAGCTGCGCGCCCGGCGCATCGACATCAATACCGAAGAAGGCATGGGCGTTGCGCACAATGCGACCCTGCGCATCGGCAAGGTGCCGGTGCTGCACGTCCCGTGGCTGATGTTTCCTGTCGATGAGCGCCGCCGCACCGGCCTGTTGTACCCCTCGGTCGCCGTTTCCGGCCGCAATGGCTTCGACTGGCGCCAGCCGATCTACCTGAACCTCGCGCCGAACTACGATGCCACGCTCAACCCGCGTTACATGAGCAAGCGTGGCGTCGTGCTCGGCGGCGAATTCCGCTGGTTGTATCCGCAGGGCAGCGGCCGGCTGTCCGGCAATTACATGTACCACGACAACCTGCCCGACGACGAACCGTCCCGTTACCTCAACGACGTCAACGGCAACCCGATTCCCGGCGCGACCCTTCCGGAAGACGACCGCGGCAATTTCCTGTTCAACGCCGTCCATCGCCTCGGGGACAACTGGTTTGCCCGCGCCGACCTCGGGTGGGTCAGCGACACCCACTATTTCGAGGACTTCAGCAACAGTCTTTATGGAATCTCGTCGTCCTTCGTGACCAGTACCGCCGGCGTCTATGGCCGCGGCCGCTGGTGGGAAGCCGGCGTTATGGTCAACCGCTACCAGTTGGCCGACTACACGCTCAACGAGGGCAGCCTGCCCTTCGACCGCTTGCCGCGCGGCTACTTTCATTGGGGGAAACCGCTGGGCGACTGGTTCGAAGCAGGCGTGGATTCCGAAATCGTGCGCTTCGAGCACGACGATATCACCCAGGTCGGGCCCGACATCAGCATTCCGGGCGGCAGCCGTTTCGACCTCAAGCCGTACATCAGCTTCCCGCTGCAGGGCAACAGCTGGTTCCTGCGACCCAAGCTGGCATGGCGTTACACCGGTTACCAGCTCGACGACACCCCGCCGGGCCGCGACTCCAGTCCGACGCGCACCCTGCCCATCACCAGTGTCGACGCCGGCCTCTTCTTCGATCGCGAAACCAGCATTCGCGGCGAGCACTACCTGCACACCCTGGAGCCGCGCCTCTACTACCTGCACGTGCCATTCGAAGACCAGAGCGATCTGCCGATCTTCGACACCTCGCCGCTGACCTTCAGCTGGGGCCAGCTGTTCCGCGACAACCGCTACGGCGGCGCGGATCGCCAGGCCGATGCCAACCAGCTCACCGCCGCCCTCACCACCCGACTGATTGCAGAAGACGATGGCCGCGAGCGTCTGTCGGTAAGCCTCGGCCAGATCAAGTACTTCGATCCCTCCCGGGTCGTCATGCCCGGCGAGCCGGCGGTGCAGCAAGGGAAGTCCGCCTGGGTGGCGGAAGCCACCATCGCGCCCAGTGACCGCTGGAACATCTCCGCCGCCTACCAGGGGGACCCGAAGTACAACGGCGGCAACCTGGCCAGCCTGCGCGCACGCTACCTGATCGGCGACAGGGGCATCGTCAACGTCGGCTATCGCTACCGCCGCGACACGATCACGCGCGCCGACCTGGTAGAGCAGGCCGACTTCTCGTTCCTGTACCCGGTCAGCCAGAACTGGAGCGTGGCGGGCCGTTACTACTACTCGCTGCTCGACAAAAAGACGCTGGAGCAACTCTTCGGCGTGCAGTGGGACAGCTGCTGCCTGGCGGTGCGCGTGCTGTCCCGTCGCTATCTGCGCAACCGCACCGGCGACCTGAACAACAGCCTGCAGGTGGAGTTCGAACTCAAGGGCCTGGGCTCCGCCGGCCAGGACACGAGGCGTATCATGCGCCGTGCTATCCTCGGATACGACCGCGACGACCTCTATCTCGTCCCGCCCTCGTCGGTGAACAGCACCGACAGCGACCAGGTTCCAGACCCCATTCCATGAAGAAACTGTTTGCGTGCCTTCTCGCAGCCGTCGTCCTGACCGGCACTTCCGCCTTCGCCCAGCAGCAGGCGACCGCTCCCCAGCCCCTCGATCGCATTGCCGCCGTGGTCGACGAGGACGTGGTCCTGCGCAGTGAGCTCGATCGCGCCATCAACAACATCAACCGCCAGTACGCCGGCCGCGAGAACCAGCTGCCGCCGCGTGATGTGCTCGAGCGGCAGGTGCTCGAGCGCCTGGTACTGATGAAGCTGCAGCTCGCCCGCGCCGAACAGACCGGCGTGCGCGTCACCGACCAGGAAGTCGACAGCGCCATCGCCGGCATCGCGCAGCAGAACAAGCTGAGCATGGACCAGCTGCGCCAGCAGGCCGTGGCGGATGGCGGAACCTTCGAGGATTTCCGCAACTCCATCCGCGACGAGCTGATCGTGCAGCGCCTGCGCCAGCGATTCGCGCAGAGCCGCATTTCCGTAAGCGAGGCCGAAATCGAGGCCGCCCTGGCCGCGCAGAAGAACGCCGGCGCCCAGTACCACCTTGCCCACATCCTCGTCGCCCTGCCCGAAGGCGCGACGCCCGAGCAGATCAGCACGGCGAAGAGCAAGATCGAAGGCGTCCAGGGCCTGCTCGACCGTGGCGAGATGGATTTTTCCGCCGCTGCGGTGCGTTACTCCAACAGTCCCAACGCACTGGAAGGCGGCGACCTCGGCTGGCGTTCGATGGACGAGATCCCGGCCGCATTCGCCTCGCTCATCAAGAACATGAAACCCGGTGACGTCAGCGCCCCGTTGCGCGGCGCCAGCGGCTTCCAGTTGCTCAAGCTGGTGGAAGTGCGCGACGCAGGCCAGGCTGCCAGCGCCAACATGATCACGCAGGTCCATGCACGCCACATCCTGATCCGCACCGACGACACCACGTCCCAGGCCGCAGCGAAGGCCAAGATCGACACCATCGCGGCGCGCCTGAAGGGCGGCGCGGACTTCGCCCAGGTAGCGCGTGAGGAGTCCCAGGACCTCAGCACGCAGGCCAAGGGCGGCGATCTGGGCTGGTTCGTGCCGGAGCAGTTCGGCACCGAGTTCGGCGTGCAGGTCTCATCGTTGAGCGACGGCCAGGTGTCCGCACCGTTCACCTCCGACGCCGGCTGGCATATCGTCCAGCGGATCGCGACCCGCCAGACCGATACCGCCGAACAGAACCGCCGCGCGCAGGTCAGCGACACCATCGGCCGCCGCAAGCTCGAGGACGAGTGGAACCGCGCCCTGCAGGAAATGCGCGGGGAAGCCTACTTCCTTGACATGCGCAACGGCCTGCCGGCCGAACCGGCCCCGGCCCCGGCTGCCAAGGGCACCAAGCCGGCCAAGCCGCCGAAAGGCTGAGCATGCGTCCCATCCGGCTCGCGCTGGTCCCGGGTGAACCGGCTGGCGTCGGGCCGGAACTATGCGTGCGGCTTGCCCAGCTGCCGCGCGACTACGAGTTGATCGTCTTCGCCGATCCACGCAGCCTGCGTGCGGCGGCAGAGGCGCTGTCGCTTCCCATCGCCCTCGTCGCCCCCGGACATACCGAGGGCGTGGCGGGCGAACTCGCAGTGGTCGAGGTCGCCAATGCGACTGTTCCCGCCTTCGGCACCCCTGATCCAAGCAACGCCGCGGCCGTGATCGGCGCGCTGCGGCTGGCGGCGGAGGGCTGCCTGCGTGGCGACTTCGATGGCCTGGTCACCGGACCGGTGCACAAGGCCACCATCAACGAAGGCGGCATCGCCTACACCGGCACGACCGAACTGCTCGCCCGGCAGGCGGGGCGCGACGTGGTGATGATGCTGGCCAACGACATCGTCCGTGTCGCGCTCGTCACCACCCACCTGCCACTGCGCGCCGTGCCCGATGCCGTCACGCCCCAGGCGGTGGAGCGCACGCTGCGCATTACCCACGCGGCCCTGCGGAGGGATTTCGGCATCGCCGATCCCGTCATCGCCGTGCTCGGCCTCAACCCGCACGCGGGCGAAGCGGGCCACCTGGGTGGCGAGGAAATCGAGGTCATCGAGCCCGTGCTCGCCGCGCTGCGTGGCGAGGGCATGCAGCTCGCGGGTCCGCTGCCAGCCGATACCGCGTTCCTGCCGTCGAAACTGCACGGGTTCGATGCCGTGGTCGCGATGTACCACGACCAGGGATTGCCCGTGCTCAAGTACAGCGGTTTCGAGCACGCGGTGAACCTGACCCTGGGCCTGCCCTATCCACGCGTGGCCGTCGACCACGGCACGGCGCTCGACCTGGCCGGCCGCGGCCTCGCCGACCCTTCCAGCCTGATCGCCGCCGCCCACACCTGTGCGCGCATCGCCGCCCTGCGCTCGCGCCGCGCCGCCGGCCCCCAGTGAACGTCACGCAAAGACGCTAACGATGCCGCGCCGAAGGGGGCAAACAACGGCGACCCGACCCGCCGCCGCCCCCCAGTGAACGTCACGCAAAAACGATAACGTTGCCGCGCCGGCGGCTGGCCAAGGCAAACAACGGCGATAATCCTGGAATGACCCGACCCGCCGCTTTCACCGAGCCTGCCAAGAAACACCTTGGCCAGCACTTCCTGCACGAGCGCGGGATCATCAGCAAGATCGTGCAGGCCGTGGACCCGCAACCGGGCGATCGCCTGGTGGAGATCGGCCCCGGCCAGGGCGCGATCACGTTCCCGCTTCTCGACCGGCACGGTGAACTCACTGTCATCGAGTTCGACCGCGACCTGATCTTCCCCCTGACCGAAGCGGCGCGTGCCCACGGCACGCTCGAGGTGATCCATCGCGACGTGCTGGCGGTCGACTTCACCGCGCTGTCGCACAACGGCGGTCCCATCCGCCTGGTCGGCAACCTGCCCTACAACCTTTCCACGCCGATCCTTTTCCATGCACTCGACCATGCGCCTGCGATCCGCGACATGCACTTCATGCTGCAGAAGGAAGTGGTCGATCGCATGGCCGCAGGCCCGGGCAGCAAGGTCTATGGGCGCCTGAGCGTGATGCTGCAGGCGTACTGCCACGTGACCCCGCTGTTCAACGTGCCGCCGGGGGCGTTTCGTCCGCCGCCGAAGGTCGATTCCGCCGTGGTCCGGATGGTGCCGCGCGATCCGGCCACGATTGGCGTCCGCGACCACGCGAAATTCGCCGAGGTGGTACGCGATGCCTTCGGCCAGCGCCGCAAGACGCTGCGCAATGCGCTGTCGCAGCAGTGCGATGCTGCCGCGATCGAAGCCGCCGGCGTGCGGCCGGATGCGCGCGCGGAGCAGATCGAGGTTGCGGATTTCGTGAGGCTGGCGAATTCGTTGTCGGT
>Ga0207981_1000062_pt1 | contig 14240 bp, 11 predicted proteins | sample SoimicmetaGmgLPC_FD_188327 | JGI IMG/M metagenome (GOLD analysis project Ga0207981, IMG submission 188327) | Soil and rhizosphere microbial communities from Laval, Canada - mgLPC (SPAdes) (version 2) | ecosystem: Environmental > Terrestrial > Deep subsurface > Rock core/Sediment | place: Laval... | reverse complement strand
CAGGCGATGCTGGCGCAGCCGCGCTCGGCTTACGTGATCTATGGCATCGAACCAGGCCTGGATTTCGCCGACACTGCCGCAGCCAACAAGGCGCTGGCTTCGGCCCAGGTCGTGGCCTTCAGCCATTTCGCCTGCCGCTCCACGCGCGCGGTGGCCGATGTGATCCTGCCGATTGGCGCATTGCCTGAAATCGAAGCGACCCTGACTAACCTGGAAGGCCTCGACCAGGCGACGGTTGCCGGCGGCAAGTTGCCGGGTGATGCACGCGCCGGCTGGCGCGTGCTGCGCGCCTTGGGCGACGAGCTCGCTGTCGCGGGTTTTGAATTCACCGACCTCGCCGGCCTGCGCGCCGGTGTGCATCGCCAGGACATGCAGCCTGTCGCCGGGCAGGCGGTGGGTGTCACGGGCGAAGGCCTTGAGCTGGCCGTGAGCACCGCGATCTATCGCAGCGACGCCGTAGTGCGCCGCGCGGCCAGCCTGCAATCGCATCCGCTCAACGTCGAACCGCATGCCGCAATGCATCCGGCCGACGCCGATGCGCTCGGTTTCCGCGAAGGCGTGGTCGGCAAGTTCACCGCCGCAGCGGGCACCGCAACGTTGCCGGTGGTCATCAGCGACAAGGTCGCGCGCGGCACGGTGTGGATCGAAAGCGGCCACGGCGCCACCGCGCCGCTTGGAGCCGGGCGCGTGCAGGCGGGGAGGGCGTGATGTCAGACGGTATGTTTCAGGCTGTCGATACTTTCCGCGATTGGATGCTCGACTTCGGCGCCGGCGGCAACGTCGCCTGGATCGTGCTCAAGGTCCTGCTGATCGCCATGCCGGTGATCATCACGGTTGCGTTCTACGTGGTGTGGGAACGCAAGCTGATCGGCTGGATGCACGTGCGTCGCGGTCCGATGTACGTGGGCAAGGGCATCCTCCAGGCCTTCGCCGACGTGTTCAAGCTGTTGTTCAAGGAAGTCATCCAGCCGACGCGCGCGCAGCCGTTCCTGTTCAAGTTCGCGCCGCTGCTGGCGCTGGCGCCGGCGTTCGCCGCCTGGGCGGTGGTGCCGTTCGATGCCAAGCTCGTGCTGTCGAACGCCAATGCGGGCCTGCTGTACCTGCTCGCCATGACCTCGATGGGCGTGTACGGCATCATCCTCGCTGGTTGGGCCTCGAACTCGAAGTACGCCTTCCTCGGCGCCATGCGCGCCGCGGCGCAGATGGTCTCCTACGAGATCGCGATGGGCTTCGCCATGGTCGGCGTGCTGATCGCGGCGGGCAGCCTCAACCTCACCGACATCGTGATGGCGCAGGCGGGCGACGCTGGCGCGTTCGAGTGGTTCATGTGGCCGCTGCTGCCGTTGTTCGTGGTGTATTTCATCTCGGGCGTGGCCGAAACCAATCGCGCGCCGTTCGACGTGGTCGAAGGCGAGTCGGAAATCGTCGCCGGCCACATGGTCGAATACTCGGGTTCGGCGTTCGCGCTGTTCTTCCTGGCCGAATACGCGAACATGATCCTGATCAGCTTCCTGGTCTCGATCTTCTTCGTGGGCGGCTGGCTCAGCCCGTTCCAGGGCATTTACGACGGTGACGTGAATGGGCTGGTGAACTGGATCTGGAAGGGCGGCTGGCCGTGGCTTTTGATCAAGGTGTTCTTCTTCGCCAGTTGCTTCATCTGGTTCCGCGCTTCGTTCCCGCGCTACCGCTTCGACCAGATCATGCGCCTGGGCTGGAAGGTGTTCATTCCGCTGACCATCGCGTGGATCTGCGTCACCGCGCTGTTGGCGTACTTCAACGTGTTCACGCCGGGGCAGTGAGAAAGGCATGACTCGCATCCAGACCTCAAGAGTGGTGTCCTACTTCAAGAGCCTTCTGCTCGTCGAGCTGCTGCAGGGACTCGGGCTGACGCTCAAGTACCTGTTCAAGCCGAAGTACACGCTGATGTACCCGATGGAGAAGACGCCGCAGTCGCCGCGTTTCCGCGGCATCCATGCGCTGCGCCGTTACCCGAACGGGGAGGAGCGATGCATCGCCTGCAAGCTGTGCGAGGCCGTGTGCCCCGCGCTGGCGATCACCATCGATTCGGAAAAGCGCGCGGACGGCACCCGCCGCACCACGCGCTACGACATCGATCTGTTCAAGTGCATCTTCTGCGGGTTCTGCGAGGAGTCCTGCCCGGTCGATTCGATCGTGGAGACGCACATCCACGAATATCACTTCGAGAAGCGCGGCCAGAACATCGTCACCAAGCCGCAGTTGCTGGCGATCGGCGACCGGCTCGAAGCCGAAATCGCCGAACGTCGCGCCACCGACGCCGCGTTCCGCTGAGGCCGCCATGGATTTCGTGAAAATCGCATTCCTCGCCTTTGCCGCCATGGCCACCATGGCGGCGCTGGGCGTGATCACCGTCCGCAACCCGGTGCATTCCGCGCTGTGCCTGGTGCTGACTTTCTTCTCCGTCGCCTGCACCTGGATCATCTCCGGCGCCGAATTCCTCGGCATCGCGCTGGTCCTGGTCTATGTCGGCGCGGTGATGGTCCTGTTCCTGTTCGTGGTGATGATGCTGGACCTCGACGTCGCGCCATTGCGCGAAGGCTTCGTCCGGTACCTGCCGCTGGGGCTCGTCGTTGCCGTGGTCATGCTGGCGGAAATGCTGACCCTGATCGGCGTGAGGGCCGCGAGCGCCACGCCCTTCGCCGACAACGTCGCGGATGTCCCCAACACCACCTGGTTGGCGCGCGCGCTGTTCACGGATTTCATGCTGCCGTTTGAAGTGGCCGCGGTGATCCTGACGATCGCGGTGATCGCCGCCGTCATGCTCACCCTGCGTCGCCGGCCCGGTGCGCGGCACCAGAACCCTTCGGAGCAGGCCCGCGTCCGTGCGGCCGACCGCATCCGCATGGTCAAGATGGACGCCGTGAAGCCGCAAGCTCCGGCCACTGGCGAAGAGGTGCAGCCATGACCCTACTTGGTGAAGGCGTGGCTCTGGGCCACTACCTTGCGCTCGGCGCCGCGCTGTTCTGCATCAGCGTCGCGGGCATCGTGCTCAACCGCAAGAACGTGATCATCCTGCTGATGTCGATCGAGCTGATGCTGCTCGCCGTCAACATCAACTTCGTTGCATTTTCGCGCCAGTTCGGCGATCCGGCCGGGCAGGTGTTCGTGTTCTTCATCCTGACCGTGGCCGCGGCGGAAGCCGCGATCGGCCTGGCGATCCTGGTCACGCTGTTCCGCAATCGACGCACCATCAACGTCACCCAGATCGATTCGTTGAAGGGGTGAGTCGATGCGCTTGCGAGCCACTGGCTCGCGCATCGACGAACGCCCGGACAGGATGTCCGGGGCAGGGCTATCCGAAAGCCAGTGAGGTTTCGCCACGGATGGCTACAAAAACAAGAACGCTAACGATCCGCGCTTACGGTTCGATCAACGGATAACAAATGGCAATCTCCAAAACCCATCTGCTGATCATCGTGCTCGCACCCCTGCTGGGTGCGATCCTCGCCGGGCTGTTCGGCCGTCGCATCGGCCGCGCCGGGGCGCATACCGTCACCATCGGCGGCGTCGCGATCAGTTGCGCGCTGTCGATGTACGTCCTCTGGCAACTGGTCGGGCAGGGTGCCGCGCCGTTCAACGAGAACGTCTACACCTGGTTCCAGGTCGGCGGCATCGATGCGCACGTCGGTTTCATGATCGACAAGCTGACCGCGATGATGATGGTCGTGGTGACCTTCGTTTCGTTGCTGGTGCACGTCTACACCATCGGCTACATGGAAGAAGACCCGGGCTACCAGCGCTTCTTCAGCTACATCTCGCTGTTCACGTTCTCCATGTTGATGCTCGTGATGAGCAACAACTTCCTGCAGCTGTTCTTCGGCTGGGAAGCGGTGGGCCTGGTCTCCTACCTGCTGATCGGCTTCTGGTTCAAGCGCCCGACGGCGGTGTTCGCCAACCTCAAGGCGTTCCTGGTCAATCGCGTGGGTGACTTCGGCTTCCTGCTCGGCATCGCTGGCGTGCTGCTCTGGTTCGGCACGCTCGACTACGCCACGGTATTTGCGAAAGCGGGCGATCCTGAGATCGCCTCGAAGCTCACGGTCATCTGGTCGGGCGCGCTCGATGTATTTGGCAAGACCTGGGTAGTGACCTCTCCCTGGGAGTGGTCCGTCATTACGCTGATCTGCATCTGCCTGTTCATCGGTGCCATGGGCAAGTCGGCCCAGGTGCCGCTGCATGTGTGGCTGCCTGACTCGATGGAAGGCCCGACCCCGATCTCCGCGCTGATCCACGCAGCGACGATGGTCACCGCCGGCATCTTCATGGTCGCGCGCATGTCGCCGCTGTTCCAGCTGAGCGAGACCGCGCTGAACTTCGTACTGTTCATCGGCGCCACGACTGCGTTCTGGACTGGCCTGATCGGCGTCGTGCAGAACGACATCAAGCGCGTGATCGCGTATTCGACGCTGTCGCAGCTGGGCTACATGACCGTCGCGCTCGGTGTCTCGGCATATTCGGCCGCGGTCTACCACCTGATGACCCATGCCTTCTTCAAGGCGCTGCTCTTCCTGGGTGCCGGCTCGGTGATCATCGGCATGCACCACGAGCAGGACATGCGGCGCATGGGTGGCTTGAAGAAGTACATGCCCATCACCTACATCACCATGCTGATCGGCACGCTGGCGCTGGTCGGCACGCCATTCTTCAGTGGCTTCTACTCGAAGGACACGATCATCGAGGCCGCCGCCGAGCATGCGCATGAAGCGCACAACTGGGTGGCGACCTACGGTTACTGGGCCGTGCTGCTGGGCGCCTTCGTGACTTCGTTCTACAGCTTCCGCCTGCTGTACATGACGTTCCACGGGAAGGAGCACTTCCATGATCCGGTGCCGGATCATTACGTGGCGCCGGAAGCGGATTCGACCGAACATGAAGCCGCGCTTGCAGATGAGCACGGTGCCCACGACGACCATGGCCATGACGATCATGCGCATACGCCGCACGAATCGCCGTGGGTGGTGACGCTGCCGCTGGTGCTGCTGGCGATCCCGTCGATCCTGATCGGCTTCGTCACCGTCGGTCCGATGCTGTTCGGCACCGACATGCTCGGCCATGCCGAGCAGGCGCGGTTCTTCCTGGGGGCGATCGATGTTCCCGCGGCGCAGGATACGGTCGGCAAGGTGGCGGAAGAATTCCACGGTCCGGTGGCCATGGCGCTGCACGGATTCCTGCAGTGGCCGTTCATCCTGGCTTTCTCCGGGTTCCTGCTGGCGACGGTGATGTACCTGTGGAAGCCGGAGTTGCCAGCCAAAGCTCGCAAGGTCCTCGCATGGCCGGTGCGCGTGCTTGAAGAGAAGTACGGCATGGACACGCTGTGGATCAACGGCTTCGCCGGCGGCGGCGTCCTGGTCGGCAAGTTTTCGCGCTGGTTCGACACCAACGTGATCGACGGCGCGGTCAACGCCAGCGCCCGCATCACCGACCTCACTGCCCGCGTCGTCCGGCGCGGCCAAACCGGTTACCTCTACCACTACGCTTTCGCGATGATCCTCGGCCTGATCGCTTCGTTGGCCGTTCTCATCCGTTATTGGCGCTGATTAAGGACCTCGCAACGTGACTTCCTGGCCCTTGCTTAGCCTGCTGATCTGGCTGCCCATCATCGGTGGCTTCCTCACCCTCGCATTCGGCAACGAGCGCGCGAACTCTGCCCGCTGGTTCGGCCTCGCCGTCGCCGCGGCGACGTTGCTGGTCAGCGTCCTGCTGTTCACCGGCTTCGACCACCCGAATCCCGGCATGCAGTTCGGTGAAGAACATGCCTGGATCCCTGCCTACGACATCCGCTACAGCCTTGGCGTGGACGGCATCTCGGTCGCGCTGATCGGCCTGACCACGCTGACTTCGCTGCTGGTGCTGATCTCCGCGTGGGGGTCGGTCGACAAGCGCGTCAGCCAGTACTACGCCTCGTTCCTGATCCTCGAAGGGCTGATGATCGGCGTGTTCTCCGCGCTCGACTCGATGCTGTTCTACGTTTTCTTCGAGGCCATGCTGATCCCGATGTTCCTGATCATCGGCGTCTGGGGCGGCCCGCGCCGCGTGTACGCGGCGGTGAAGTTCTTCCTCTATACGTTCATCGGTTCGGTGTTCATGCTCGCCGCGCTGATCTACATGTACCTGAAGGGCGGCAGTTGGCAGATCGCGGACATGTATGCGCTGCAGCTGACGGCCCAGGAACAGATGTGGATCTTCTGGGGCTTCCTCGCCGCGTTCGCGGTCAAGGTGCCGATGTTCCCGGTCCACACATGGTTGCCGGATGCGCACGTGGAGGCACCGACCGCCGGCTCGGTGATCCTGGCCGCGATCATGCTGAAGATCGGTGGATACGGCTTCCTGCGCTTCACCCTGCCGATCGTGCCGGATGCCGGTACCGAGTGGGCGACGTTCGTGATCGCCCTGAGCCTGATCGCGGTGATCTATGTCGGCCTGGTCGCGCTGGTGCAGGACGACATGAAGAAGCTGATCGCGTACTCGTCGGTCTCGCACATGGGCTTCGTCACCCTGGGTACGTTCGTCGCCTTCGCGCTGGTGCGCGACTACGGCAACTACGATGCGGCGCGCCTCGGCCTGCAGGGCGCGATGGTGCAGATGATCAGCCACGGCTTCATCTCCGGCGCCATGTTCACCTGCGTGGGCGTCCTGTACGACCGGATGCACAGCCGCATGATCAAGGACTACGGCGGCGTGGTGAACGTGATGCCATGGTTCGCGACGTTCTTCGTGCTGTTCGCGATGGCCAACTCGGGCCTGCCGGGCACGTCGGGTTTCGTCGGCGAGTTCATGGTGATCCTGTCGAGCTTCCAGAAGCACCCGTTGATCGCCTTCGCGGCGGCCACCACGCTTATCGTCGGCGCCGGTTACACGCTGTGGCTGGTGAAGCGCGTGATCTGGGGCGAGGTCGGCAACGCGCACGTAGCGGAGATGGAAGACATCAACTTCCGCGAAGCGATCGTGCTGGGCGTCTTCGCCGCCGGCGTGCTGGTACTGGGCATCTACCCCAAGCCGCTGATCGACCTGATGGAACCGTCGATCGCCAACCTGGCGACCCAGATCGCCACTTCCAAGCTGTAACGCGCGTCGCGCGACTGCCGCCAGAGATCCAGACATGCAGATGACCATGCCCACCGCCGCCGACCTGATGCCACTGCTGCCCGAGCTGGTGCTCGTCGGCGCGGCATTCGCCTGGCTGATGCTCGACCTGTTCCTGGATTCGCGCCAACGCGTGATCACGCACGTGCTTTCGATCGCGACGCTGGTGGTGGTGATCGCCATGATCGCGGCCGGCGTGGGCGGGCAGGGCACGGTCCTCAATGGCATGTTCGTGCGCGATACCGCGGCCGACGTCATGAAGGTGGCGATCTGCGGCGTCAGTGCCTTCGCGCTGGTCTATGGCTGGCCGTACCTGCGCCAGCGCAACCTCTACCAGGGCGAGATTCCGGTGCTGATGCTGTTCGCGATTGCCGGCATGATGTTGCTGGTGTCGGCGGGCAGCCTGGTGATGGTGTATCTCGGCCTGGAAATGCTGGCGCTGTGCTCGTACGCCCTGGTCGCCGTCGACCGCGACAGCCCGATCGCCTCGGAAGCGGCCATCAAGTATTTCGTACTGGGTTCGCTCGCCTCGGGCCTGGTCCTGTACGGCCTGTCGCTGATCTATGGCGCGACCGGCTCGCTCGACCTCGCCACGATCGGTGCCGCGGCCGGCTCGACCCCGCAGACGACGCTGCTACTCACCGGCGTGGTCTTTGCCGTTGCCGGCATCGCCTTCAAGTTCGGTGCCGCGCCTTTCCACATGTGGCTGCCAGACGTCTATCACGGCGCACCGACCCCCATCACGCTGTTCATCGGCTCCGCGCCCAAGCTTGCCTATTTCGGCATGGTCTATCGCCTGCTGGTAACCGGTGCCGGTCCGCTGGATGACCGCTGGCGCCTGCTGCTGGCGGCGCTGGCCGTCGCTTCGCTCGTGATCGGCAATCTCAGCGCGCTCGTGCAGAGCAACTTCAAGCGCCTGCTGGCGTACTCGACGGTGTCGCACGTCGGCTTCCTGTTCCTCGGCCTTGCCGGCGGTGGACCGCAGGGCATGGCGGCGGCGCTTTTCTACGCGATCAGCTACGCGGTGATGTCGGCCGCGGCCTTCGGTGCGATCGTGGTAATGGCAGGGCAAGGTTTCGAGGCCGACAACATCGACGACTACCGTGGCCTGAACGCCCGCAGTCCGTGGCTGGCTGGCCTGATCCTGTGCGTCATGGCCTCCCTGGCCGGCATCCCGCCGTTCTTGGGTTTCTGGGCCAAGCTGGCCGTGCTGCGCGCGGCGTTCGAAGGCGGCATGTGGTGGCTGGCGCTGGTGGGCCTCGTCTTCGCGGTGATCGGTGCGTTCTATTACCTGCGCGTGGTCAAGGCGATGTACTTCGAGGAGCCGCAGGGGGAGCTGCATGCCCCCAACATGGACCGTCCGCTCCGCATCGTGTTTGGCGTCAATGCCCTGGCGCTGCTGGCGCTGGGTTTCGCCTGGAACCCGATCATGGCGTGGTGCAAGTACGCGTTCGCGATCTGAAAAGCGCTGGTTTTCCGAGTTTTTTGCGAATCCCGAACATTTGTTCAACTTACGGCTTGCAAGGAATTTGGTAAGCCGTCATAATTCCGCTCCTGCTGCGGGGTGGAGCAGTCTGGCAGCTCGTCGGGCTCATAACCCGAAGGTCGTAGGTTCAAATCCTACCCCCGCTACCAGCTTCGGCTGGAGGAAGGCCTCTCAGGAGGCTTTTCTTTTTAGTCGCAAGGCTCGGGCTTTGCGGTGACGCCAGTAACGGGTCGCCGCACCGAAATCCAGTTGTAACGGACAAGGGGCCCGTCGGGCCCCTTGTTGTTTTTGCGTTTCCTGATTCTGCGTTTCCCGATCAGCTCCGCGCAAAGCACCACAGTTTCTTCGCACTCCTGCAAGTGGCCCGCCTGGCGGGACTTTCAACGGAAGACATGACGGACAAGGCTAACGAAATCGCTGCTTTACTGGGCCCGACGGTAACGTCGCTGGGCCTGGAACTGCTCGGCGCCGAATACCTGCCCTCACCGGGCGGCGCGATGCTGCGCCTGTACATCGACGTGCCGGCCGATGCGGCGGGTGGCGAACCGCGTGCGGTGACCATCGAGGACTGCGAAGCCGTCAGCCGCGAGGTCTCCGCGCAGCTCGATGTCGAGGACCCGATCAGCAGCCACTACACGCTGGAAGTGTCTTCGCCCGGCATCGACCGCCCACTGTTCGGCGCCGCGCAATTCGCGCGTTTCGCCGGGGAATCGGCCAAGGTCGCGCTGCGCCTGCCGCAGGACGGCCGCCGCCGCATGCAGGGCCGGATCGCGCGCGTCGAGGGCGAGAACATCACGTTCGACGTCGACGGCAACGAGTTCGTCGTACGTGCGGACAACATCGAAAAGGCGCGCCTGGTTCCCGATTGGGCCGCGTTGGGCCTGAGCGCCGAAAAGACCAAGCCGGGCAAAGCCCCGGCAAAAGACAAGAAATCCAACCAAAAGCCGGCGGCGAAGAAGCCGTCTCGTGCGGAGTAAGCAAAGATGAGCAAGGAACTGTTGCTGGTCGTTGATGCGGTAGCCAATGAAAAGGGCGTGCCGCGTGAAGTGATTTTCGAGGCGATCGAGGCTGCGTTGGCCTCCGCCGCGAAGAAGCGCTATCACGACCAGGATGTGCTGGTGCGCGTTGCGATCGACTCGAAGGACGGCAACTACGAAACCTTCCGCCGCTGGGAAGTCGTGGCCGACGACGTGGTCATGGAGTCGCCGGACCGCCAGGTCCGCATGATGGATGCCATCGACGAAGCCGAAGGCGTCGAGATCGGCGACTACATCGAAGAGCAGATCGAGAACCCCGAGTTCGGCCGCATCGCCGCCCAGGCCGCCAAGCAGGTGATCGTGCAGCGCGTGCGCGAAGCCGAGCGCGCGCAGGTCGTGGACGCGTGGAAGGATCGCGTCGGCGAACTCGTGACCGGCATCGTCAAGCGCGCCGAGCGCGGCAATATCTACGTCGACCTCGGCGGCAATGCCGAGGCGATCATCCCCAAGGACAAGGGCATCCCGCGCGACGTGCTGCGCGCTGGCGACCGCGTCCGCGGCTACCTGTTCGATGTGCGCACCGAACCGCGTGGCCCGCAGCTGTTCATCAGCCGCGCCGCCCCGGAATTCATGATGGAACTGTTCAAGCTCGAAGTGCCGGAAGTCGGCCAGGGCCTGGTGTCCATCAAGGCCTGCGCCCGCGACCCGGGCGACCGCGCCAAGATCGCCGTGCAGGCGCACGACAACCGTACCGATCCGATCGGCGCCTGCATCGGCATGCGCGGTTCGCGCGTGCAGGCGGTGTCGAACGAGCTCAATGGCGAGCGCGTCGACATCGTGCTGTGGTCGGACAACCCGGCCCAGTTCGTCATCAACGCCATGGCGCCGGCGGAAGTGCAGTCCATCATCGTCGATGAAGAGAAGCACTCGATGGACCTCGCGGTCGCCGAAGACCGCCTGGCCCAGGCCATCGGCAAGGGCGGCCAGAACGTGCGCCTCGCCAGCCGCCTGTCGGGCTGGCAGCTCAACGTGATGACGCAGGACCAGGTCACGGCGAAGTCGGAAGCCGAACAGACGACCGCGCGCCAGCTGTTCATGGACAAGCTCGAAGTCGACGAGGAAATCGCCGGCATCCTGGTGTCGGAAGGCTTCAACACCGTCGAGGAAATCGCCTACGTCCCGGTCGGCGAGCTGCTCGCCGTCGAGGGCTTCGACGAGGACATCGTCGAGGAGCTGCGTTCGCGCGCCCGCGACGCGCTGCTCAACGAAGCGCTTGCCGCCGAGGAGGAGCTCGACGAGCACCAGCCGTCGACCGACCTGCTCGAACTGGAAGGCATGGACGAGGAACTTGCGTTCACGCTCGCCGCGCGCGGCGTGGTCACGCGGGACGACCTCGCCGACCTCGCCACCGACGAATTGACGGACATCGAAGGCGTCGACGAGGACCGTGCCAAGGCGCTGATCATGGAAGCGCGCAAGCACTGGTTCGAGTAACCCAGGGATGACCGGGACGGCCCGCTAACGGACGCCCGGAAGCCACAAGTTAGAATCGCTCCATCATGCGCGGGACACGTCCCGCGCCACGAGGACACGGAACCGAATGTCGCAGCAAACCACCATCCGCAAGCTCGCTGAACTGGTGAATACACCGGTCGAGAAGTTGCTGGAGCAGCTGGCCGAGGCCGGCATGAGCTTCAGCGGCCCCGATCAGGTCGTGACCAGCATCGAGAAGGTCAAGCTGCTTGGCTTCCTGAAGCGGTCGCACGGCAAGGCGGACAACGCCGACACCAGCGAAGCGCCCAAGAAGATCACGCTGAACCGCAGCCGCAAGGAAGAACTCACCGTCGGCGGCGGCAAGAACAAGGCCACGGTCGATGTGGTCGTGCGCAAGAAGGTCACGCTGGTCAAGCCGACCGCCGAGCAGGCGGGAGCGGGCGGGCCGGTGACCGATGAGCGTGCCGAGATCCTGCGCAAGCTGGAGGAATCCAGGCAGCGCAATACCGCCGAGCAGCAGAAGCTGGCCGAAGTCGACAAGCGTCGCGCCGAGGAAGCCGAGCGCGCCCGCCTCGAAGCCGAGGAGGCCGCACGCCTCAAGGCCGAGGAAGCCCGCGCCGCCGCGGCAGCAGCGGTCCCCGAAGAGGAGACCCCGCGCAAGCCGGCGACCAGCCACGGTCATGGCCACCCCAAGCATCCCGCTCCGGCCGTCGCACCACGCGTCGACGACCGCAATGCGCCCAAGCACAAGACCCGCGGCTCGCACGCGATGGTTGCGGGCGTGGAAGACGACGATGCCGCCAGCCGCTTTGCCGGCCAGCTGCACCTGAGCGCGCAGGAACGCGCGCGTCGCACGACCGGCGCTCGTGGCAAGCCCAAGCCGCGCCGTCAGCTCGAACAGGCCCGTTCCGGCGGTGGTGCGCATGGCTTCTCCCGGCCCACCGCGCCGGTCATCCGTGAAATCGCCATCGGCGAAACCATCACCGTGGCCGACCTGGCGCAGAAGCTCGCGCTGAAGGGCGGCGACGTGGTGAAGGCGCTGTTCAAGATGGGCGTGATGGCCACCATCACCCAGAGCATCGACCACGACACCGCCGCACTGGTGACCGAGGAACTCGGCCACACCGTGGTCAAGGCCAGCGAGAACACCGCCGAAGACGCACTCCTGGCGCACGTCGAGGAAACGCAGGGCGACAAGGTCACGCGTCCGCCGGTGGTCACCATCATGGGCCACGTCGACCACGGCAAGACCTCGCTGCTCGACTACATCCGCCGTACCAAGGTCGCCTCCGGCGAGGCCGGTGGCATCACCCAGCACATCGGCGCTTACCACGTCGAGACGCCGAAGGGCGTCGTCAGCTTCCTCGATACCCCGGGCCACGCGGCGTTCACGCAGATGCGTGCGCGCGGCGCCAAGCTCACCGACATCGTGGTGCTGGTCGTGGCCGCCGACGACGGCGTGATGCCGCAGACGCGCGAAGCCGTGCAGCACGCGAAGGCGGCGAAGGTGCCGCTGATCGTCGCCATCAACAAGATCGACAAGTCGGATGCCGACCCGCTGCGCGTCAAGAACGAGCTGCTGGCCGAGCAGGTCGTGGCCGAAGACTTCGGTGGCGACACGCAGATGGTCGAACTCTCCGCCAAGACCGGCGCTGGCGTCGACGATCTGCTCGACTCGATCCTGCTGCAGGCCGAAGTGCTCGACCTGCAGGCCGTGCCGACCGGCCGCGCCACCGGCGTGGTGATCGAATCCTCGCTCGACAAGGGCCGCGGCCCGGTTGCGACGGTGCTCGTGCAGCAGGGCGAACTCAAGAAGGGCGACTACCTCGTGTGCGGCGTGCAGTACGGCCGCGTGCGCGCGCTGTTCGACGAAACCGGCTCGCAGGTCGAAAAGGCCGGTCCGTCGATCCCGGTGCAGGTGCTCGGCCTGTCGGGCGTGCCCGATTCCGGCGACGACTTCGTCGTGGTCGAGGACGAACGCCTGGCCAAGGATGTCGCGCAGCAGCGCGACACCAAGCGCCGCGAATCGCGCCTCGTCGCCCAGGCGGGCAACCGCATGGAAGACATCATGGCCCAGATGGGCGAGGGTGCCGGCCAGCAGACGCTCAACCTCGTGGTCAAGGCCGACGTGCATGGTTCGGTGCAGGCGCTGCGCGAGGCCCTGACCGGCCTGTCCAACGACCTGATCCGCATCAACGTGATCGGCGGCGGCGTCGGTGGCATCACCGAATCCGACGCGACGCTTGCCGCGACGTCGAAGGCCACGGTCATCGGCTTCAACGTCCGTGCCGACGCCTCGGCCCGCAAGGTGATCGAAGGCAACGGCGTCGACCTGCGTTACTTCTCGATCATCTATGACGTGATCGACCAGGTGAAGCAGATCGCGTCCGGTGTCCTCGGCAAGGAAATCCGCGAAGAGATCATCGGCACCGCCGAGGTCCGCGACGTGTTCCGCAGCTCCAAGTTCGGCGCGGTTGCCGGCTGCATGGTGGTCGAGGGCGTGGTCAAGCGCCACAAGCCGATCCGCGTGCTGCGCGACAACACCGTCGTCTTCGAGGGCGAGCTGGAATCGCTGCGCCGCTTCAAGGAGAACGTCGACGAAGTGCGCAACGGCACCGAATGCGGTATCGGCGTCAAGGCGTACAACGACGTCAAGCCGGGCGACCAGATCGAATGCTTCGAGCGCATCGAGGTCCAGCGCACGCTGTAAGGTGCCGACGCCATGCCGACCAAGTCGTTCCATCGTACCGATCGCGTTTCCGCCCAGCTCCGCCGCGAGCTGGGCGCGATCGTGCATACGGCCGTGCGCGAGCACGGCCTGCCGTCGATCAGCGTCTCTGACGTGGAGGTCACCCGCGACCTGGCCCACGCCAAGGTGTTCGTGACCGCGCTGCAGCCCGAGCGTTCGCTGGAAGCGATGAAGGCGTTGAAGGCCATCGCGCCCGAACTGCGGTACGCATTGGGCCGCTCGATGAAGCTGCGCCATGTGCCCGAACTGCATTTCCATTACGACGATTCCGTCGATCGCGGCGAGCGCATCGACAACCTGCTGCGGGACAATCCGCCCACCTCCGACGACAGCGACGCCGGGTAGGGCGCAGCGTGGGCCACGGCCCACCGACGTTTCGACGCAACCATTGGCGGGCCCGGGTCCGTCCACCATC
>Ga0207981_1000061_pt1 | contig 14277 bp, 14 predicted proteins | sample SoimicmetaGmgLPC_FD_188327 | JGI IMG/M metagenome (GOLD analysis project Ga0207981, IMG submission 188327) | Soil and rhizosphere microbial communities from Laval, Canada - mgLPC (SPAdes) (version 2) | ecosystem: Environmental > Terrestrial > Deep subsurface > Rock core/Sediment | place: Laval... | reverse complement strand
CATGGGCATCTTCAATTTCTTCATCGTCATCCCGCAGCTGGTCGCGGCGAGCCTGCTCGGCGTGCTGCTGAAGGTGTTCTTCGGCAGCCAGCCGATCTATGCGCTGGTGATCGGCGGCATCAGCCTGCTGGTGGCCGGGTTGTGCGTGCTGCGCGTGCGCGAGCCCGCGCCCCATGCGGCCGTCGCGGCGGCCAATCCGTGAGGAATCCGCACATGGAACGTCGCCTGCTCACGGTGGCCTGCGCCCTGCTGCTGGCCGGATGCGCGCGTGAAGCCGCTGCGCCGTCGCCCGCCATCGATGCGCGCAAGCCGCGAGCGGACCAGACGGCGAGCGCGAACGACTACATCGGCACCGCCGAACCACTGGCGGCCAGCGCGGTGTACTTCGTCCTCACCGACCGCTTCGTCAATGGCGATCCGGGCAACGACCAGCGCGAGCAGGCGGCAGGGCCGAACCACACGTTCGACCGTCCGGTGCCCGGCGCACCAGCGGGACACAGCGACAACATCGGCTACCTCGGCGGCGACTTCAAAGGCCTGCTCGACAACGCCGACTACATCCGCGGCATGGGTTTCGGAGCGGTGTGGGTAACGCCGATCGTGGACCAACCTGACGAGGCCTTTACCGGCGGCGATCCGGTGACATGGGGCAGCATGTTCACCGACCGCGGCAAGACGGGCTTCCATGGCTATTGGGGCGTGAATTTCTACAAGCTCGACGAACACCTGCCCAGCGCCAACCTCGATTTCGCCGGCCTCACCAAGGGTCTGAAGCAGCACGGCCTGAAGACGGTGCTCGACATCGTCTGCAACCACGGCTCGCCGTCGTACACGATGCCGGCGGACCAGCCGAAGTTCGGCGAGATTCAAGACAAGGATGGCAAGCTGCTCGCAGACCACCAGAACCTGGCGCCGGACAGGCTCGATCCCGCGCACAACCCGCTGCATGCGTTCTACAACACGCATCCCGGGTTGGCGCAGCTGTCGGACATCAACGAGAACAACCCGCAGGTACTGGAATACTTCGTCGGCGCGTACTCGCAATGGATCGACCAGGGCGCGGACGCGTTCCGCATCGACACGATCCCGTGGATGCCGCATGCGTACTGGCATGCCTTCACCACGCGGATCCGCGCGAAGCACCCGGGCTTCTTCATGTTCGGCGAGGCCTTCGACTACGACGCCGCGACCATCGCCGCGCACACGCTGCCGCGCAACGCCGGCGTGAGCGTGCTCGACTTCCCGCTGAAGGAGCGCGTGGCGGAAGTCTTCGGACGCAAGGGTGGTGGCTTCGAACGCATCGCCGAGCGCCTGTACCTGGAGGACGGCCCGTACCAGAACCCGTACGAGCTGATGACCTTCTACGACAACCACGACATGGCGCGGCTCGACGCCAGCGATGACGGCTTCATCGACGCCAACAACTTCCTGTTCACCACGCGCGGCATCCCGGTCATCTACTACGGTTCGGAAACCGGCTTCGAGCGTGGCACCGCCGAGCACATGGGCAATCGCAACTACTTCGGCCAGGAACGCATCGACGCCGCACCGCGCAGCGCGATCTACCAGTCGCTCAGGCGCATCGGCTCCCTGCGCGCGGCCACGCCGGCGTTGCAGCGCGGATTGCAAGTCAACGTGCTGATGCAGGGCGAACGCGCCGCGTTCTATCGCGTGCTGCAGCAGGGCGACACGCACCAGATCGCACTGGTGCTGCTCAACAAGGGCGCGGCGCCGGCGGCATTCGCGGTCAAGGAGCTGCTGCAGGCGGGGCGCTGGCACGCGGCGCTAGGCGGGGGAGACGTCGATGTCGCCGAGGGTGGCGCGCTGCAGGCGACCGTGCCGGCGCACGGCGTCGAGGTCTATGTCCTCGATGCGGCGGTGACCCTGCCGGCATTGCGTGCGGCACTGGCGCGCGCACGCGACGGCGCACACCCGCGCGGTTGAGGCATGGCTGCTCCCTTCGCGTCGCGGAGGGAGCCGGCCGTCAACCGACGGTGCTCGACCTTCGGACCACCAGCGATGGCGGCAGCATCACGCTGTCGACGGGTTCGGCACGCACCCGCTTGAGCAGCGTCTCCACCAGCAGTTCGCCGGCGCGCGAGGTGTCCTGGATCACCGAAGTCAGCGGCGGACTGGCGACGCGGGCCATCGGGATGTCGTCGAAGCCGACCACCGCGACGTCCCACGGCACGTGGCGGCCGTGCTCGACCAGGGCGCGCATCGCGCCGATCGCAATGAGGTCGCTGGCGGCGAACAGCGCATCGAACGGGCGTCCGCGTTCCATCAGCGCCAGCGCCGCGGCATAGCCGGCTTCCTCCGAACTCTCGGCGTCGACCTGCAGGTCGGCATGCATCGATGCGCCGCCCTTCTGCAGCGCCGCGTCGCAACCGCGGTAGCGGTCGAAGAATTCGGGATAGTGGTTGGAGGCGTGGCCGAGGAAGGCGACGCGCTTGCGTCCCAGGCCCAGCAGGTGTTCGCCCACGAGCTGGCCGCCCTGGAAGTTGTCGCAACCGATCGAGATGCCCGGCTGGTCGGGCAGCACCGCGCCCCAGCGCACGAAGTGCGTGCCGTGTTCGACCAGCTGCTCGAGCTTGCTGCGATAGGCCATGTAGTCGCCGTAGCCGAGCAGGATCAGGCCGTCGGCCTTCATGCTGTCTTCGTAATCGGCGTGCCAGTCGTCGGAGAGCTGCTGGAACGAGACCAGCAGGTCATGGCGGTGGCGCGCGCAGGCGCGAGTGATCGAGCCGAGCATCGACAGGAAGAACGGGTTGATGTGCGACTCGTCCGGGGTCGGGTCTTCGAACAGCAACAGGGCCAGGGTGCCCGAACGCTGCGTGCGCAGGCTCGACGCGCGATGGTCGACCTTGTAGTTGAGTTCGCGCACCGCTTCGAGCACCCGCGCGCGCGTTTCCGGATTCACCAGCGGACTGCCGCGGAGGACGCGCGATACGGTCGCCTGCGAAACGCCGGCACGATGGGCGATGTCGACGGAGGTGGACCGGGATTTCTTGCTGCGCATGCGGACCGGGAAGCGTGGAAACGCTCCGAGTGTAGTCGGAAAGCGGCGGATCGCCGCAAGCCGCGGCGGGGGGGTATGGCAAAAACGACGACGCCGGCGCGAAGCCGGCGTCGTGGTTGGCGGAACCGCGTGGAGCGGGACCGCGTGTGGCGGCTCAGCGCTTCATCGAGCTGAAGAACTCGTCGTTCGACTTGGTGGTCTTCATCTTGTCGAGCAGGAATTCCATCGCACCGATCTCGTCCATGCCGTGCAGCAGCTTGCGCAGGATCCAGATCTTCTGCAGCAGTTCCGGCTCGATCAGCAGGTCCTCGCGGCGGGTGCCCGAGCGGTTGATGTCGATGGCCGGGTACACGCGCTTCTCGGCGATACGGCGGTTGAGGTGGACTTCCGAGTTGCCGGTGCCCTTGAACTCTTCGTAGATCACCTCGTCCATCTTCGAGCCGGTGTCGATCAGCGCGGTGGCGATGATGGTCAGCGAGCCGCCTTCCTCGACGTTGCGCGCTGCGCCGAAGAAGCGCTTCGGACGGTGCAGGGCGTTGGCGTCGACGCCGCCGGACAGGACCTTGCCCGAGGAGGGCACGACGTTGTTGTAGGCGCGAGCGAGGCGGGTGATCGAGTCGAGCAGGATCACGACGTCCTTCTTGTGCTCGACCAGGCGCTTGGCGCGCTCGATCACCATTTCGGCGACCTGCACGTGGCGGGCGGCGGGCTCGTCGAACGTCGAGGAGACCACTTCGCCGCGCACGGTGCGCTGCATTTCGGTCACTTCTTCCGGACGCTCGTCCACCAGCAGCACGATCAGGTGCACGTCCGGGTGGTTGTGCGTGATGGCCGTGGCCACCTGCTGCATCATCATCGTCTTGCCGGCCTTGGGCGGCGAGACGATCAGGGCGCGCTGGCCTTTGCCCTGCGGTGCCATCAGGTCGAGGATGCGGCCGGTGATGTCCTCGGTCGAACCGTCGGCGCGCTCGAGCTTGAACTTGCGGCGCGGGAACAGCGGGGTGAGGTTCTCGAACAGGACCTTGTTCTTCGACGCTTCCAGCGGCTCGCCGTTGATCGTGTCGACCACGGCCAGGGCGAAATAGCGCTCGCCGTCCTTCGGCCAGCGGATGCGGCCGGACAGGTGGTCGCCGGTGCGCAGGTTGAAGCGGCGGATCTGGCTGGGCGAGATGTAGGTGTCGTCCGGGCCGGCGAGATAGCTGGCCTCGTGCGAACGCAGGAAGCCGAAGCCGTCGGGCAGGATTTCGAGCACGCCGTCGGCGGCGACGCCTTCAGCGTGACGGGTCAGGACCTTGAGGACGGCGAAGATGACGTCCTGCTTGCGGGCGCGGGCCACGCCTTCCTGGATCTGCAGCTGTTCGGCGATGTCCAGCAGGCGGTTCGCGGGCATGCGCTTGAGGTCGCCCAGCGAGTAGACCGGGAAGCCCTCGGGCACCTGCGGGTGCGGGCGCGGGACGAAAGTCTCGTTGCCGCCGCCGTCGTCCTGCATGCCGCCGTCGCGGTAGCGGTCGCGCTGGCGGTCGCGGCGGTTGCGGAAGCGGTCGCGACGATTACCACCACCGCCCTTGTCGAAGTCGCGGCCTTGCTGGCCATGCTCGCCACCGCCGCCCTGGGCTGGCGCGGAATCGTTGGCAGCGGCCGCCGGGGCGCCTTCTCCTGCGGACGGGGCCGGCGGCGCGGATTCGCGCGGTGCGGGCGGCGGGGTGGGCGGGGCGGACTGTTCGGCGGCGGCCGGCGCATCGGCCTTCACGACGCGTGCCTTGCGCACGCGCTTCTCGGCGGTTTCGCCGGAATCGGGGGTGTTATCGGACAAGCAGGGAATCCTCGCTAAGCGGCGAGCGCTCGCGGTCTGCGAGCGGGACGTCAGGGACGTGGGTCATTGAGAAGAGGGGCGCGGCGCCGAGTACATATCGGCATGCCTGCAGGGCGAAACTAGCACCGCCGCCGCGCGGCGGCAAGCGCGCCGCGGCACAAGTTCAGTCCCGATAATGATGAACGAGCCGCAGCGAGGGGTAAAAGTCGGCAATGGGTTGTTCCAGCGGGTCCGCGGCAGGGTTGCCACGGACCTGTTCCAGCGGGTCCGCGGCAGGGTTGTTGCCACGGACCGGTTCAGCTGCGCAGGCCTTACAGCGCCTTATCGAGCATCTGGCTCAGCTGGGCCTTGCCCACCGCGCCGATCTGCTGGGAGTGGATCTGGCCGTTCTTGAACAGCAGCAGCATCGGGATCGAGCGCACGTGGTACTTCATCGCGCTGGCGCGGTTGTGGTCGACGTTGACCTTCACGATCCTGGCCTTGCCGGCGTAGGTGTCGGCCAGCTCGTCGAGGGCCGGGGCGATCATCTTGCAGGGGCCGCACCATTCAGCCCAGAAATCGACGAGCACCGGCTCCGACGAGCCCAGCACGACGGCATCGAAATCGGCATCGCCGACATGCATCACTTTGTCGCTCACGCGCATCTCCTGGAGCTTGGGGCCCCAGCAGGAGCGCGGGGCGGGTAAGTAAAGGGGACCACGGACCGGATGACCGGACCGGTGGGACCGCAGGCTGGGTTAAACTGGGGCGTTTCGCGCCGGCTTCAAGTCCTGGCGCCTACGTCAAACCGAGCCGGCAAGCCCGGCCCCGGCAGTCTGCGATGGCAGGCCGCCCCCATGCAAGCGCTGCCCAATGCAGCGCGGCCTTCGCGATGAAACACAGAAATCCATGAGCGACAAACCGCTAACCGATATCACGTTCGACTCGTTCGAACTGCACCCGTCCCTGCTGGCCGGCCTGGAAGCCGCTGGCTTCACCCGCTGCACCCCGATCCAGGCGCTGACCCTGCCGCTGGCCCTGAATGGCCGCGACGTCGCCGGCCAGGCCCAGACCGGCACCGGCAAGACCCTCGCCTTCCTGGTGGCGGTGATGAACCGCCTGCTGACCCGTCCCGCCCTGGCCGAGCGCAAGCCGGAAGACCCGCGCGCGCTGATCCTGGCCCCGACCCGCGAACTGGCGATCCAGATCCACAAGGACGCGGTCAAGTTCGGCAGCGACCTGGGCCTCAAGTTCGCCCTGGTCTACGGCGGCGTCGACTACGACAAGCAGCGCGAGATCCTGCAGAAGGGCGCCGACATCATCATCGCCACGCCCGGGCGCCTGATCGACTACGTCAAGCAGCATCGCGTCGTCTCCCTGCACGCCTGCGAGATGTGCGTGCTCGACGAGGCCGACCGCATGTTCGACCTCGGCTTCATCAAGGACATTCGCTTCCTGCTGCGGCGCATGCCCGAGCGCACCACGCGCCAGACCCTGCTGTTCTCGGCGACGCTGTCGCACCGCGTGCTGGAACTCGCCTACGAGCACATGAACGAGCCGGAAAAGCTCGTGGTCGAAACCGAATTCATCACCGCGGCCAAGGTTCGCCAGAAGATCTACTTCCCGGCCGACGAGGAAAAACTGCCGCTGCTGATCGGCCTGCTCTCACGCTCCGAGGGCGCGCGCACGATGGTGTTCGTCAACACCAAGGCGTTCGTCGAGCGCGTGGCGCGCGCGCTGGAAAGGGCCGGCTACCGCGTCGGCGTGCTCAGCGGCGACGTGCCGCAGAAGAAGCGCGAGTCGCTGCTGAAAAGGTTCCAGGCCGGGCAGCTGGAGATCCTGGTCGCCACCGACGTGGCCGCGCGCGGCCTGCACATCGATGGCGTCTCCCACGTCTACAACTACGACCTGCCGTTCGATGCCGAGGACTACGTGCACCGCATCGGCCGCACGGCGCGACTGGGTGCGGAAGGCGACGCGATCAGCTTCGCCTGCGAGCGCTATGCGATGTCGCTGCCGGACATCGAGGCCTACATCGAGCAGAAGTTGCCGGTCGCGGCAGTCGAGGCCGACCTGCTGATCGCCGTGCCGCGCGCGCCGCGCGAGATCCCGGCCGGTGGCGAGGGCGACGAGGCCGGCGAAAGCATCGGCGCGATCTTCAAGGAAGCACGCGAACAGCGCGCCGCCGATGAAGAACGTCGTGGCGGTGGCCGCAGCCGCGGTGGCAAGGACGGTGCCCGCAGCGGTGGTCGCCGCGAAGGCGGTTCCCGGGTTGGTGCCCCGCGTGCGCGCACTGAGCGCGCGCCGGGCGAAGCCCACGCGCCGCGTCCTCCGCGTGCCGAAGCGCCCGCCGCGCCGCACGCCGCACCGGTTGCGGCCAATGTCGCCGTGAACGAGGCCGGGCATGCGCCGCGCAAGCGCCGTCGCCGTCGTGGCGGACGCAAGATCGAAGGCGCCGAGGGTGCCGTGCAGGTGGCGAAGTCACCGGCGAACGTCCCGGCCAAGCCGGCCGCCGCCGCCGCGGGGGCGAAGCCGGGCCTGATTGCCCGCATCGGCCACGGCCTGAAGAAGCTGGTCACGCGCGCGCCCAGTTCGCAGCATTGAGCGGCCGCGGGTCGCACGCGATCCGCGCCACCTCTCAGGCACGCATCCCGGCCACGCCGGGATGTGGCGGCGGCCATCGCCGCCAACGACTAGCCATCGCCGCGTCCGGCCCCGATACTTGCCGCTGAACTGGCTGCACTTCCGGACCGAATGGCCGTCCTGCGCTTCGACAACGTCAGCAAACGCTACGACAGCGGTCACCACGCGTTGACCGACGTGAGTTTCGAAGTCGCCACGGGCGAGATGCTCTTCATCACCGGCCATTCCGGCGCCGGCAAGAGCACGCTGCTCAAGCTCATCCACCTCAGTGAACGCGCCAGCCGTGGTGCGGTGCTCTTTGGCGAGCGCAACCTGGCCAAGGTGCGCGGCGGCCGTATTGCCCTGCACCGGCGCGATGTCGGCGTTGTCTACCAGGACCACCGCCTGCTCACCGACCGCAGCGTTGCCGACAATGTCGGCCTGCCGCTGGTGCTGCGCGGCATGCGGCGTGGCGACATCGCCAAGCGCGTGCGCAGCGTGCTCGAAAAGGTCGGGCTCAGCGCGCGGGCGAATGCCCTGCCGGGCCAGCTCTCCGCCGGCGAGCAGCAGCGCGTGGGCATCGCCCGCGCGATCATCGGCGAGCCGAAGTTGCTGGTGGCCGACGAGCCCACGGGCAACCTCGACCCGACCCTGTCCGCGGAGATCCTCGACCTGTTCGCCTCGCTGCCCGAGCGCGGCACCAGCGTGCTCATCGCCAGCCACGACCTCAACCTGCTCAAGCGCATGAAGAAGCGCGTGCTGGTGCTCAACCAGGGCCGCCTCGTCGACGATATCTCGCCGCAGGACCTGGCCGAATGAACATCGAAGTCGACGCCATGAAGGCGCAGTCGCGCATCGGCATGTGGTTTGACCACCACGTCTACAGCCTGGTTGCCAGCCTCGGTCGCATGTTGCGCAAGCCATGGGCGACCGCACTCACCATCGGCGTGATGGCGGTGGCGCTGGCCCTGCCGTTGGGATTGTGGGCCACGCTGCGTAACGTCGAACGTTTTGCCGGCGATGTACAGCAGTCGCGCCAGGTCAGCCTGTTCCTCAAGACCGATGTCACGGTGGACCGCGCCAGGGTGCTGGCCGGGGAATTGAAGGCGCGCCGCGACGTCGCGCAGGTCGAACTGCGTACGCCGGAGCAGGGCCTCGAAGAGCTGCGCCAGCGCGGCCTCGGCGATGCGCTCGCCGCGCTTGAAGGCAATCCGTTGCCGAGCCTGTTGATCGTGACGCCCAAGGGTAGTGATCAAGGCGGTGCGGGCGATGAAGGCGCGCTCGCGGAATCGCTGCAGGCACTGCCCGAAGCCGACGTCGTCCGGCACGACGCTGGCTGGCGCCATCGCCTCGACCAGTGGCTGCGTTTCGGCGGGCGCCTGGCGTGGGTGCTCGCCGGCCTGCTGGGCCTGGGCGCGCTGCTGGTCGTGGGCAACACGGTGCGGCTCGACATCCAGTCGCGTCGCGATGAGATCGGCGTGCTGCAACTGCTGGGCGCGAGCGATGGATTCATCCGCCGGCCCTTCCTGTACCTGGGCGCGTGCTACGGGCTGCTGGCGGGCGCATTCGCGCTCGCCCTGCTCACCGCCACCGATATCGCCCTGCGCGCGCCGCTCGCCGAACTCGCGCGCAGCTACGGCAGCGGCTTCGCCCTGCGCGGGTTCGACCCGTCTGAGGCGGGCGCGATCGTGTTCGTGGCCGGTCTCCTGGGCTGGCTCGGCGCCGGTTTCGTGACCGGTCATTACCTGCGCCAGACCCGTCCGACGGACATTTGAGCAGTCTGAAAGAGTCCCTCCGGGACATCTTTCAGACACGCCGGGATCGAGCCAAGCTCGACCCCGGCTTGCGCGGATCAAGCACTTGCGCGCTTGCCCGCGTGCGGCACATCCCTGTGCCGCAGGAATCGCCGAACTTCGTTCAGCGATTCCTTTATCGAAAAGCCGACCGGCGTCGCAACATCGCCGCGTAATCGCTGCAGGCAGCGCGTACACTCGCGACTCGCCCACTCCGCCGTCTTCGCAATCTCATGTCTTCGCAGGATCTGCGCCACCTCGACAAGGCCGCGCCACGCGTGATGGTGGTGGACGGCAGCAAGCTGGTGCGCAAGATGATTGGCGATGTGCTGGTGCGCGAAGTCGCCGACGCCGAACTCGTCGCATGCGGCAGCATCGGGGAAGCGCGCGACGCGCTGGCACGGGGCGCGGTCAATCTGGTCACCACTTCGCTGGTACTGCCCGATGGCGATGGCATCGCACTCGCGCGCACGGTGCGTGAAGCGTCGGGCCAGGCGTACGTGCCGATCATCGTCGTCTCTGGCAATGCCCAGGACGCACTGGAAGCGCGACGCTTCACCGAGGACGTCACCGACTATTTCGACAAGGGCCTGGGCTACAGCGCGCTCGCGGCCTTCATCCGCGGCTACGTGCAGCCCGAATCGATCCCGGGCGCCCGGGTGCTGTACGTGGAAGACAGCAAGGTGGTCGCACTCGCGACCAAGCGCATGCTGGAACGCAACGGCCTGGTCGTCGTGCACTTCGTCGGCGTCGAAGAGGCGCTGGAGTACCTCGAGCAGCATCGCGGCAATGACGATCCGGGCGCCGACCTGGTCCTCACCGACGTCTACCTCAAGGGCGAACTCGAAGGCAGCGACCTGCTCGACCGGATCCGCAACGACTTCGGCTACGGCAAGCGCCGCCTGCCGGTGCTGGTGATGACCGGCGACGCCAATCCGGACAACCAGAGCGAGCTGCTGCGCATGGGTGCGAACGATCTCGTGCTCAAGCCGATCGAGGAGCGCCTGCTGGTGACCAAGACGCTGTTCCAGTTGCGCGTGGCGAAGATGCCGGAGCAGCGCACGCTCGACGCGTAATCGGCGCGCGGCGCAGCGGTATCCTGTGCGCATGAACGATATCGGCGAACGCATCCGGCTCGACCCTTCCTGGAAATCGCGCATGGGCGACTACCTGCAGCGCGACGACATGCAGGCGTTGTCGACCTTCCTGCGCGAACGCAGGGCGAGCGGCGCGCGCATCTTCCCGCCAGGACCGCAGATCTTCGCCGCGCTGGACGCGACGCCTTTTGACGCGGTGAAAGTGGTGATCCTCGGCCAGGATCCGTACCACGGCTTCGGCCAAGCGCATGGTCTGTGCTTTTCGGTGCAACCCGGCGTCGCGGTGCCGCCGTCGCTGGACAACATCTACAAGGAAATCCAGCGCGACCTGGGCATCGCGCGGCCCGGCCACGGGTGCCTCGCGCACTGGGCGGAGCAGGGCGTGCTCCTGCTCAACGCCGTACTCACCGTCGAGGAGGGGCGCGCCGGCGCGCACCAGGGCAAGGGTTGGGAAGGCTTCACCGACCGCATCGTGGAAACGCTCAACCGCGAACGCGAGCACCTGGTGTTCATGCTCTGGGGCAGCTATGCGCAGGCCAAGGGCAAGGTCATCGATCCGCGCCGGCACCTGGTGTTGAAGGCGCCGCATCCTTCGCCGCTGTCGGCGCATCGCGGGTTCATCGGCTGCGGACATTTCTCCACCGCCAACCGCTACCTCGCGCAGCACGGCATGGCGCCAATCGACTGGTCGCTGCCGCCGCCCGCGCGGATCGCGTAGCTGCGGAGGATGCGTCAACGAAAATGCTGGGCGAGGCCCGGCATTTTCGGGTGCGTCGTCGCGCTGCTTCAGTCGAACTGCAGGCGCGCGTCGCCGGAGAACGACTTCAGCGATATCTCGCCGTCGCCGCTGCCGTAGCGGTGCTCGAAGTTCGAACCAGGGCCATGCTTGGGCCGGCTGATCTCCACGTCGGGTGCAGAGAGTTCGCCGCTGAAGCTGTCCCCGCGCACCTGCGCGGAAAGGTTCGCTGGCACGCGCAGGGTGAGGTTGCCGCTCACGCTTTCCAGGCCGATGCGTCCGCCGGCGGTCAATGCAGTGTCGATACGCATGTCGCCGGACACCGTGTTGCCGCTGAACTTGCGCACGCTGCTCTGGTGGCCGGAGACGTCGATGTCGCCCGACACGGTTTCCACGTGCACTTCGTCGCTGAGGCGGCCGCGCAGGTCGATATCGCCACTCACGCTTTCGGTGCTGACCTTCGGGCTGTTGAGGATCAGCTTGAGGTCGCCGCTGACGCTGTCGATCGTCGCTTCGCGCGGGGCACCGACGACGCTGACGTCGCCGCTGACGCTGTCGATGGCGAGTTCGTTCGAGGCCATGCCGTTGACGTCGACGTCGGCCGATACGGCGTCGATGTCGAGGTCGGCCTGCAACGGCACCATCAGCCGCAGTTCCGAGGGTTCGCTCTTGTCGCTGCCGGAGAAGAAGCCAAGGCCGCCGGTCTTGGGGTACTTCACCTTCACCGACAGGTGCTGGGCGTCGCCGACGATCTCCAGCTTCTCCACGCCCTGGCCGAGGCTGCCTTCGATCTTCACCTCGCGGCGGTCCCAGGCCCGCACTTCGATGCTGCCCTTGACGTTCTCGATGCTGAGGTGGCCGCGGGCATCAAACGCGCGGGTTTCGTTGATGGGCGTCGCGGCGAGTGCGTCGTGGAACAGCGTGGGGACAGCGAACAGGCCGACGGTCATCAGGGCGAGGGCGCGGGACATGGGACTTCTCCGGAACAGCAGGTAGGCGAAAGGATCAGGTGTAGGCGACGCGCTGGGCGAGCGCGAGGCGATGGGCGTAGGTGCGGCGCAGCTGTTCGAGCAGGTGGACCGAATCGGGGTCGCGGGCGAGCGCGGCGCGGATCAGGGCGACATCGCGGTCCAGCGCCTCGGCCGTGGGCTGCAGGCTCGGCGGCATGGGTACCTGCACCTCCTGCAATGCGGCCTGGTACTGGCGCGAAAGGCCGTCGGCTTCGCGTTGCACCAGGGTCGGCGACTGCGCCTGCGTCGGCGCGGTCACGCCGGCGGTGCGGGCGAACCAGCCCACGCTGCCCACGGCCAGGACCAGGCTGGCGGCGAGTGCGACCGGCCCCAGCCAGCGGGGCGACCGGCGCACCGGCGCCCGCTGCGTGGCCAGGCGCGCTGCGATGCCGGGCCACAGGTCGTGCGACGGAGTGGCGTCCTGGCGCAGGGCGCGCAGTTGCCAGCGCAGGGCGTCGGGGAAGTCGTTGCTGTCGTGGGAGTTGTCGTGACCGGTATTCATGCGTGTGCCTCCAACCGCGTCCGCAACAGGTGGCGGGCGCGGTGCAATTGCGCTTTCGAGCTGCCGACGGCCATGCCGAGTTCGGCGGCGATTTCCTCGTGCTGCCAGCCTTCCACGTCGTACAGCACGAGTACCGCGCGGGCGCGCGGCGGCAGGCTGGCGACGGCGCGCTCCAGGTCCATCGACAGCGCGGTGCCGTAGCCGGCGGAATCGGGGACGCCCAGTCCGTCGAAGGCGTCCTCGCTGCCGTCGTCCTGCGGACGGCTCTTGCGGCTGCGCAGGTCCATCAGCGCCGTGTTGACCGCGAGCCGGTGCAGCCAGGTCGCGAAGGCCGACTCGAAACGGAAGGCCGGCAGCGCCTGCCAGGCGCGGACGAATGCGTCCTGGGTCAGGTCTTCGGCGCGGGCGCCATGACCGCCGACCAATCGGGCGATCACGCCATGGATGCGACCGGCGTGGCGCCGGTAGAGCGCCTCGAAGGCCGCCACTTCGCCCCGGGCGGCCGCGCCGACCAGGACGCGGTCGTCGTCGGTCCCGGTGTCGGGATGGTCGGTTTCGATGGGCATCACGGCGGCGAGCATAGCCATACAGATGCACGGGCGTCCCCAGGCGTTTAAGCGGGTCGCCGCGGCGGGCATCCATATTCAGGCCGCATCAGGCCGCATGCGCCAAGGCATCGCGTTTGCTTGGATATCCCCCCGGTAGCAAAAAGGCACGCGAATGAGCAATGGGGCCTCACGGCTTCATTACATGGATGCGCTGCGCAGCGTTTTGATGCTGTTGGGGGTGGTGCTGCATTCGGCGCGGCCGTACGACTCGGACGCCTGGCAGGTCAAGGACCAGGCCCGCCTGCCAGCGCTGGACTGGCTGGTGTCGGGCATCCATCTGTTCCGGATGCCGGCGTTCTTCGTCGTCGCGGGCTACTTCGCGATGTACCTGCTTGTCCGGTGGCCGGTGCGGGAATTCCTGCGCGACCGCATGCGCCGGGTGCTGGTCCCGCTGCTGGCGACGCTGCTGACCTTCAACCTGCTCCAGGTGCGGCTGGTGATCGGTGCCGGGGGCGATGCCGGTTTCCTGCAGGGTGCGCTGCTGCCTGCGTGGGTGGATGGGCAATGGGTTTCCCACCTGTGGTTCCTGTTCTCCCTGGCTATCTATTTCGCCCTTGCCGCCATGTTCGCGCCGTACCTGCGCCGCCTGGCTGACCCCGATGGCGTCGTCGCCTCCTGGTTGCGCGGGCGCTGGGCCTTGCCCTTCGTGCTGCTCGCCCTTGTTGCCACGCCGCTGGCGGTGGTGGCGGTGGGTCGGCTTGCCGGTCCCGGTTGGGATGAGCCCCTGCTGGGCAGCGCCAGCCCGGCGGAGCTGCTGCTCACCTGGTGAAGGTTCAGGCGCGTGCGCCCACCCGGGCGACGTCGTCGAGGACGAGGTCGGCGATGAGGGGGATCTTCGCCGCGCCTTCGGCCGGCTTCAGGTAGCGCAGCGGCTCGGCGGTGAACTTGGCCCGGCAGCGTGGGCTGCAGAAGTAATAGGTGTGGCCGCCATGGTCGGCCTTGTTGCGGGCGCCCGCGATCCTGACCGTCATGCCGCAGACGGGATCGCTGGCCGTGTCGGCGCCGTCGGGAGGGGCGTGATCCATGGCTTGCCTTGTATACCATACGGGGGTATGGTTCAAGGATGGATGACAGGTTGAAAAAATCCCAGCTTGCCCG
>Ga0207981_1000060_pt1 | contig 14348 bp, 11 predicted proteins | sample SoimicmetaGmgLPC_FD_188327 | JGI IMG/M metagenome (GOLD analysis project Ga0207981, IMG submission 188327) | Soil and rhizosphere microbial communities from Laval, Canada - mgLPC (SPAdes) (version 2) | ecosystem: Environmental > Terrestrial > Deep subsurface > Rock core/Sediment | place: Laval... | reverse complement strand
TCGCGCTCGAGAACCCGACGCCGCTGTCCAACCTGCTCGAAACGCTTGCGATCATCCTGCTGCCGGTCTCGGTGGCCTGCATGGTCGGTGCTTTCACGGGGCGGAGGAAATTCACCGCACTCGTGCTCGGCAGCATGTTGCTCATGTCGTTGATGTCGACGGGCGCGGGCATGCTCCTGGAAGGACATTCCGCAAGCGCCGCGTCGGCGGCACTGATGGAAGGCAAGGAAGTCCGCATCGGACCCGACGCTTCGGCGTTGTGGGCGATGGTGACCACGCAGACCAGCAACGGTTCGGTCAACGCGATGCACGACTCCCTCGCGCCGCTGACCGGCATGGTCGCGATGTCGAACATGCTGGTGAACGCGATCTGGGGCGGGATCGGTTGCGGTCTGCAGCAGTTCCTCGTGTACCTGCTGCTGTCGGTCTTCCTCGCGGGCCTGATGACCGGCCGCACGCCGGAACTGTTCGGCCGCAAGATCGAAGCGCATGAAGTGCGCCTGCTCGCGCTGCTGATCCTGCTGCAGCCGGCCGTGGTGCTCGGCTTCACGGCGCTCACGCTTTCACTGCCGCAGTTCACGGCCAACTCGAACCCGGGCTTCCACGGCATCTCGCAGGTGTTCTACGAGTACACCTCGGCCTTCGCGAACAACGGTTCGGGCTTCGAAGGCCTGGGCGACGGGACGTATTGGTGGAACCTGACCTGTTCGATCGTGCTTGCGCTGGGGCGTTATCCCGCGCTGGTGATCCCGCTCGCCGTCGCGGCCAGCCTGGCGCGCAAGCGCCATGCGCCCGAAAGCGCCGGCACCCTGCACGTCGAAACGCCCACGTTCGCCCTCACGCTCGTTGCCGTGATCGCGATCATCACCCTGTTGCAGTTCATGCCCGCCCTGGTGCTTGGCCCCATCGCCGAACACCTCGCGCTTGCGACGGCATGAGCGACCGAGAACAACCATGAATGAAACGACCTACCAAGTAAAAACGCGTCGCGACCACCCGGCGCTGCTCGATGCGGCCGCATTCCGCGCGTCGATCCGCGATGCGTTCATCAAGCTCGCGCCCAGGCACATCGTGAAGAGCCCGGTGATGGCGATCGTGCTGCTCGGCACGATCCTGGCGGCGCTCATCACGCTGGCGGGGCAGGCCCCCGCGGGCTTCGGATGGAGCGTCACCGCGATCCTGTTCGTCACGGTGTTGTTCGGCAATTTCGCCGAAGCCGTGGCCGAAGCGCGCGGCCGCGGCCAGGCCGCCTCGCTGCGCCGTGCACGCAAGGACCTGGTGGCACGCAAGCTCGTCGACGGCAAGGCCTACAAGCCCGGCCTGCGTGGCGAAGAGCGCCAGGTGGCTGCCGCGGACCTGCGGCCGGGCGATCTCGTCGTCGTCTCCGCGGGTGAGCTGATCCCCGCGGACGGCGAAATCGTGCACGGCCTGGCCACGATCAACGAGTCGGCCGTCACCGGCGAATCCGCGCCGGTGCTGCGCGAAGCGGGTACCGATCGCAGCGGCGTGATCGGCGGCACCAAGGTGCTTTCCGACGAGATCGTCATCCGCGTGACCGCCGAGCCGGGCCACAGCTTCCTCGATCGCATGATCGCGCTGGTCGAAGGCGCCAACCGCCAGAAGACGCCGAACGAAATCGCGCTGACGATGCTGCTCGCCGCGATGACGCTGAGCTTCATCATCGTCTGCGCCACGTTGCCCGCGATCGGTGCGTTCGTGGGCGTCAAGGTCGATCCGCTGCTGCTGATCGCCCTGCTCGTGTGCCTGATCCCCACCACCATCGGCAGCCTGCTGCCCGCCATCGGCATTGCGGGCATGAACCGTGCGCTGTCGGCCAACGTGCTCGCCAAGTCGGGCAAGGCCGTGGAAGTGGCCGGCGACATCGACGTGCTGTTGCTCGACAAGACCGGCACGATCACGCACGGCGACCGCCAGGCGACGGCCTTCCATGCGCTCGCGGGCGTGAACCCGGAGCAGCTGCGGGACGCCGCCATGCTGTCCTCGCTGGCCGATCCCACGCCGGAAGGCAAGTCCATCGTCCGCCTCGCGCGCGAGCAGGGCGCGGCGCTGGTGGAACCCGACCACGCGCACTTCGTGCACTTCACGGCGCAGACGCGCATGTCCGGCGTCGACCTCGACGACGGTGCCCGGGTGATCCGCAAGGGCGCCGGCGATGCGATCGAAGCGCACGTGCGCGCCCTTGGCGGCCTGGTGCCGGCGGAACTGGGCGCTCGCGTCGCACAGGTGGCGCGCGAAGGCGCCACGCCGCTCGTGGTGTGCGAAGGCAAGTACGTGCTCGGTGTCGTGGAGCTGTCGGACGTGGTGAAGCACGGCGTGAAGGATCGCTTCGCACGACTGCGCGCCATGGGCGTGCGCACGGTCATGATCACCGGCGACAATCCGCTGACCGCCGCGGCGATCGCCGCCGAAGCCGGTGTCGACGATTACATCGCGCAGGCGCGCCCCGAAGACAAGCTCGCGCGCATCCGTGCCGAACAAACCGGCGGACGCTTGATCGCGATGGTCGGCGACGGTACCAACGACGCACCGGCGCTCGCGCAGGCCGACGTGGGCCTGGCGATGAACTCCGGCACGCAGGCCGCGAAGGAGGCCGGCAACATGGTCGACCTCGACAGCGATCCGGCGAAGCTGCTCGCGGTCGTGGAGATCGGCAAGCAGCAGCTCATCACGCGCGGTGCACTGACGACGTTCTCACTGGCCAATGACGTTTCGAAGTACTTCGCGATCCTGCCGGCCCTGTTCGCCGCGGCGATTCCGTCGATGGCCGCGTTGAACGTCATGCACCTGTCCAGCCCGGCCAACGCGGTGCTCGCCGCGCTGATCTTCAACGCCCTGGTCATCCCGGCGTTGATCCCGCTGGCCCTGCGTGGTGTCCGCTTCAAGCCGGCCAGTGCGACGGTCCTGTTGCGCCGGAACATGCTGATGTACGGCGTGGGCGGGGTGGCCTTGCCGTTCGTCGCCATCAAGTTGATCGATGTGTTGCTGGCCGCCACGGTTGGCGCCTGAGGAGTCCGCGATGAACGATTCGAAGAAGATGTCCGTCCCCCCCGCCTTGCAGGACAAGGTCGGTTTGCGGGCGCCGCTGGTGTTCGCGGGCGCAACGCTCGTGGTGTTCGGGCTGGTGTACTCGCTCGCCGGCGCGATGCTGGGCAATGTGTTGTTCCCCTCGCAGGCCCACGGCAGCCTCTTGCGTGACGGCGATCGCGTCGTCGGTTCCGCGCTGGTCGCGCAACCCTTCGCCGATGCGCGCTACTTCCAGGGGCGCCCGTCGGCGGCCAACGACGACCCGATGGCCGCCGCCGGCAGCAACCAGTCGCGCAGCAACCCGGACCTGCAAGCGCGCATCGCGAAGGCGACCGCGGACGTCGCCGCGCGCGAAGGCATCGCGCCCGCGGACGTGCCGAAGGACCTGGTGACGCAATCGGGCAGCGGCTTGGATCCGCACATCAGCCCCGAAGGCGCACGCGTGCAGGTGGCGCGCGTGGCGAAGGCGCGCGGCATGTCCGCCGCGGCGGTGCAGGGACTCGTGGACGCCAATACCGAAGGACGCCAGTTCGGCGTGCTGGGGGCCCCCCGCGTCAACGTGCTGCGCCTCAATCTCGCGCTGGACGCGGCGCGTCGCTGACCCGTCGCAGAATCGCCCCCATGCAAGAAGACCGCACCGCCGTCGCCCGCCGTGAACAAGCCGATGCCTTGCTCGGCGAGCTGCGGCGCTCGGGCTCGGGCCGCCTCACCGTGTTCCTGGGCGCTGCGCCCGGCGTGGGCAAGACGTACGCGATGCTTTCGCGCGCAAGGGAAATGCGCAAGCAGGGCATCGATGTCGTCGTGGGCCTCGCCGAAACGCACGGCAGGATGGAGACGCAGGCGTTGCTGGAAGGGCTGGAAGTCCTGCCGCGCAAGCGATCCACCCACCAGGGGCACGTGCTGGAAGAGCTCGACCTCGATGCGTTGCTTGCGCGTCGGCCGGCTGTCGCACTCGTCGACGAGCTCGCCCATCGAAACGTGCCGGGCAGCCGGCACGAGCGCCGCTGGCAGGACGTCGTCGAACTCCTCGACGCCGGCATCGATGTCTACACGACGGTCAACATCCAGCACCTGGAAAGCCTCAACGATGTCGTCCATCGCATCACCGGCGTGCGCGTCACCGAAACGGTGCCGGATGTCGTGTTCGACCGCCTGCGCGACATCCTTCTGGTCGACCTGCCGCCGCGCGAACTGATCGAGCGCCTGCAACAAGGCAAGGTCTACGTGCCGGAACAGGCGGCGCAGGCGTTGCAGGCGTTCTTCTCGCCCTCCAACCTCACTGCGTTGCGCGAACTGGCGATGCAGACCGCGGCCGACCGCGTCGACAGCGACCTGCGCGAGGCGCAGGCGGCGCGCGGCTTGCCCGGGTTGCCGTTGCGCCGGCGCGTCCTCGTTGCGATCGACGGGCTCGGACAGTCGGAATACCTGGTGCGCATTGCGCGTCGCCTGGCCGAGCGGCGCGACGCGCCGTGGTCCGTCGTGACCGTGCAGGCGGGCGGGGCGATCGATGCGACGCGCCAGCGCGAAATCGACCGCGCGTTCGCGCTCGCGCGACGCCTCGGCGGCGAGACGGAAGTGCTGCACGGCGATTCCATCGTCGATCTGTTGCTGGACCACGCGGCGCGCGTGGGCGTCTCCACCATCGTGCTCGGCCGCACGCGCGAGCGCCCCGTTGCGCGGATGTTCAACCGCACGCTCACGCAGCAATTGCTCCAGCGCGGCGCGCATTACGAACTGACGATCGTCAGCACGCCCGAAGCGCGCGCCAAATCCCGGCGCGCGATGCGGCTCCCGGGAGGTCCGTTGTCGCGCCGTGACGTCGCCCTCGCGGTATTGGCCGCGGCGATCGCGACGGCCGCGGGCGCCGTGGCCGAACGCGTGCTTGGCCTCACCGACTTGTCGATGGTCTTCATCGTCGCCGTGGTGCTGGTGGCGGCGCGCACGCGCATGTCCGCCGCTGTCCTGGCGGCAGCGTTGTGCTTCCTCGCTTACAACTTCTTCTTCATCCCGCCGCGCTTCACGTTCTACATCGGTGCGCGGCAGGGCGTGGCGACGGTCTTCCTGTTCCTGGTCGCGGCGCTCGCGGCCGGGCGCCTTGCCTCGCGGCTGCGTGCGCAGGTCCTCGCGCTGCGCGCCGCGAACGCGCAGGCATCGGCGTTACAACAACTGAGCCGGCAACTCGCGGTCGCCGCCGACCTCGGGCAGGTGGTCGCGGCGGGGCGACAGGCCTTGCAGGCAGCAACGAATGCCGATGCGATCGTGCAGACCGCCGATGCCATCGAGGACGATCCGCGCTGGTCCGAAAAGGATCGCGCCGCCGCGGACTGGGCGCGCCGCCACCAGCAAGCTTCGGGGCGCTTCACCGACACGCTGGGCAACGCGGCATGGTGGTTCCTGCCGATGCCGGAGGACGAGACGCGCAGCGGCCTCGTCGCGTTGCGATTCCCCGCGCAAGCGCAGCGCCTGGGCGCGGAGCAGCAACGCCTCGTCGAAGCGATGGCCGACGACATCGCGCAAGCCATCGTGCGCACGCGCCTGGTGTCCGACCTGGAGAAGGCGCGCCTGGCGGGCGAAACCGAACGCTTGCGATCCGCGCTGTTGTCTTCGGTGTCGCACGACCTGCGCTCGCCGCTGGCTTCCATCATCGGTGCCGCGGGCAGCCTGGAAAGCTATGGCGACGCCATCGGTCCCGACGATCGCCGCAGCCTGCTGGAAACCGTGCGCCTGGAAGGCGCGCGCCTGGACCGTTACATCCAGAACCTGCTCGACATGACGCGGCTCGGCCACGGCGGCCTGACCCTCAACCGCGACTGGATCGGCGTGGACGAACTCATCGGATCGGCGGTTACGCGCTTGCAGCGTTACCAGCCGGACACGCGCTTCGATCTGCGCTTCGCGCCCGGCCTCGCGCCGATGTGGGTGCATCCTGCGCTGGTGGAGCAAGCGCTGTTCAACGTCATCGAGAACGCAGCGAAATTTTCGCCGGCGGGCGAGGCGATCCTGGTCGATGCGCGCGATGTGGACGGGCAATTGCGCATCGAAGTCGCAGACCGTGGCCCGGGCATCCCGGAGGACGAGCGCAAGCGGATCTTCGATATGTTCTACAGCGTCGAACGCGGCGATCGGGGCGGGCAGGGCACCGGCTTGGGCCTGGCGATCACCCAGGGCATGGTCGGCGCGCATGGTGGTAGCGTGGAAGCACTGCCGGGTCCGGGCGGGCACGGTACGACCATCCGCATCACGTTGCCGCGGATGCTTCCGCCCGGAGCGCAGGCATGAGCGATCAGGTTGCAACGGCCGCCCGCATCCTGGTGGTCGACGACGAACCGCAGATCCGTCGCTTCCTCGACATCGGCCTGCGCGCCGAAGGCTACGTGGTGGCACTCGCCGAGAACGGTGCGGCCGGCCTGGCCGCGCTCGCTTCCCATGGCGCCGACCTGGTCGTGCTCGACCTCGGACTACCGGATCGCGACGGCATGGACGTGTTGCGCGAACTGCGCGAGTGGTCGCAGGTGCCCGTCATCATGCTCACGGTGCGCGCGGACGAATCGCAGAAGGTCGCCGCGCTGGATGCCGGCGCCAACGACTACGTCACCAAGCCCTTCGGCGTGCAGGAGTTCATGGCGCGCGTGCGGGCGATGTTGCGCATGCGCGCGACGGGGCAGGAGGTGCCGCCGGTGTACGACGACGGCGTGCTGCATGTGGACCTCGCGCGTCGCGAGGTGCGGCTGCGCGGCGAGCCGCTGGTGCTGGCACGCAAGGAGTACGCCTTGCTGGCATTGCTGGTGCGCCACGCCAATCGCGTGGTCACGCAGCCGCAGATGCTGCGCGAGCTGTGGGGCGAGCAGCACGAGCACGACACGCACTACCTGCGCGTGCTGGTCGGCAAGGTGCGGCAGAAGCTGGGGGACGATGCGTCGACGCCGCGCTGGATCGCGACCGAGCCCGGCGTTGGGTTGCGGTTCGTCGGAGCGCCGATTCCTCGCTGACGAACGTTGCCTCCATGGGCAGGCGACCGAACCGGTTATGGTAAGCGCCGCGGCGGTGGGTTCGCGCGATGGCACCAAGGAGGCAACGTGGCCGTGGAGATCGCATCGGGCAAGGTGATCGCGCATCGGCTGCTGGACGTGGCCGATACGATCGACCTCGCGCAAGCGGAGACGCTGTGGCTCGCGCACGCCGGCCACAAGGGGCGGCGCACGCGCTTGTCCATGGCGTCGGCGAAGGAGCTGTCGTTCGAAGTCCCGCCGACGCTGCTCGCGTTGCCGCCCGCGACCGTGCATGTCGAAGGCCAGGACCTGCAGGCGGAGATGACGGCGCGCGTGTACGACTTCGGCGCGATCGCCATCGCGCTGCGCGTCGACGCGAGTGGATTGTCCTGGGACGGATTCACCGAGCGATGCAATGCCATCGACCAGGCCGTTGGCGCGTCCTCCGATTCGCCGATCTGGCACGTGGCGCTGCGCAGCGTGCTGGAAGTCATTGGCCCGGCGCTGCGCAAGCCGTCGAACGAACACCTCGAAGAGGATTATCTGTTCGCCGTCGTGCATCGGTTCGCCGAGCCGCTGAGCGGCGAACAGATCCGCTCGCGCTTCAACCTCGCGGCGTTGCTGTCCGGCGAACAACGGCCACTTTCGGCGCAGGAGTCGGAGGAACTGACGCGACAGTCCTTCTCCTACCTCATCGACGATCTCGTCGTGCTCACGTGGGATCGCGCCTTCATCCACGAGCCGCGCGGCGACTCGGATGTCATCGACATCATCGAGGTCGCCAACGCGCAGCTGCTGGAAATGCGCTACTACGACGAGTTGCTGGACGACGAGTTGTCCACGATGTACGACCTCGTCGACGGCGCGCATGGCGGGTTGTCGCTGATCGCGTCGCGGCGCGCGGCGCGCCTCGCACGACGGTTGTACGGCGTCGTGGCGGAGTTCACGCAACTGACCGAACGCGTGGAGAACTCCTTGCAGGTGACCGAGGACGTGTACCTGGCGCGCATCTATGGCGCGGCGCTGGACCTGTTCCGCGTGCCGCGCCTGAGCGCCGCGGTGGACCGCAAGCTGGCGATCATCCGCGACACCTATGGCGCGCTGTACGAAGAGGCGTCGAGCCGGCGCGCCGAATTGCTCGAATTGGCCATCGTATTGCTGATCGTGTTCGAGATCCTGCTGGCCCTCGTGAAGGATTGAAACGGCTGAGCTTGGCCAGGCCATTGCCGGGAAACCGCGCCGACCGCGTTAGTCCTCCCCATGAACCTCCAGGATCTCGGCAACATCGCGCAGGCCGTCGGCGCTGCGACCGTCGTGGCGGGCGCCATCTTCGCGCTCGTCCAGTTCATCGAATACAAGAAGCAGCGCCAGGATGCGGTTGCGGCCGAAGTGATGCGCACCTTCATCGGCGCCGAACTCGCACGGGCGTTGACGATCCTGCGGGGCATGCCGGATGCGGTCTCCGCCGAACGCCTGCGCGATGAAGGCTTCGAAGCCGAATACGCGGCGGTGCTGGTGTGCACCACGTTCGAAACGCTGGGCGTGCTGGTCTATCGGCGCATCGCACCGTTTCCGCTGGTCGTCGAACTCGCCGGCGGCATCGTGGTGGTCATGTGGCGCAAGCTCGGCCCGTGGTTGATCCAGATCCGCGAAGAACAGCGGCAGCCGTCGTGGGCCGAGTGGTTCGAGTGGCTGGCGAGGCAATGCGAACGCTGGAAGGACGAGGACAAGCCCGCGTACATCAAGTACGCCAACTGGGTGCCGCGGCGCTGACGCATCAGGGCGCGGGACCGACGCGATACTCGCTTTGCACCAACCCGCCGGCGTAGTGCTGCGTGCGGACGTGCTCCAGCGGAATGTCCTGTTGCAAGGGGCCGAACAGCGGTATGCCGGTGCCGATGAGCACGGGCACGCGCGTGACGATGAGCCGCTGGATGAGCCCGGCGCGCAGGAACTCCTGGATGGTGATGCCGCCGTCGACATAGATGTGCCGGAGGCCGCGAGCGGCGAGCAGCGCGACGATGTCGGCCGGCGTTCCGGACAAATGTTCCACCACGGCATCGGGAGGCGTGGGCGGCAACGGGCGCGTGCTGAGCACGAACACGGGCTTGCGGCCGTAGGGCCAGGCATCGAACGCGAGGACCGTATCGAAGGTGTTGCGGCCGATGACCAGCGCATCCACCGTGGCCATGAATTCCTCGTAGCCGTGGGGCTCGCCACCGCCGGGCGGCAGGAAATCGAGCGCGCCGTCGAGGCGCGCCATGAAGCCATCGACGCTGGTGCCGACAAAGACGGAGGCTTGCATGGCAAATCCTCCCGCGATTGCATCCTGGAGGATCGAGGGTAGCGGAAAAAAGGAAGGCCGGAACCTTGCGGGTCCGGCCTTCGATTTTGCGTCGTGGATCCCTGCTTCCGCAGGGATGACGAGTGGATGCGGCGACGGGCTCAGTCTTCCGACACGGTCTTGCGCGGCAGCTTCTCCGGGCGCATCGCGGCGTTGTACGCGAACGAGGCCACGATCGCGGAGGCCTGCTTCAGGTCTTCCGGCACGATGTGGTCCAGCACGTCCAGGTCGCTGTGGTGCACGTTGGTGAAGTAGTCCAGCCCGTCCTGCACGAACTGGAAGCCCGGGATGCCCACGGCGTCGAACGAGATGTGGTCCGTGCTGCCCGTGTTGCGCTGGGTGACGATGGTGGCGCCCACGTCGTTGAAGGGCTTGAGCCATTCTTCGAAGATCGGCGCGACCGCCATGTTGTCCTGCGCATAGATGCCGCGGATCTTGCCGCCGCCGTTGTCGACGTTGAAGTACGCGGCGACCTTGCCGTAATCGCGGCCCGGTTCGAGCTTGCCGCGCGGCTGGCGCAGGAACACCGGCAGCAGCTTCTCCTGCGGGTCGGTCGGTTCGGCGAACTTGGCGAAGTGCTGCGCGACGTAATCCGCCGAGCCCAGCAGGCCCTGTTCTTCGCCCGTCCACAGTGCAACGCGGATGGTGCGATCGGGCTTGGCGCCCACGGCCTTGAGGATGCGCATGGCCTCCATCATCACCGCCACGCCCGCGCCGTTGTCCGCGGCGCCCGTGCCTGCGTGCCAGGAATCCATGTGCGCGCCGATCATCACCACTTCGTTGCGGTGCGGGCCCGTGCCCGGGATTTCGGCGATGGTGTTGTAGGCGGGCTGGTCGGTGTCGCTGGTGAAGCGGGCATCCGAATCCAGGCGCAGGCGCACGGCCTCCTTGCGATCGAGCGCGCGCATCACCGCGTTGTAGTGCTCGGCCGACATCGAGAACCCGGGCACGCCCACCGATTCGCCGGCCTTGCGCGATCCGCCGCCGGATACGACGAGCACGCCGTTGTCCCAGCTGCTGATGCTCACCGACGCGACCGCGCCTTCGTCGACCAGGAACTTGTTGAGCAGCGGAGCGAACGCCAGGCGCTGCAGGCGGCGGTTGCGCGCTTCGTCGCGGTCGCCGGGCTTCTGGTCGGCCGGCACGTCGACCGACTGCATGGCGTGCAGCGTGTCGTCGGTTTCGCGGTTCCAGTCGGGCTTCTCGCCGGGCTTGTAGGCGCGCGCATCGCTGATGAAGACCACCTTTCCTTTCAGCTTGCCGCGGAACTTCTCGAGGTCTTCCTTCTTTTCGATCTTGGCGGCGATGGCGTCGCCTTCCACCGGACCGTTGGTCCCCGGCGTCCACGCCTTGGGCAGCGCGTGCAGCGGGAAGGCGCGCGGGCTGAGCATCTCCACGCTGGCCGAATGGAATTCCCAGCCGCGGCCGAAGGGTTCCTTCATCGCTTCATCGTGCACGTCGGCCAGGCCCCATTCCTTGAACTTGGAACCGGTCCAGGCGTTGGCCTGCGCCATCGAGGGCGAGTTGGTCAGGCGCGGGCCGATTTCCTCGGTGAGGTGGGTCAGCAGCCCCATGACCTGCGAGTGGTTGAAGGCTTCCTGCCGGATCTTGTTGGTCATCGACAGGTCGACGCGTTCTTCGGCGTGCAGCCCGCCGACCAGCATGACGGCCGCGGCCGCCAACAGCACTCGCTTCATGGATTTCCCCTAGGGAACAACGTAAAGCAGCGAGTCTGCCATCGCGGCGGGGCCCGGCTGCTGGGCCATCAGTCATGGTGGAGTGGGGCGGATGCGCAAAAATCGCCTTCAGCGCCACCAGCCGCGCCAGCGCGCGAGGAGCAGGGCCGCGATGGCCACCGAGGCCATGGCCGCAACCGTGGTCCAGAAGCCGGCCGATCCGGTGTTGAAGATCTTCGCCTGGAAGTTCATCCCCAGCACGCCGGCCACCACCGCCAGGCCGCCGAGCAGCACCGTCACGAACGTGAGCAGGCGCATCGTTTCGTTGGTGCGTTGCGACAGGCGCGTCTCGAGCAACTCGTAACTGCCGACCACCAGTTGGCGTGCGTTCTCCGCCGCGTCCATCGCGCGCTCGTAGCGATCGGCGACGGAGCGGAAGCGCTTGTCGACGTGGTCGTCGCGTTCGGGTCGGAAGTCCGGGCGCCGCAATGCATCGAACAGATCGCGATGCTGGCTGAGCAAGCGCCGGAACGCCGCCGCCGCGCGGCGCAGCGTGCGCAGGTACGGCAAGTGCCCGGTGTGCGCGCGATTCTCGAGGATGTCGACTTCGAGCGTATCGAGCTTGCATTCGAAGGCGTCCATCGCGTCGAACCAGGCCGTGAGCATGCGATCGAGCAGCACGACGGCGAAGCTGTCGCCATCCAGCGCGCCGACGCTGGAGCCGGGGTCGTGGTGCTCCTTGAACGTATCGAGGAAGGCGATGGGCTTCTTGTGCGCGGTGACGACGACGTTGGGACCGACGACGAGCAGCCACGGGACGCGATCGAGGTCGGCCTCCGCGTCGTTCCAGCACGGGGCGATCGCGCGTGCGGCGAACCAGTCCTCGCGCACCGAGAGCGGCTCGGCGTCCGGTTCGAACAGCGAATCGATGTCGGGTGGTTCGAGCGCGAGCGTCTCGAACACCTGCTGCACGTCGCGGTGGTCCTTTGCCTGGATGTCGATCCAGGCGAGCTCGTGTTCGGCCAGTCGTGTGATGTCCAGTGACTGCAGATCGGCGTCGCGATCCTGTCCCTTCGCATCGAACAACAAGACGCGGGTGCGGGCCGGGTCGCGATGATCGGAGCGGGGCAGGGGGTCGTTCACCCCGCGCTTGTAGCAGCCGGCCCGGGAAGGTGTTGCATGGAAGCGCCGGGCGCTGCGCTGCCGTTCCGGATGATCAAGGCCGCGTCAACGCGCGCCACTCACTCGTTGACGAAGGAATCTTCGAGCGTCAGCGCGACGCCGCGGTTCACGTCGCGCATGACGATCCTCACGTGGTAGGTGCCCTTGAGGTCCCCGGGCCTGGAGATGAACTTCAGCGTCGACGCGCTCAGGTACATGTTGTGCGGATCGCCGTCGACGTGTGCCTTCAGGCAGACCTCACCTTTCTCGTCGACCGACGCGCTGCCGTCGGGGCGCGTGACGAGGAGGTCGCAGGCCACGTTCGCCATGCCGTCCGCATCGACCTGTGGATTGAACAGGAAGCTCAGGATGTGCAACTCGCCGCCGACCTTGACGTGGTGCGCCTGGGTGAAATGCGGCACGTGTTCGGCGGGCGTGTTCCACTCGTCCTCCCACTGCGCGTCGTCGGTGATCAAGAGCAGCGCGTTGAAGCCATCCTTCGACTGGAAGTGATCCGACTCGGGCGCCGGCGTGGGTTTGACGTCAGTGGCGGGGCGGTTGCCCGCCGCGAACGAGGCCGGGCAGGCGAGGGCCAGCGCGAGGCATGCAGCAGCGAGCGGTGCTTTCATGGCGGCAGGTGCCTGGCGGGTCGATGCAAGCACGCTAAGGGCGAAGGGCTTCGACTTGCAACAAGCACCGCGTGACGCTGCGAGGCCGGATCGGCTCCGATGGAGACCGAAAGCACGCCCGGGACCGAAATTCTCTCCACCATTCGTCGGCACGATGGCCGCTGCTTGCGGGCTGGAGGCGTTCGCTCCCATGGATCTTCAACGGGAGAACGCAGCATGCGACGCATCGGCCCACTCGTCGCGGCGATGGTCGCCGCGTGCCTGCTCAACGCCGCTCACGCCACGCCGCCCCAGGCGAAGTACAAGGTCGAGCCAGGCGCAGTGGTGAAGAAGGACCCGCCGGCGCACCCGGCAGGTTCGGTGGGCAGCACGTTCACCCTGGTCGAAGCTGCGGACGGCGATCCGCCCATTTCGATCGGCGCCGATGGGAAGCCTTTCGTCAGTGGCGGCGCGTGCCTGTTGTTCCAGGACACGCGGCACGTCAAGGCGTGCACGACGCAAGCCGATTGCGTGTCCAAGCCGCCCGCGGGACCCGAAGGAGGAATCGGTTATTGCCACCAGGCGTCCGGGACGTGCTGGTTCAAGAAGGACTCGACCGCAACCACTACCGGCGCGGGTTACAAACGCGACGACTATTGCCTGAAGTCAACGCCGTCCAAGACGCTGGTGGTGGGCACCGCGAATGACACGCCCATCCCGAAAGGGCCGCCGAACACCACGCGTTGGCGCCTCACCACGTGCCAGGGCCTGACGAAGACGGGTTGCGCGGGTGGCGAGGAAGGCGTTGATCTCCGCACCCGGTGGGGTGCGGTGCTCGAGCCCTGAAAGTTCATCGCGACATCGAAGCAGGCAACGGAACGGAGTGGCATGAGAGATAAGCGCCGTTGGCACGCTAGTCGCCCGCGACGAAATACGCGAAGCGCCAGCCGGATGGCGAGGTTTGAAATCCCGCCCGCCAACCGATGCCGGCGTTCGCGGGGCATTCGAGCGTTTCGCTCGAGAATCGAGCCGCACCATCGCGCGAGCCCGCCCCAATCATGAGGGCATCGCAACGTGCGCGTGGACGGCGGTATCCGTTGTGACTCGTGCTCGTTCCGAGTCGCTCCCAGAGGTGAAACGCAATGAATCCCCGAAGCCGCGCTTCGTTCCCGCGGCGCATGTTCGCCGCCTTGTGCCTGGGCCTGGGCCTGGTCGGTGGCGCCGAAGCGGCCGAGAAAGCCAAGCCCGCGCCGGCCGCGCCCGCGAACCTGGGCGAATTCCGCCAACGTGCACAATCGTTGATGACCGACGCCCACATCCCCGGCGCCGGCATGGTGCTCGTCCGCGATGGCAAACCGGTCTGGGTGGGCGGGCTCGGCCTGGCCGACAAGGCGAGCGGCCGCAAGGTGGATGCCGATACCGCGTTCCGCATCGGCTCCATCAGCAAGAGCTTCCTCGCCATCGCGATCCTGCGGCAGGTCGAGCGCGGCACGATGCACCTGGACGACAAGCTCAGCCACATCGC
>Ga0207981_1000059_pt1 | contig 14471 bp, 13 predicted proteins | sample SoimicmetaGmgLPC_FD_188327 | JGI IMG/M metagenome (GOLD analysis project Ga0207981, IMG submission 188327) | Soil and rhizosphere microbial communities from Laval, Canada - mgLPC (SPAdes) (version 2) | ecosystem: Environmental > Terrestrial > Deep subsurface > Rock core/Sediment | place: Laval... | reverse complement strand
CGCAACCGCGGCGAAGCGATGCGCCTGGTCGGCCTGGTGCCGCAGGAAATCAACTTCAACCTGTTCGAGAAGCCCTTCGACATCCTGGTGAACTACGCCGGGTTCTACGGCATCCCGCGCGAGATCGCGATGCAGCGCGCGGAGGTGGAACTCAAGCGCGCACACCTGTGGGAGAAGGCGAACGTCATGTCGCGCACGCTGTCGGGCGGCATGAAGCGCCGCCTGATGATCTCGCGCGCGATGATGGTGCAGCCGCGCCTGCTGATCCTCGACGAGCCCACCGCGGGCGTGGACATCGAGATCCGCCGCGGCATGTGGAAGACGCTGCGCGAGATCAACGCCTCCGGCACCACCATCATCCTCACCACGCATTACCTGGAAGAGGCCGAAAACCTCTGCCGCCACCTGGCGATCATCGACAAGGGCACCATCGTCGAACAAGGCCCGATGAAGGCGCTGCTGGCCAAGCTCGACGTCGAAGGCTTCCTGTTCGACATCGACGGCCAGTTGCCGCAAACGCTGCCGGCGATCGAAGGCGCGACGCTCGAAGCGGTGGACGACCACACGCTCGACATCGAGATGCCGCGCGCGATGGATCTCAACCGCGTGTTCGCCGCGCTCGGCGAGGCGAACATCCGCGTGCGCTCGATGCGCACCAAGTCGAACCGGCTCGAAGAACTCTTCGTGCGGCTGACATCCGGCCCGGCGTCGAAGGAAGGCAACCCGTGAACACCGCCGTCGCAACCCCCGAACAGGCGACCAACGCGCGCCGCTACTGGATCTCGCTGACCACCATCGTGCGCCGCGAAGTCACGCGCATCCTGCGCATCTGGGCGCAGACCCTGGTGCCGCCGGCGATCACCATGACGCTGTACTTCCTGATCTTCGGCGGCCTCATCGGCAAGCGCGTCGGCACGATGGACGGCATCAGCTACATGGCCTTCATCGTCCCCGGCCTGGTGATGATGAGCGTGATCCAGAACAGCTACGGCAACATCTCCTCCTCGTTCTTCGGCGCGAAGTTCGGGCGCCACGTGGAAGAGCTGCTCGTCAGCCCGATGCCCAACGCCGTGATCCTCGGCGGCTACGTCGCTGGTGCGGTGCTGCGCGGGTTGATGGTCGGCATCATCGTGCTGCTGATCGCGATGCTGTTCACGCCGGTGCGCATGCCGCATCCGTTCGTGACGCTCACCACCGTGCTGCTGGGCGCGACGATCTTCTCGCTGGCCGGCTTCGTCAACGCGGTGTACGCGAAGAAGTTCGACGACATCGCCATCGTGCCGACCTTCATCCTCACCCCGCTCACCTACCTCGGCGGCGTGTTCTATTCGGTGAAGCTGCTGCCGGGCTGGGCGGAAACGCTCACGCACCTCAACCCGATCTTCTACATGGTCAACGCGTTCCGCTACGGTCTGCTGGGCGTGAGCGACGTGCCGTTGTGGGTGGCCTACGGCCTGATGCTCGGGTTCGTGGTCGTGCTCACCGCGGTCGGATTGTTCCTGCTCAAGCGCGGCGTCGGCCTGCGCAGCTGAGCATTCAGGGCGGCAGGCGGAAAAACTCCGTCGCCGCCTTCGTCGTCGCCGCGGCGACGGCTTCCACCGATTCGCCGCGATCGCGCGCGAGCTCCTCGACGATGTGCGCCAGGTACATCGGCTCGTTGCGCCGATGCGATGGCTGCGGGCGCACCGTGCGCGGCAGCAGGTAAGGCGCGTCGGTTTCGATCATCAGCCGGTTCGCGGGAATGTGTTTCACCAGCTCGCGCAGGTGCAGGCCGCGGCGTTCGTCGCACAGCCAGCCGGTGATGCCCACGTACCAATCCTGGTCCAGGTAATCGAACAGTTCCTCGCGCGTGCCGGTGAAACAGTGCACGACCGCGGGGCCGAGCTTGCCGTCGAAGTTGCGCATCGCCGCCATGAAGTCGGCGTGCGCATCGCGCTGGTGCAGGAACACGGGTTTGCCCGTGTCCGCCGCGATCTGTAGTTGCATCTCGAAGGCGCGCCGCTGCGCCGGGCGCGGCGAGAAATCGCGGAAGTAATCCAGGCCGCATTCGCCGACCGCGACGACCTCGGGCATGTCCTGCAACGCGCGCATCTCCGCGTCGCACTCGGCCGTGTACTCGGTCGCGTGGTGCGGGTGCACGCCGGCGGTCGCGTACAGTTCGCCGGGATGCGCACGCGCCAGCTCGGCGGCCATCGGCGAGTGCGCGCGACTGGCGCCGGTGACGATCATGCGGGCCACGCCGGCGTCGCGGGCGCGCTGCATCACCGCGTCGCGGTCGTGGTCGAAACTGTCGTGGGTGAGGTTGGCGCCGATGTCGATGAGCTGCATGGGCGCAGTTTAGCGCCGCGCCCCGTATCCTTCCGCGCGTGAGCACCCCCGACTTCCCCATCGCCCCGCTGCTGCCGGACATCCGCGCGAGCCTGCAGGCGCACCCGCGCCTCGTGCTCGAAGCGCCGCCGGGCGCGGGCAAGACCACGCAGGTGCCGCTCGCGCTGCTCGATGCGCCATGGCTGGCGGGACGCAGGATCGTGATGCTCGAGCCGCGCCGTGTCGCCGCGCGCGCCGCGGCGGGCTTCATGGCGAAGCAATTGGGCGAAGCCCCGGGCGAGATCGTGGGCTATCGCATCCGCTTCGAAAGCAAGGTCACGGCACGCACGCGCATCGAGGTGGTCACCGAGGGCATCCTCACGCGAATGCTGCAGGACGATCCGATGCTCGAAGGCGTCGGCGCGCTGCTGTTCGACGAATTCCACGAGCGACACTTGGCGGGCGATCTCGGCCTGGCCCTCGCACTCGACGTGCAGGCGGGATTGCGCGAAGACCTGCGCATCGTCGTGATGTCGGCGACGCTCGACGGCGAGCGGCTCGCGCAGTTCCTCGATGCGCCGCGCCTGTCGAGCGCGGGGCGCAGCCATCCCGTCGACGTCGCGCATTTCCCCGCGCGGCGCGATGAAGCGCTTGTCCCGCAAACGCGCCGTGCGATCGAACATGCGATCTCTGCGCATACAGGCGATGTGCTCGTCTTCCTGCCGGGCCAGCGTGAAATCGCGCAGGTCGATGCCGCGCTCGCCACGAGCGACGCCTTGCGCGGCATCGACGTGCTCGCGCTGCACGGCGAGCTTCCCGTCGACCAACAGTCGCGCGTGCTGCAACCGGCGCCCGATCATCGCCGCCGTGTCGTGCTCGCCACCAACGTCGCCGAATCCAGCGTCACGCTCCCCGGCGTGCGCGTGGTCGTCGACACCGGCCTGGCGCGCGAGCCGCGTTACGACCCCAACTCCGGCTTCTCGCGCCTGGACATCGTCGCGATCGCGCAGGCGTCGGCCGACCAGCGTGCCGGCCGCGCGGGGCGCGTCGCGGAAGGCTGGGCGTATCGCCTGTGGCCGCAGTCGCAACGGCTCGAACCGCAGCGCCGCCCGGAAATCGCACAGGTCGAACTCGCTGCCCTCGCGCTCGAACTCGCCGCATGGGGCAGCACCGACCTGCGCTTCGTCGATGCACCGCCCACCGGTGCGCTCGCGGCCGCGCGCGATCTGCTGCGCCGCCTCGATGCGCTGGACGGCGATGCGATCACACCGCTCGGACGTCGCATGCTCGCGCTCGGCACGCATCCGCGCCTGGCCGCGATGCTGCTCGCACCGCGCGGCAGCGACGCGCGTGCATTGGAAGAGCGCGCACTCGCCTGCGATCTCGCGGCACTGATCGAAACCCGCGACCCGTTGCGCTCGCGCAGCGACGCGCTCGCCGAACGCTGGCGTGCCCTGGCCGCCTTCCGCGCAGGCCATGATCCCGGCGGCAGCCGCGCCGCGTTCGCCACCCTCGATGCCGCCGCCAAACAATGGCGTCGCCGACTGCGCATCGACGCACACTCGCCGCGCTCGCTCGATGCACATCGCATCGGCGACCTGCTCGCGCACGCCTTCCCCGATCGCATCGCGCGCCAGCACGCCACGCAACCGCGCCGCTACCAACTCGCGAACGGGCGCATGGCGACACTGTTCGACGACAGCGCGCTGTTCGGCGAGCCCTGGCTCGTCGCGAGCGAGCTGCGCTTCGATGCGAAAGACGCGTTGCTCTTGCGTGGCGCACCCGTCGACGAAGCCGCGCTCCGCCGCGACTTCCCGCAACACTTCGTCGAAGAAGACACCGTGCGCTGGGACGCCACGCGCCGCGCCCTGGTCGCGCAACGCGAGCGCCGCTTCGACAACATCGTGCTGGAATCGAAACCCGCGGGCCGCGTGGATCCCGCGCAGGCGGCACGCGCGCTCACCGACGCCGTGCGCGAGCTCGGCCTCGACGCGCTCCCGTGGAGCGAATCGCTCACGCAGTGGCGCGCACGCGTGCGCAGCCTGCGCGAGTGGGCGCCGGAAGACACCTGGCCGGATCTGTCCGACAACGCCTTGCTCGCCACGCTCGACGACTGGCTGCGCCCCGCCTTCGAAGGCAAGACGCGCCTGGATGCGCTCGACGAGGGCGAACTCAGCAACGCGCTGCAGCAAACCGTCGACTGGGCGTTGCGCCGCCGCATCGATGCACTCGCGCCGGTGCGGATCGTCGTGCCTTCGGGCATGGAGCGGCGCATCGACTACAGCGTCGACGACATCGAAGGCGCGCGCCCGCCCGTGCTCGCGGTGAAGCTGCAGGAACTGTTCGGACTCGCCGACACGCCACGCATCGTCGAAGGCCGCGTGCCGCTCACGCTGCACCTGCTCTCGCCCGCGGGCCGCCCGCTGCAGGTCACGCAGGACCTGAAGGGCTTCTGGGAACGCACCTACCCCGACGTACGCAAGGAAATGAAAGGCCGCTACCCGCGCCATCCCTGGCCCGACGATCCGTGGTCGGCCGCCGCCACGCACCGCGCGAAGCCGCGCGGCACCTGATCCTTGCGCCGCTGAACGCACGCCGCCCTCGATCACGCACGCTCAACGCCGCCTTCCCGACACTGCCGAGGCAACATCCCATGCCACGCCGCAGGAGCCGCCCGATGGATACCAAGCTGATCGCTTTGCCGGAACGCGCGATGGAACTGGTCGAAAAGTGGGGTGGCCAGGCGATGGACCTCGTGCCGCGCGCCGACAAATGGCTCGAGACCAGCGCAAAGATCGGGGTGCTCAAGTCCGGTTCGAAGGTCGCGATGAAGTTCGTGCGCCGCAATCCGGTGTTGGTCGCCGCGACGGTCGCCGGTGCCGGCGCGCTGTGGTTCATCGCGCGCAAGAAGGCGAAGCAGGCGCGCAACGGCGACGGACGCGACGCGATCGAAGGCAGTGCGCGCCGCATCGAGGCCAAGCGGCCCGCGCGCAAGACGACGCGCAGTCCCGCCGCACGCAAAACGACGCGCACGCGCGCACGCACGCAGGCGCCGACGGCGGAGAGCTGATCCCGTCTTTCAGTTCGCGACGGCGTGCTGGAGGATCGCGGGCAGTTCGATCACGAACACCGCGCCGCCACCGTCGCGATCCTCGTACCACAGATCGCCGCCCGCGCCGACGATGATCTGGCGCGCGAGCGACAGGCCCAGCCCGCTCGACAACCCATCTTCCATGCCGCTCAGCCGCATGAAGGGTTTGAACAGATCGCGCCGCTTTTCCGGCGGCACGCCACCGCCGCGATCGAGCACGCACAACTGCCAGTAGCCCGCGTTGCCCGGGCGTACTTCGAGCGTGAGTTCGCCGCCGTCGGCCGCGTATTTCATCGCGTTGGTGATCAGGTTCTCGGCGACCTGGCGCAGCACTCGGCGATCGATGGCCACGGTGCCGCACACCTCCGGCAAGACCGAACGCAGGTGCATGCCGCGGCTTTCCAGTTGCAACTCGTAGCGGTGCGCCAGCCATTCGATGGTTTCGCGCAGCCCCGCCGGATGCGTCTGCAGCTCGCCGCCCTGCGCCTGCGCGATGCGTTCCTGGCCTTCGAGATAGCGGCGGATGTAGCCGATCGCATCGTGCGCGCTGTCGTGGATCATCTGCAGGTAACGCGGGATGCGCTCGGGGCGGCAACCGTCCTGCATCAGGATGTCGCTGGCGAACAGCACGCTGCTCAGCGGATTCTTGAGATCGTGCGCGACCAGGTTCACCAGCTCCTGGCGTTCGCGCGCCACGCGCTCCAGGCGGTCGCGCGCCTGCTTCAGCGCGATGTGCGCGCCGACGCGGGCGAGCAGCTCTTCCGGGATGAAGGGCTTGGTGACGTAATCGACCGCGCCGCTGTCGAAGGCACGCAGCAGCAGCTCGCGATCCTGCGCGGCGGTGAGGAAGATCACCGGCGTGTCCTGCAGCTGCGGATGCCGGCGGATCTGCGCCAGCAGTTCGAAGCCGTCCATGCCCGGCATGAGCATGTCGAGCAGGACGAGATCGGGAATGGTGGCGACCGCCTGCTCGAGCGCTTCGGCTCCGGTCAGCGCGGACGCGACCTCGAAGCCGTTGCGGGCGAGCAACGTGCTGACCACGCGCAAATTTGCCGGCTGGTCGTCGACCACCAGGATGCGGCCAACCGCTTGTACCGACTCAGGCATGCAACTCCTTGGGTTCGAGTTCCGCACGACGAGATCCGTCTCGTATTGAAACCTGAACAGGCGGGGGACGGTAGCAGAATCGCCATGAGGGTGCGCCGGGCCACCCCTTCACGGCTGAACCATTCATCCAACCTTGCGCCAGGCCCCTGGCGCCAGCCCCTCGATTCGATGGGGGCCGATGGCCACCCGTACCAGCCTCAACGTGGGAAGGCCCACGGCGGCGGTCATGCGGCGGACCTGGCGATTGCGCCCTTCGGTGATCGTGAGCGCGATCCACGCATCGGGCACCGTCTTGCGGAAGCGCACCGGCGGATCGCGCGGCCACAGCGTGGGGGCCGGCAGTAGCGTCGCTTCGGCGGGCAGGGTCGGTCCATCGTTGAGCTGCACGCCCGCGCGCAGGCGGGCGAGCATGTCGTCGGTGGGCGTGCCTTCCACCTGCACCCAGTAGGTCTTGGGTTGCTTGTGCCTGGGATCGCTCAGGCGATGCGCCAGCGGGCCGTCGTCGGTGAGCAGCAGCAGGCCTTCGGAATCCGCATCGAGCCGCCCGGCGGCATATACACCGGGCGGCAGGCCGAACGTGGCCAGCGTCGGTCGCGGCGGCACGCTGCGATCGGTGAACTGCGACAGCACCCCGTAGGGCTTGTTGAACGCGATCAGCACGTCACCACGCGATGCCTCATGCGCCGGTTACTTCGCCGGCTTCACGAAGCGCAGCGTCATGCGATCGCTTTCGCCGATCGCCTTGTACTTCGCATCGTCCTTGGCATCGTGCTGGTTGGTCGGCGGCAGCGTCCACACACCGTTCGGATGATCGGTGGTGTCGCGCGGGTTCGCGTTGACCTCGCTCTTGCCGTCCAGGCGGAAGCCCGCGTCCTGCGCGAGCTTGATCACCAGGTCTTCGGTGAGATAGCCGCTGTCCTTCATCTTCTGCAGCGGCGTGCCCGGCTTGGCCCGATGGTCGACCACGCCGAGCGTGCCGCCCGGCTTGAGCACGCTGTAGAACGCCTTGAAATAGGCCTCGGCGTTGTCGTCTGCGACCCAGTTGTGCACGTTGCGGAAGGTCAGCACGACATCCGCGGAATCGTCGGGACCGAACGACGGCTTGCTCGCATCGAACACGCGCGTTTCGACCTTGCCGTACATCTGGTTGTTGCTCGCGATCTTCGCGCGCAACTCCTTGTTCTCTTCGTAGCGGTACTTCGGCTGGCCGCCGATGTCGTCGTCCCAGGTCGCGGCGATGTAATGCCCGTCGTCGCGCAGGTAGGGCGCCAGGATCTCGGTGTACCAACCGCCGCCCGGGGTGATTTCGATGACCGTTTTGTTCGGGTTGACCAGGAAGAAGCTGAGCGTTTCCTTCGGATGGCGGTACTGGTCGCGCAACACGAACTTCGGCGTGCGCCAGCTGCCGCCGATGACCGCATCGAGCGTCACGCCGGTGGCGTTGGTCACCATGGACCCTTCGGGTGCCTTCGCCTGCTTGCCATCGGCCGCCGATGCGCAGGCGACGACCAGGGAGGCGGCGAGGGCGAGCGACAGGGAACGAACGACGTGCGGCATGCGTGCCATGGGGACATCACTCCATCGATGGGGGCGTCAGGGTAACTCCGGTGGGTGAAGTTTGTGCGGCCGTGTAGCGCTCGGCTTCCCCGAGCACCCAGGCCTTGAACACCGCCAGCCCGCGATGCCCGCGCGCGCGCGGCGGGAACACCAGGTAATGGCTGAAGTCGGCCTTCAGGCGCTCGTCGAACAACAACTGCAGGCGGTTGGCGTCGATCAGCGGCCAGGCCAGCGTGAGGCGGCCGAGCACGATGCCCATGCCTTCGATCGCGGCGCGGTGCAGGGTTTCGGAGTCGTCGAAGTTCGCCACGTACCGGCGCGGCGCCTTGCCGCCGAAGCGCGCGAACCAGTCGCTCCAGCGGCCGCCGGGTGCGCCCAGCAACGGGAAGTCGCCGAGCGTTTCGAGTGTCGGGCGGCCGAGGCGTTCGATCAGCGCGGGGCTCGCCACCGGCGTGAGGTAGTCGTCGAACAGGTGGACCGATTCGAGCCCCGGCCATTGCCCCGGGCCGTAACGCAGGCCCGCATCGATGTCCGTGTCGCGCTCGAAATCGACGACCCGGATCGTCGATTGCAGGTTGATCTCCAGTTGCGGATGCGCGGCGAGGAAGGACGGCAGGCGCGGCACGAGCCAGCTCGTGGCGAAGGACGGCATCAGCGTGAGCGTGAGCTTCTCGTCGCGCCGCGCGCCGAAGGGGCGCAGCGCGTGCTCGATGGCATCCAGGTGTTCGGCGACGCGATCGAACAACTGCTGCCCGTCGGCGGTGAGTTCCACACCGCGCGGATTGCGCACGAACAGCCGTTGCCCCAGGCGCTCCTCCAGGCCGCGGATCTGGTGGCTCAGCGCGCTGATGGTCAGGTGCATCGACTCCGCGGCGCGCGACAGATTGCCCATCCGCGCGGTGGCGACGAAGCCTTGCAGGGCGTGCAGCGGGGGGCGGATCACGAGGCCTCCGACTTGAATGGAATTGAAGACAAACTTGCTGAACTTGCGATTTTCAGGGCCGGAGGATGCGCCTATCTTTCATCCCACTCAAGAAGGAGGCACCCCATGCGCACCGAAACGACTCGACTGTTCAAGGATCTCCTGTCTTTGCAGGGCCACGACACCGACCCCCGGCTCGGCGTGGAACCCGCCAAGGACCAGGCACCGCAAGCAACGCCGGAATCCCCCCTGGAGGGCGCCATGAACCTGTTCAAGAGCCTGTGGCTGCTGGGCGGCCTGGAATCGGTCAGCCTGCGCGTCGGCGAAGACGACGAGATGGCCTTCGGCCCGACTTACGGCAACGACATCGCCTCGCAGCGCGTGTTCGGCAAGCGCTTCGAAGCCGAGGCGGACGACGCGGTGGTGTATGCCCCGCGTGCGAAGGCCCCGCGCGCGAAGCACGCCGCACCGCAAGCGCGCGTCGCGCATTGCTGATTCGCCGGCGTCACAAAAAGAAAGGCCCGGGGAAACCCGGGCCTTTGCTTTCAACCATCGATCACCGAACCCCGATCACCGAACGCCGATCACCGCAGCGCGTCGATCGCCGCATTCAACGTCGCGCTCGGACGCATCGCCTTCGCGAGCAACGCCATGTCCGGCTTGTAGTAACCGCCGATCTCCACCGGCTTGCCCTGCACGCCATTGAGCTCGGCGACGATCTTGTCCTCGTTCTCCGCCAGCACCTTGGCCAGCGGCGCGAACGTCGCCTTCAACGCGGCATCGTCGTCCTGCGCGGCCAGCGCCTGCGCCCAGTACATCGCCAGGTAGAAATGGCTGCCGCGGTTGTCCAGGCCGCCGACCTTGCGCGAAGGCGACTTGTTCTCGTCGAGGAACTTCGCATTCGCCGCATCGAGCGTGTCGGCCAGCACCTTCGCCTTCGCGTTGTCGTAGCGCTCGCCGAGGTGTTCGAGCGAGGCGGCCAGCGCAAGGAACTCGCCGAGCGAATCCCAACGCAGGTAATCCTCGGCGACGAACTGCTGCACGTGCTTCGGCGCCGAACCGCCCGCGCCGGTTTCGAACAAACCCCCGCCGGCCATCAGCGGCACGATCGACAGCATCTTCGCGCTCGTGCCCAGCTCCATGATCGGGAACAGGTCGGTGAGGTAATCGCGCAGCACGTTGCCGGTCACCGAGATCGTGTCCTCGCCGCGGCGGATGCGCGCGAGCGAATGCGTCATCGCATCGACCGGCGCGAGCACGCGGATATCCAGACCGTTGGTGTCGTGGTCCTTCAGGTACGTTTCCACCTTCGCCAGCACCTGCGCATCGTGCGCACGCGCCTTGTCGAGCCAGAACACCGCCGGCGTGTGCGACAGGCGCGCGCGCGACACCGCAAGCTTCACCCAATCGCGGATCGGCGCGTCCTTGGTCTGGCACATGCGCCAGATGTCGCCGGCTTCCACCGCGTGTTCGAGCACGACCTTGCCGCTCTCGTCGATCACGCGCACGGTGCCGTCGTGGTCGATCTGGAAGGTCTTGTCGTGCGAACCGTATTCCTCGGCCTTCTGCGCCATGAGCCCGACGTTGGGCACGCTGCCCATCGTGGCCGGATCGAACGCACCGTTCGCCCTGCAGTCGTCGATCACCGCCTGGTAGATGCCGGCGTAGCAACGATCGGGAATGACGGCCTTGGTGTCCTGCAGCTCGCCCTTCGCGTTCCACATGCGGCCGGAGTCGCGGATCATCGCGGGCATCGAGGCGTCGACGATCACGTCGCTCGGCACGTGCAGGTTGGTGATGCCCTTGTCGGAGTTGACCATCGCCAGGCCCGGGCGCGTGGCGTATTCGGCGGCGATGTCGGCTTCGATCATCGCGCGCAGGTCTTCCGGCAGCGAAGGCAGGCGCGCGTACAGATCGCCGATGCCGTTGTTGGGATCGAAGCCGGCGTCGAGCAGCGCCGCTTCATGGCGCGCGAGCACGTCGCGGTAGAAGCGCTCCACGACCACGCCGAACATGATCGGGTCGGAGACCTTCATCATCGTGGCCTTCAGGTGCAGCGAGAACAGTACGCCCCGCGCGCGCGCATCCTCGATCTGCGCATCGACGAACTGCATCAGGCCCTTGTGGCTCATGGTGGCCGCGTCCACGATCTCGCCGGCCTGCACCTTCACCTTGTCCTTCAGCACCTTGGTGGTGCCGTCGGTGCCGGTGAATTCGATGCGCAGCGCGCCCGCCTTGTCGAGGGTCGCGGACTTCTCGGTGCCGTAGAAATCACCGGCGTCCATGTGCGAGACGTGCGAGAGCGAATCCTTCGACCACGCGCCCATGCGGTGCGGATGCTTGCGCGCGTACTGCTTCACCGACAACGGCGCGCGGCGGTCGGAGTTGCCTTCGCGCAGCACGGGGTTCACGGCGCTGCCCTTGACGCGGTCGTAGCGCGCCTTGGCGTCGGCTTCGCGCTCGTCCTTCGGTTCGTCGGGATAGTTCGGCAGCTTGTAGCCCTGCTGCTGCAGTTCCTTGATCGCGGCCTTCAGCTGCGGCACCGAGGCGCTGATGTTCGGCAGCTTGATGATGTTGGCTTCGGGCGTGGTGGCGAGCGCGCCGAGTTCGGCGAGGTCGTCGTTGACGCGCTGGTGGGCGTCGAGCAGGTCGGGGAACTGCGAGAGGATGCGGCCGGCGAGCGAGATGTCGCGCGTTTCGACATCGATGCCGGCCGTCTTCGTGTAGGCCGCGACGATCGGGAGGAAGGACTGCGTCGCCAGGAACGGCGCTTCGTCGGTGAGCGTGTACAGGATCTTCGGGGTGTTCGACATGCGCGCGCTGCCTGCAAGGTGGGGAGCGCGCGGGAAGGCCGCGCGCCGGGCCCGCCATTATCGCCGCAGGCGGTCCCGGCGCGCAGGCAGGGCGACTTACTTCACCTCGAAGGCGTGGGTCTGGACCACGTTGCCGTCGAGCTTGATGTCGACCCGGTAATTGCCGGCCGGCCACGGCGATGGATTGGTGATCGCGAAGTCGTACACCTGCTCGCCCTTGAGCTGCAGGTCGCGCGATTCTTCGTTGACCGTCTGGTTGCTGTCGGTGTGCGTCCAGGTGGCGGAGAGCTTGGACGGTACGGTGGCGTTCGGATCGCGGGTGCGCGTGGTCACCGCGGCGATGATCTTGTCCTTCGGCGCGAAGGTGGTCTTGGGCGCGGTGATCTTCATGTCCGCGCCTGCGGCGCTGCCGAGATCGAGGCTGGCGACCGAGGCGAGCGGTTCGGCCATCGGCGGCGGCGTGGCGCTGGTCATCGACGGTGCGGGTGCGGGAGCCGGCGTGGTCATGGCGGCCGGCGGCGTCGCCGGCGCTTCGGCTTCCTTCTTCTTGCAGCCGGCGAGCGCAAGCACGGCGATGAGCGCGGTGGCGGGCAAGGCAAGCGTGCGGAGGTTCATGGCGTGGGTCCTTGGTCGATGGCCGGAATGGTGAGCACCTGGCCGGGCTGGATCTTGTCGGGGTCGTCGAGGATGTTGCGGTTGGCTTCGAAGATCGCGCGCCACTGGTTCGCGTGACCGTAGTGCGCCTTCGCGATGTGCGAGAGCGTGTCGCCCTTCACCACCGTGTAGGTGACTGCTTCGGGCGGCAGGCCTTCGCCCTGGACGGTGCCTTTCACACCGCTGAAGTCGGGGATCTCGCCGGAAGTGCCGCGTACCGTGCCCTGCACTTTCGAGAAGTCGGGCTTGTCGTTCGTGCTCATGGTGCGCTGCTCCGCCCGGCCGGGGGCGCCGGGCACGGGCGGAGGGGAACACGTCCCGCGTTAAGGCGGCATCGCGGGTGCGTGGACGGCACCGCGCGGGCGCTTCGCGCTACTGGCGTTGCGCCCGCAGGGCGATGGGCGGCGCAAGGCCCGGCGTGCCGCGCCAAGGATTGATGTCCAGGCCGCCGCGGCGCGTGTAACGCGCTTCGACGGACAGCGACGCGCAATCGCAGCGCGCAAGCAGGTCGACGAAGATGCGCTCGACGCACTGCTCGTGGAATTCGGCGTGGTCGCGGAAGCTCACGAGGTAACGCAGCAGGCCGGCGTGGTCGATGCGCGGGCCGCGATAGTCGATGCGCACTTCGGCCCAGTCGGGCTGGCCCGTCACCGGGCAGTTGGATTTCAGCAGGCCCGAGCGCAGGCGCGCTTCGACGTGTTCTTCCCCGTGCGCGAGGAAATCGGCGTTCGGCGGGCCATAGGAATCGATGGCCACATCGAGCGTGTCGAGGTCGACCACGTCGGCATCGTCCTGCATCGGCGGCAAACCGAAGCGCACGTCGACCGGCGCACCCGCTGCCTCCGCGAGATCCGCCGCAATGCGCACGCGCACCGATTCCGCATCGTCGAAGCGCGTGGCGTTGAACGAATTCAGGTACAGCTTGAGCGACTTGGATTCCACCAACTGCGGCGAATCTGCGGGCACGGTGAACGTGGCCACCTGCACCACGGGCTTGCCGCGCGCATCCAGCCACGACAGCTCGTACGCGTGCCAGCGATCCTGGCCGACGAAGGGCAGCGGCGCATCGGCGGGCATCGCGAGCGCGGTGCGCCCGATCGCGCGGCTGATGGGGAACAGCAGGCCGGGGTCGTAATGGCGCGGATACTCGACGGGGCGGCCGAGCGGGAGTTCGTGCGAGGTCATGGCCGCCATTCTACGGACCGTTGCGTGACCGACCGCATGCCTGGCCATGGCCGGACGGGACTCGCGTTCGCGGCGCGGGCATGCGACGCTCGGCCGACTCCGGGGAGAGAGCGATGGATCAACCGATGCACGCACCACGCGCCAACATGCAGGGCGAAGCCGCACTCATCCGTGCCGTCGGCACGTTTGCGCTGACCGCCGCCGTCATCAACGTGATCATCGGCGGCGGCATCTTCCGCATGCCGGCCTCCCTGTCCATGCAAGTGGGCGTGGCCGCACCGCTCGCGCTCATCGCCGGCGCGATCGCGATCATCCCGATCGCGCTGTGCTTCGCCGCGGTGGGCAGCCGCGTGCTCGCCACCGGCGGTCCGTACACCTATCTCACCGCCACGTTCGGGCAGTTCGCGGGCTTCATCGCGGGCGCGCTGATGTGGATCAGCAACATCACCTCGAGCGCCGGCGTTGCGGCGGCATTGTCCGAACAGGTCGCCAACCTCGTGCCCGCGCTCGCCGGTCCCGTGCCGCGCGCGTTGTTCATCACCACCGTGTATGCCGTGTTGTTCGCGTTGAATGCGTTCGGCGTGAAGCTCGGTGCCCGCGCGATCGTCGCGCTGGCGACGCTGAAGCTCACGCCGTTGTTCCTGCTCGCGGCCATCGGCATCTGGTTCGTCGACTGGAGCCAGGTGAGCTTCTCGGTCGGCGACGTGCCCTCGTGGAGCGCATTGGGTGCGTCGATGGCGCTGGTGATGTTCGCCTACTCGGGCATGGAGACGGCGCTGGTGCCGTCCGGCGAACTGCGCGACCCCTCGCGCAACGTGCCGCGCGCCGCGGTCAC
>Ga0207981_1000058_pt1 | contig 14537 bp, 15 predicted proteins | sample SoimicmetaGmgLPC_FD_188327 | JGI IMG/M metagenome (GOLD analysis project Ga0207981, IMG submission 188327) | Soil and rhizosphere microbial communities from Laval, Canada - mgLPC (SPAdes) (version 2) | ecosystem: Environmental > Terrestrial > Deep subsurface > Rock core/Sediment | place: Laval... | reverse complement strand
GAAGCCCAGCCAGGTGAAATCATCCTGCAGCGACCAACCCTTCTGGCCCTTGTCCTGGAAGTCGCGGCCGGCGCCGACGTTGAGGACCGTGCCGTCGCGCAGGTCGCTGTTCGTGCCGGTGAACTGGAAGCCGATGCCGGTGTTGATTGCATGCGGGCTCCACGATTCGTCCTCGTACGTCAGGTGCGCATCGTTGAGCCAGTTTTCGGCGTTGAACTGCCAGCGCAGGTCGCCGCGCGTGCTGTCGTTGCTCTTCTGGGTGCCGTAGGAATAGGTGTTCTGCCCGTCGACGCCGGTGATCTCGTCTTCGTTGCGCTGCTTCATCGAGAACTCGACGAGGTTGTCGCCGTCCGGCTGCCAGGTCAGCTTGCCGAACCACAGGCCTTCGGTGAACGGTGCCGCCGTCGGGCCCGTCAGTGCGAACAGATCGGCGGGCAACGGCGCGTTGAAGGCGATCGGGTTCGCGGAGATGGTGCGCGGGCTGGTGATGTCCTTGCCTTCGTAGGTCACGAAGTAGAACAGGCGGTCCTTGAGGATCGGGCCGCCCACGGACATGCCGTATTGCTCGGTCGAGGTATGGGCCTTGGCGCCGGCGCGTTCTTCCGTCGGCGTGGCTTCGCGCCACAGGTCGGACGTGCGATCCCAGAAGAACGAACCCTGCAGGTCGTTGGTGCCCGAGCGGGTCACCGCCGTCACGGCGGCGCTGCTGATCTGGTCGTATTCGGCCTTGTAGTTCGAGGTGATGACCTTGTACTCGCCGATCGCCAACTGCGGGAACGGGTTGCCGCGCGAGGAATCCTGGCCGCTGACGCCGCCCTTGAGCACGTAGTTCTTCTGGCCCACGCCGTCGATGAAGACGTTCACGCCGTTGGAATTCTGCGCGCCGGAGCGGAGCTTGGTGGAGCCGTCGGCGGTCTGCTCGAACATCACGCCCGGCACCGTGTCGGCGAAGGACAGGAAGTTGCGGCTGGCCTGCGGCAAGGCTTCGATCTTCTGCGTCGTCACGTACGTCGCCACTTCCGACGTGCGCGTTTCCTGCGGCGTGCCGATCACTTCGACCGTCTGCAGCTCCGCGGACGGCGCGGCGATGTTGACGGTGACGTTCTGGCTCACGCCGAGCTGCACGGTGCGCGAACCGCCGCCTTCCACGTCGATGCGGTACGTGCCCGGCGGCAGGCCGGCCACCGTGTAGTTACCGTTCGCATCGGTCTGCACGCTGCGCGTCAGTCCGGTGGCGGTGTTGGTCGCGGTGACGCGCGAGGACGCGGTGGCCTGGCCGCGCACGGTGGCCGAGGTGCTCTGCGCCATGACGACGGGCGCGCCCATCGCGAGTGCGGCAGCCATCGCGCAGGCGAGGAGCCGTGGCGTGGGACGGATGGTGTGGCGTGCTTTCATGGCTCTCTCCCAAACGTTCTCGTGATGCGATGCGGTGGTGTGCGGATCGGTGACGTCTTTGCGGGGGATGCGGGGGTGGATCAGGAACTGTCGCGGCGCGCGCCACGCGTGGAAGCGCGTGCGACCAGATGCGGAGCGATGAGGCGCACGTCGCGCGGCATGTCGGCTTCGCGGCCGGCCAGCAGCGTGCGCAAGGCCAGGCCGCCGAGTTCGGCGATGTCCACGGCAATCGTGGTGAGCGAGGGGTGCACGTAGCGCGCGAGCGGAATGTCGTCGAAGCCGGCGACGGCGATGTCGTCCGGCACGCGCAATCCGGCCTGGTGGAAGGCGAACAGGCAGCCGAGCGCCATCATGTCGTTGGCGGCGAACACCGCATCGGGGCGCTCCGCCATCGCGAGGATCGCGTGGCCGGCGGCGTTGCCGGAGGATTCGTCGAAGGCGCCTTCGAGCACGATGGGTTCGGCGCCGGGCAGGAATTCGGCGAGCGCGTCGCGGTAACCGCGCAGGCGCTGGTCGGCGTCGAAGTTGTCCTGCGGGCCGGCGACGAAGGCGATGCGGCGGAAGCCCTGCTTCGCCAGGTGCTGCACCATCGCGCGTGCGCCGCCGTGGTTGTCGATCGCGAGCGTGCCGAGGCCGACGCCCGTCAGATGCGTGTTGATCAACACCGCGTGCTGCCCGTCGCCAAGGTCCTGGGCGAGCGCGGAGCTGTCGACGAAAGGCGACATCACCAGCATGCCGTCGACGCGGCCGCGCATCGCGCGCAGGGCCACGCCCAGTTCTTCGGGATGGCCGTGGTAGCTGGAGACGAGCAGGTGCTGGTCGTGTTCGCGCGCGACGAGGTCGATGCCGCGCATGAGCTCGGAAAAGAATTCGCCGTGCAGGTCGGGGAGGACCAGGCCGATGGTGCGGGTCTTCCGGCTGCTCAGGCTGCGCGCCGCGTGGTGCGGGACGTACTTCAGCTCGCGCGCCGCATCGAGCACGCGCACCCGCACGCCGGGCGCCACGTTCTGCTGGCCGTTGAGGGCGCGCGACACGGTGGCCACCGACACCTGGGCCAGGCGTGCCACGTCCCGGATCGTTACAACGTCTCCCATCGCTGCCCCACGATCGTCCGCTGTCGCTCGAATGTAAACGTTTTCACAGACGGATGTAAACGGTCTGTAAAAATTAAGTTCGAATGCGCGGTTGTTGTGCAGTGCAGCGAAAACCGCAGGAAGGACGAAGCGTGTCGCTTCGCCCCTGCGCTTCGTCAGGCCGGTGCTTCGTCAGGCTGTTTCGCCTGGCGCGCGCGCTCGGATCGCGAGCGCGTGGATATCGGTGGTCATCATCTCGCCCAGCGCCGCATAGACCGCGCGGTGGCGCGCGATCGGCGTCATGCCGGCAAAGGCCTCGCTGACGATGTCGACGTTGAAGTGCCCTCGCCCGTCGCGCGCACCGGCATGGCCGGCGTGGCGCGCGCTGTCGTCGACCACGTCCAGCGATGCGGGGGCGAACGCAGCTTCGAGCGCGATGCGGACGCGCTCCACGCGCGAGGTCACGGCAACACCGGCTTGAACGGGCGCACGTCGACGCGCGTGTACACGCCGGCTTCGATGTAGGGGTCGGCGTCGGCCCAGGCGCGCGCGGCCTCGAGCGATTCGAACTCCGCGATCACGATGCTGCCACTGAAACCGGCCGGGCCCGGGTCCTCGGCGTCGATGGCCGGGCATGGGCCCGCGAGCAGCAAGCGGCCCTCGTCGCGCAGCGCGGTCAGGCGCGCGAGATGGGCGGTGCGGGCGCCGAGGCGGCGCTCCAGCACGCCGGGGCCGTCGTGTCCTTCGATGGCGTACCACATGGCCGCTTCCTTCCCTTGGATGAAAGCCCGACATTCTAGGTGGTGGACAGCCTCGGCCGCGCCCCGTTACCCTTGCCGCCAATGTTTCGAGGCCAGCACGTGATGTGCGGCCCGTCGCGACCCCCAGCCAGGACGAGGTCCAGGGGTCCCCCCGCAAGCGACTTCCCAGAGATTCGGCCGCGCCGTTGGGCGCCGCCCTGCTTGATCCAGTGGCCTCGAGGGGGCCGCGAACCGCATGTCCGACGAACCCATGTCCGACGAACCGACGGTGCCCGCGCCGGAAGGCGCATCACCGCAAAGCCACACCCCGACGCACCCGCAGCAGCAGGAAATGCCGCTGGCGGTCGTGCTCGGCCAGCCGGTGCTGCAGATCCCGCAGGACCTGTACATCCCGCCGGACGCGCTCGAGGTCATCCTCGATGCGTTCGAAGGCCCGCTGGACCTGTTGCTGTACCTGATCCGCCGCCAGAACCTGGACATCCTCGACATCCCGGTCGCCGAGATCACGCGCCAGTACGTCGACTACATCCAGGCGATGCACGAGATGCGCTTCGAGCTCGCCGCCGAGTACCTCGTGATGGCCGCGATCCTGGCCGAGATCAAGTCGCGCATGCTGTTGCCGCGGCCGCCGAGCGAGGAAGGCCTGGAGGACGACCCGCGCGCCGACCTCGTGCGCCGCCTGCAGGAGTACGAACGCTTCAAGCAGGCCGCCGAAGACATCGACGCCCTGCCCCGGCAGGACCGCGACACCAGCCCGGTGTCGGCCTTCGTGCCGGACCGTGCCTCGGTCAAGCTGCCGCCGCCGGTGGACCTGCGCGAGATGCTGCTGGCCCTGTCGGACGTGCTCAAGCGCGCCGAGCTGTTCACCCAGCACGCGATCAAGCGCGATGCCCTCAGCGTCCGCCAGCGCATGGGCGAACTGCTCGAGCGCATGGGCGATGGCGCGTTCCATCGCTTCGAATCGCTGTTCACCGTGCAGGAAGGCAAGCTCGGCGTGGTCGTCACCTTCCTGGCGCTGCTCACGTTGGCCAAGGAGCAACTGGTCGAGATCATGCAGGAGCAGCCCAGCGACGCCCACGGTGAAGCGCGCACGCTGGCCCCGATCTACGTGAAGTCGCTGGCCACCGGCGACGAAGCACCGGATGCACTGCAACTGTCGAGCGAGTTCGACGAAGAACCCGCCGCCGCGAACGATTCCAACGGATGACCATGGAACAAAGCCTCATCAACCGCATCGTCGAAGCCGCCCTCATGGCGGCGAACCAGCCGCTCACGCTCGCGCAGCTGCATGGTTTGTTCTCCCTCGACGATCCCGCGCCGGAAGGCAGCGTCGAACAGGCGCTGGAAACCCTGCGCGAAGCGTGCGCCGACCGCGGCGTGGAACTGGTGGAACTCGCCTCCGGCTTCCGCTTCCAGGTCAAGGCCGACGTGCACCAATGGGTCGCGCGCCTGTGGACCGAGCGCCAGACCAAGTACACGCGCGCCACGCTGGAAACGCTCGCCCTCATCGCCTACCGCCAGCCGATCACGCGCGGCGAGATCGAACAGGTGCGCGGCGTGGCGGTGAACAGCAACATCATCAAGGCGCTCGAGGAGCGCGAGTGGATCCGTGTCGTCGGCCATCGCGACGTGCCCGGCAAGCCGGCGTTGTTCGGCACCACCAAGGGCTTCCTCGATTATTTCGGCCTCAAGCGCCTGGATGAACTCCCGCCCCTGTCCGAACTCAAGGACATCGGCGAGCTCGAACCGCAACTGCAGTTCGAACCCGAAGCCGCCGCCGCACTGCCGGTGGGCGACATGCCCGAGGCCGACCTGCCCGAGGCCGACGAAGCCTCCGGCCTCCAAGAACCCATCGCCGTCGACGAGACGCCCGATGCCCCCGAAGACGCGGATCTCGACGACGCGAATGTCGACGAAGACACCGCGCCCATGACCGAAGATGACGACGCCGAGACGGCCTCGTCGGAGCAAACCCAATGAGTGATCAAGAACGCCGCAAGCTGTCGCTGAAGCGCGGCGCATCCACCGAATCCCCGGCCGCCGACGCCCCGCGCATCGAGGAACGCCTGCACAAGGTCCTCGCGCAGGCCGGCCTCGGCTCCCGCCGCGCGCTCGAACAGCGCATCGCCGACGGCCTGGTGCACGTCAACGGCAACGTCGCCACGGTCGGCATGAGCGTGACCGGCGGCGACAAGATCGGCATCGACGGACGCACGTTCGTCGCCACCGCGCTGACCGAACCGGCGCGCGTGCTGATGTACAACAAGCCCGAAGGCGAAGTCACCACGCGTGAAGACCCCGAAGGCCGCCCGACGATCTTCGAAGCGCTGCCCCGTCTCAAGGGCGCGCGCTGGATCGCGATCGGCCGCCTGGACATCAACACCACCGGCCTGCTGCTGCTCACCACCGACGGCGAGCTGGCCAACGCGATGATGCATCCCTCCTACGAGATCGAACGCGAGTACGTGTGCCGCGTGCGTGCGCCGGAAGGCGAAGAGAACGTGTCGGACAAGCTCGTCGACCGCCTGCGCCGCGGCGTCGCGCTGGAGGACGGCCCGGCGAAGTTCGACGAGATCGAACGCATCGGCGGCAACGAAGACGGTTCGCACGACTGGTTCCGCGTGATGCTCAAGGAAGGACGCAACCGCGAAGTGCGCCGGTTGTGGGAATCGCAGGGCTGCCAGGTGTCGCGCCTGAAGCGCATCCGTTACGGCGACGTCTCGCTGCCGCAGCCGCTGCTGCGCAGCCAGTCGCAGGAACTGGCGCCCGACAAGGTCGCCGCGTTGCGCGCCAAGCTCGGCCTGGAAGACGGCACGCCCTCCTCGCTCACGCTGATGCCGGTGATCGGCCAGCGCAAGGCGGCGAAGTCGACGCTGCATTTCGGCGGCGCGCGCACGCAGGGCTATGTGGGCGGCCACAACACGGCGGACGAAGGACGCGAGCTGCGTCGCTTCGACCACGTGCGCGAGGATCGTCGCGGCGGTCGCGGCGGCAAGAAGCCGCATGGCGGACTCACCGTCAGTGGTGAAGCCGCGGCCAAGGCCGGCAACAAGGCATTCAAGCCGAAGGGTCCGCGCCAGCAAGGCCAGCGCATGCGTCCGGGCGAACAGCGCGATGCGGGCAATCCCGCCGCGTTCCGCACCTGGTACGTGCCGGAGGGTGTCGACACTGGCCCGACCGGTCATCGCAATCCCGATGGCGCGCGTGGCCGCAAGCCCTTCAACAAGCAGGGCGGCGGCGGCAATTACGGCGGCGGACCGGGCCAGGGACAGGCGCGTGGTCCGGGCCAGGGTCCGCGCGGCCCGCGTCCGGGTGGTGGTGGTGGTGGTGGTCGTCCCTTCGGCAACAACGAAGGCGGCCGTCCGAGTCGCGGTCCCGGTGGCAGTGGCGGCGGCCCGCGTCCTTACGGACATCCGGGCAATGCACCGAGCTTCCCGTCGGATCATGCGAATCCGGGCGGCTTCAATCCCTATGGCAACGAGCGTCCGCAACGTGCTCCGGGCGGTCGTCCCGGTGGTCCGCGTCCCGGCGGTCCGCGTCCGGGTGGCCCCGGCGGCCCCGGAGGTCCGCGCCCGGGTGGCGCGCGCCCCGGAGGCCCGCGTCCGGGAGGCCAGCGGCCTGGTGGCCCGCGTCCTGGCGGTCCGCGTCCGGGGGGCCCGCGCGGTGGCGGGCGTCCGGGTGGCGGTCGCCACAGCGGCGGTTGATGCATCGATGCAATGAACGAAGGGCGCCGCAAGGCGCCCTTCTTCTTTGTGCACGCCGAACGCGAAGCGCATCGCGCGACTTCGCTGCGACTTCACCGTCGCCCCATCAACGCTTCGCGCCCAGCGCCGACGCTGCGCGCATGCCCAACGAATTCGATCTCATCGTCGTCGGCGCCAGCTTCGCCGGCTCGGCGTGTGCGCTCGCCGCCGCGCAATCCGGCTTGCGCGTGTGCGTGCTCGAACGCAAGCGCGATCCCGGCGACAAGCTCCGCACCACCGGCATCATCGTGAAGGAGGCCGCCGAGCGTACGTTGCTCGGCGAATTGCCCGCGCCGCTCGTGCGCCGCGTCGAACAGGTGCGCTTGTACGCACCAAGCCTCAAGCAAATCGCACTGGCGGCGCCCGGCTATTACTTCCTGACGACGGACACGCCGGGCGTGATGCGTTGGCTCGCCGAACAGTTGCGTGCGCACGGCGTCGACCTGCGCCTGGGCACGCCGTTCCGCGATGCGAAACGCGAAGGCGATGCGTGGCGCGTGGAGGGCGTCGGCCGCGCGCGTTGGCTGATCGGCGCCGACGGCGCGCGCTCGCGCGTCGCCGAACGCTGCGGGCTGGGGCGCGTGCATGGCTTCCTCTACGGCATCGAGTACGAATTCCCGCACGCACGCCTGGAAAAACCCGACGCGCTGCATTGCTTCATCAGCAAGCGTTACGCACCGGGCTACATCGGATGGATCGCGCAGAATCCCGGCGGCGTGCAGGCCGGCCTCGCGCTGCGCCACGATCCCTCGAACGCGCGCGTGCCCGACATCGATGGCTTCCTGCTGCGCGTCGGGCGCGCGGGCGGGTTGCCGTTGCGACTCACGCCGGGACCCACCCGTGCCGGCTTGATTCCCTGCAGCGGACCGGTCGATCCGATCGCACGCGACGGCGCGATCCTGGTCGGCGATGCGGCGGGCATCGTCTCGCCCGTCACCGCCGGCGGCATCCACGCTGCGTGGGAACACGCCTGGACGGTGGGCCGCGCCATCGCCACGCACCATCGCAACGAAGGGCCGTCGCCCGAACGCGTGGCCTTCGACGCCGCGCCGCGCTTCCGCACCAAGCGCGCCTTGCGCTGGGCCTACGACCGCCTGCCCTTCGACTGGCCGTTCGACATGCTGCTCTGCTCGCCGCCCTTGCGCTGGGCGGCCGAGCAGGTCTACTTCGGCGCGCGCCGCAGCGCGTGATCAGCCGCCCTGCAGCGGAATCTGCGCTGCGTTCGCAGCCAACCATTGCGAGAACGACTGCAAGCGCGGATTGAGCCTGCGCGTGGCTTCCACGTCGCGCGGCTTGCGGAAGTCGGCCTCGAAATCGCGCTTGTACTGGAACATGTTGCCGAGGTCGTCCGCCCCCGGGAAACCGAACGCCCGGAATTGCGCCGGCGACACGTCCGCGTGGCGGACCCGCTGCCCCAGGGCTTCGGAGAGCGCGCACGCCATCTCCAGGCCGTTCAAGTGTTCGCCCGCGATGGCCACGTGCTTGCCGATGAATTCATCGCCGGCCTTGAAGATGCCGTACGCGCTGCGGCCGATGTCCTCGGCGGCGATGCCCGGCAACTTCGCTTCGCCCATCGGCAGCACGAACTCGAGCACGCCATCGGCGCCGGGCTTCGGGCCCATGCCGAAATGGATGAGGTTGTCCCAATAGAACGACGTCGAGAGCCACGTGGTCGGCAGGCCTTCGAACAACGCGTCGGCCTCGCCCTTCGCATCGAAGTGCGGCACTTTGTAGTGCTCCATCAGCGTCGGCATGCGGTCGTCGCTCAGCGGGACCTTCTTGCGCGTGTCTTCCAGCGTGGACCAGACGATGTGCTTCACGCCGGCGGCCTTCGCGGCCTGCGCCATGTTCTGCGCCTGCGCGTATTCCTTCTGCGGCGAGAAGTGTTCCCAGAAATTGGTGATGAAGAAGGCGCCATGGGCGCCCTGCAGCGCGCGCTCCACGCTCGCTTCGTCGTCGAGGTCGGCAGTGACGACTTCGGCGCCGGCTGCGGCCAGCGCGCGCGCCTTGTCCGAATCGGCGTGGCGCGTGATCGCGCGCAGGCGGAAACCGCCGGCGGGATCCTCGAGGATGGCGCGGGCCAGGCCGCCGCCCTGGGCGCCGGTGGCGCCGACGACGGCGATGATCCGGGAATTCGTGTGGGTCATGAGGGCATCTCGCAAGGGTGTGGGGAATCCCATCCACACGAACGCAGCGCGCAGGCGATGGGTGCCACCGGCTGGCGGAACGAATCGTTGCGCGGCGAACGGCTCAGCGCAGCTCGAACGCGTCCGCGTCGAACATCGCGGGGAAGTGCTCGCGATGCGCCAGCAGTTCGCGGGCGGGGAGCGTCGTGGTCACCACGACTTCGGCGTCCGCGCATTCGCTCAGCGGGCGGCCCTGGAAATCGATGACCGCGCTTTCGCCGGAGTAATGCAGGCCGTTGCCGTCGGTGCCCACGCGGTTGAGGCCGGCGACGAAGCACAGGTTCTCCACCGCACGCGCGCGCAGCAACAGGTTCCAGGCGTGGGCGCGCGCCGAGGGCCAGTTCGCTACGTACAGCAGCAGGTCGTAGTCGAGTCCGCCCTTGCGTTCGACATCGAAGCGATTGCGCGAAAACACCGGGAAGCGCAGGTCGTAACAGACCAGCGGACAGATGCGCCAACCCTTCCATTCCACGGTGATGCGGTCGCGGCCGGCGGCGTAGCGCTCGTGTTCCTTCGCGTAACGGAACAGATGGCGCTTGTCGTAGGTCTTCAGCGCGCCATCGGGCGTGACGAAGCACAGGCGGTTGTAGACGCCATCGCCCTCCCGGATCTGCACGCTGCCGCAGATCGCCGCGTCGATCGCCTTCGCCTGTTCGCGCAACCACGCGATCGTCGGGCCCTCCATCGTTTCGGCCTGCGTGATCGCATCGTTGCTGAAGCCGCTGGTGAAGGTTTCCGGCAGCAACACGAGGTCCGTGGTGCCATGCAGCGGCGCGAGCAGATGCCCGTAGTACGCGCGATTGGCGGCCGGGTCGTGCCAGCGGGTATCGCCCTGCACGAGCGAGATGCGAAGGTCGTGCATCGCTGTTTGCTCCTTCAAAGCCGCTTCAATCGTTCGATGGCCGCGTCGAGCGTCGCGGCATTCTTCGCGAAGCATAGGCGCGCGAGGCGCTGCCCGGCCGGCGGGGTTTCGTAGAAGGGCGAGAGGGGAATTGCCGCCACGCCATGTTCGATGGTGAGCCAGCGACAGAACGCGAGATCGTCCAGGTCGCTCACCGCCGAATAATCGACGAGCTGGAAGTACCCGCCCGGGACCGGCAGGGGCTTCAGGCGCGTAGAACGCAACTGTTCGGCGAAGTGATCGCGCTTGGCCTGGTAGAACGCACCGAGCTCGTCGTAGTGCGCCGGGTGTTGTTCGATCATCTCCGCGAACGCGTGCTGCGCCGGCGCGAAGGTGCAGAACACGTTGTACTGGTGGACCTTGCGGAATTCCGCGCTCAGCGCCGGCGGCGCGATGCAGTAGCCGACCTTCCAGCCCGTGCAGTGGTAGGTCTTGCCGAAGCTGGAAACGACGAACGTGCGATCGCGCAGTTCCGGGTAACGCAGCGCGGATTCGTGGCGCGCGCCGTCGAAGACGATGTGCTCGTACACCTCGTCGGAGATCAGCAGCAGGTCGTGTTCGCGAAGGATCGCGGCGACTTCCTGCATGTCGGCCTGCGTCAGCATCGCGCCGGAAGGGTTGTGCGGGCTGTTGATCATCAGCATGCGCGTGCGCGGGGTGATCGCCGCGCGCACCTTGGCCCAGTCGGGCGCGAACGTCCGCGGATCCAGCGCGACGTGCACCGCGCGCGCGCCGGCGAGATCGATCGCCGGCTCGTAGCAGTCGTAGCACGGGTCGAGCACGATGACTTCATCGCCCGCGCGCACGACCGCAAGGATGGCGTCGAAGATCGCTTCGCTCGCGCCCGAGGTGACGGTGACTTCGGCATCGGCATCCGGCCGCCAGCCGTACACGCGCTCGGTCTTGTGCGCGATCGCCTGGCGCAGCGCGGGAATGCCGGTCATCGGCGCGTACTGGTTGTGGCCGGCGCGCATGGCGCGGTCGAGCGATTCGATCAGCGGCTCGGGCACCGGGAAATCCGGGAATCCCTGGCCCAGGTTCACCGCCTTGTGCTCCATGGCCAGCTGGGACATCACCGTGAAAATGGTGGTGCCGACCTTCGGGAGCTTGGTTTCGACGCGCATGGGCCTTCCGTTGCGGGGAATGTGAGGGTTGCACGGGCCAGTTTACGGATGCGGGGCGCTTGCGTTAAACCTGCCCGCCTATGTCCCTCTCGAACGACCTCCGCATCGCCACCCTGCTCGACGCCTATTACGCGGCCGAGTACCGCTGGGAATTGGATGGCGAATGGCGCCAGCTGCGCATCGGCCAGACCGCGCCCGAGCTGGAGGCCTTCTTCCCCAAGAGCCGCCGCTTCGGGCTGCTCTCGGCGTGGGACCCGCAGTCGATCCCGCGCGCCGACGCGGTGAACCGCCGCGCCGACGAGGCCCTGCACACCGCGCTGATCACCAGCGGCCTGCCCTTCCGCCCCGGCTTCTGTTCCGCGCCCAACCGCAGCTGGCGCGAGCCGAGCTGGGTGGTCATGGACATGCCCGACATCGACTTCGACGGTCTGGCCCTGCGCTACGGCCAGTTGGGGACGCTGTGCTGGGATCGCGGCCAGCCGGTGCGGCTGCGCATGTACGCCGAGCAGCCTTTGACGGCCAAGCCGCGCGATTTCGTGCAGTGGATGGGCCGTGTCGCCCCGGCCAAGGCGCCGTCGTCATCGCATTCGCCGAGCAAGTCGGGCGCACCGACCCGGTAGAATGGCCGCTCCGGCCGGACCCCGGCCGAACGCCGATCCCGTGATGTCCAACGCTCCGCCGCTGCTTGCCGCACGCGGCCTGCGCTTCGCGCGCAACGAACAACCGGTGTTCGGCCCCCTCGCGTTCTCCGTCGACGCGGGCGAGGCTTTGTTGGTGCAGGGCGACAACGGCGCGGGCAAGACCACGCTGCTGCGCGTCCTGGCCGGCCTGTTGCGCGCCGACGAAGGCACGATCGAGATCGATGGCCGCCCCGCGGCGCCCGGGCTGCGGGCCCGCGCGATCGCCTACCTCGGCCACCTGCCTGCGCTGAAGGCGGACCTGACGGCGCTGGAGAACCTGCATTTCCTCTGTGGACTGCATGGCCGTCGCAAGGGCCAGTTGCCGGAGCATGCGCTGGCGATCGTCGGCCTGGCCGGTTACGAGGACACGCTCGCGCGCCAGCTGTCGGCAGGCCAGAAGAAGCGCCTCTCCCTCGCACGCCTGTGGCTCGCGCCCGCGCCGCTGTGGCTGCTCGACGAGCCCTACGCCAACCTGGACCTGGAAGGCATCAACCTGGTCAACCGCATGGTGCAGGCGCACCTGCGCGAAGGCGGCGCGGCCTTGCTGACCACGCACGGCGCCTACGCGGCGCCGCCGGTGCGCACGCGCATGCTGCAACTGGAGCGCGCCGCATGATGGCCTCGGCCGCCCGGGCCCTCATCGCGCGCGATGCGCGCCTGTTGTGGCGCCGCCGCGGCGATGCGCTGCAGCCGGCGTTGTTCGCGCTGCTGGTGGTCGTGCTGTTCGCCCTGGCGCTGGGCGGCGAGGCGCGCGCGCTGGAACGCGTCGCTGCGCCGGTGCTCTGGCTCGCCAGCCTGCTTGCCGGCCTGCTCGCGCTGGATACGCTGTTCCGCGGCGATGCCGAGGACGGGTCGCTCGAGCAATGGATGCTCGCCCCGGTCCCGTTGTCCTGGCTCGTGCTGGTGCGCACCTTCATGCACTGGGCGACCACCGCGCTGCCCCTGCTCATCGCCACGCCCGTGCTCGGCGAGCTGCTGCACCTGCCGCGCGCGCAGTTGCCGGTGCTGGTGGGCTCGCTCGCGCTCGGCACCCCCTTGCTCAGCCTCCTCGGCGCCGTGGTCGCTGCATTAACTGTCGGCATGCGCCGCTCCGGTATCCTTGTCGCGCTGCTCGCGCTGCCGCTGTACGTGCCCGTGCTGGTGTTCGGTGCAGGCAGCGTCGCGGTCGCGGCGCAAGGGCTGGATGCCACCGCACCGCTGTTGCTGCTCGGCGCCGGGCTCGTGCTCGCGCTCGTGCTGGCACCGCTCGCCGCCGCCGCCGCGATCCGAATCGCACTGACGTGACCTGACATGCACCCGCTCGTCCGCTGGTTCCACCAACTCGGCTCGCCGCCCTACTTCGATCGCTTCGCCGCGCGCTGGACGCCGGTCGCCTACATCGCGGGCATCCTCGTGATGGCCTACGGCGTGTGGGCGGCGCTGTTCCAGGTGCCGGCGGACTACCAGCAGGGCGACAGCTTCCGCATCCTCTACATCCACGTCCCGGCCGCGTGGATGAGCCTGTTCGTCTTCGGGCTGATGGCGTTCTATTCGGCGATCGCGCTGGTGTGGCGCATCAAGCTGTGCGAGATCCTGGCGATGGCCTGCGCGCCGATCGGCGCCGCGTTCACGCTGATCACGCTCGCCACCGGGTCGATCTGGGGCAAGCCGATGTGGGGCACGTGGTGGGACTGGGACCCGCGCCTGACGACGGAACTGATCCTGTTGTTCCTCTACCTCGGCGTGATCGGGCTGTACAACGCCATCGAGGATCGCCGCAGTGCCGCGCGCGCGGCCGGGCTGCTCGCCATCGTCGGCGTGGCACTGCTGCCGGTGATCCGCTACTCGGTGGTGTGGTGGAACTCGCTGCACCAGGGCCAGACGATCAGCCTGTTCGGCAAGTCGCACATGGATGCGAGCATGTTGCCGCCGCTGTTCGCGATGATCGTCGCCACCAAGCTGTGGTTCATCGGGTCGTTGCTCGCCCGTGCGCGCGCCGACAACCTGCGCCGCGAAGCCGGCAAGGACTGGGTGCTGCGCCTGGCGCGCGGCACGGAGGCCTCGCGATGAGCTACCAGAATTACGTCATCGCCGCGTACGGCGTGTTCTTCGCCGTGCTGCTGTGGGATTTCGTCGCGCCGCGCATCGACCTGGCGCGCCAACTGCGGGCCGCCCGCCTGCGTGCCGCGCGCACGCAAACGCGTTCCGCCAACACCGAAGAATTGAGCAGGGCCGAATGAACCCCACCCGCAAGCGCCGCCTCTGGCTGATCGTCGCGCTCGTCGTCGCCGCCGGCATCGCGACCGCGCTCGTTGCGCTCGCGTTGCAGCGCAACGTCGCCTATCTCTACACACCTTCGGAAGTGACCAGCGGCAGCGCGGGCGATGCCGTGCGTTCCGGCCAGGCGCGCTTCCGCCTCGGCGGCATGGTCGCCGCCGGCTCGTTCACGCGTGCGCAGGGCTCGATGGAAGCGCACTTCAAGGTCGACGACGGCGATGCCACCCTGCCCGTCGTCTACACCGGCATCCTGCCCGACCTGTTCCGCGAGAAGCAGGCGGTGGTCGCCACCGGCCGCATGCGCGGCGACACCTTCGTCGCCGAGGAAGTACTGGCCAAGCACGACGAGACCTACATGCCGAAGGAAGTCGCGGACAAGATGGGCAAGGCGCATCGCAAGCATGATGTCGCACCCGCC
>Ga0207981_1000057_pt1 | contig 14746 bp, 13 predicted proteins | sample SoimicmetaGmgLPC_FD_188327 | JGI IMG/M metagenome (GOLD analysis project Ga0207981, IMG submission 188327) | Soil and rhizosphere microbial communities from Laval, Canada - mgLPC (SPAdes) (version 2) | ecosystem: Environmental > Terrestrial > Deep subsurface > Rock core/Sediment | place: Laval... | reverse complement strand
AGAGGGTGATCGCGGCCAGGACCGACCGGATACACGCCTGCGCGTCCGCGTCGCTGCGGGCGTGCACCCGCGCGAGCTCCTGTCCGGCCTCGAGGCGATCGCCCACCTTCGGCAGGAAGACGATGCCGACCGCCGGGTCGATCGGGTCCCCCTTCTTCCTCCTCCCCGCACCGAGCTCGCCGCTCGCGCGCCCGAGGGCCTCGGCGTCCACGGCCGCCAGCGTGCCGGCCCGCGTGGCCGCGAACGGACGAACCACGGGCGCGGCCGGGAGGACACCCTCGGGAGCGTCCACGACGCGCGGGTCGCCGCCCTGGGCCTGGACCATCGCGCGGAACGCCTCGAGCGCCTCCCCCGAGTCGAGCGCCGCGGCCGCCCGCGCCCGCCCCTCCCCCATCGGGACGTCCGAGAGCCTGGACACCGCCTCGCCGGCGAACATCACCGCCGCGTCGCGCAGGCGTCCGTGCAGCTCGCCGCGGAGCAACCGGACGGCCTCGACCACGTCGAGCGCGTTCCCGATCGCCTCGCCGAGCGGTTGCGACATGTCGGTCACCGCGGCCCGCGTCGGACGCCCCCAATCCTTCGCGAGCGCCGTGCACGCCTCGGCGAGCCCGGCCGCGTCATCGGGCGTCTTCATGAACGCCCCGCTCCCGGCCTTCACGTCGAGGAGCACAAGGTCGGTCCCGATCGCGAGCTTCTTCGACATCACGCTCGCCGCGATCAGCGGCACCGAGGGGACCGTCGCGGTCGCGTCCCGGAGCGCGTAGAGCGCGCCGTCGGCCGGCACGAGGTCGGCCGTCTGTGCCGCGACCGCCGAACCGACCTCCTCGACCTGTCGTTCGAAGGCGTCGGAGTCCAGGTCGGTGCGCAGGCCCGGGATCGACTCGAGCTTGTCGAGGGTCCCCCCCGTGTGGCCGAGCCCGCGTCCGGAGAGCTTGGCCACCGCCAGCCCGAGCGACGCCGCGATCGGCGCGAACACGAGCGTGACGCCGTCGGCGACGCCGCCGGTCGAGTGCTTGTCGACCTTCGGTCGCGAGATGCCGCCCAGCGGGAGCGTCTCGCCGGAGTCGACCATCGCTCGCGTGAGGGCGAGCGTCTCCGAGGCGTCCAGGCCGTTGATGAACGCGGCCATCAGGAAGGCCGCGGCCAGGTAGTCCGGGAGCTCGCCGCGCGTGTAGGCCAGGACGAACGACCGGAGGTCGTCGGGCTCGAGCGTTCGGCCGTCGCGCTTGGCGGCGACCACGTCCCGAGGGTCGTTCACCGCCCGATCTCCCCGGCGAAGCTCGAGCCCTGCAGGTCCCACGGTACGCCGAGGAGCTCCGCGACCGTGGCCCCGAGGTCCGCGTACGTGTCGCGGTCGCCCACGTCGTACGGCCCGCCCTCGAGCCCGGCGGCGAGCAGCGGGGTGCGTTCGCGCGAGTGGTCGGTCGACGGCGTGGTGGGGTCGCACCCGTGGTCGCCGGTCAGCAACAACACGCCGCCACCGAGCGCGCCGACGAGCTCGGGGATCCGCACGTCGAGCGCCTCGATCGCGTGCGCGTACCCCTGTGGGTCGTTGCGATGCCCGTACTTGCTGTCGAAGTCGACGAGGTTGGCGAACACGAGCGCCGGACCGGGGCGGCGCAGGAACTCGACCGTCAGGTCGACGCCGTGGTCATTCGAGTCCGAGTACCGCGCCTCGGTGAGCCCCTGCTGCGCGAAGATGTCCTGGATCTTCCCGACCCCGTACACCGCGACGCCGTGCTCGATGCAGCGGTCGAGCAGCGTCGGTCCGGGCGGCGGGATCGAGAAGTCGCGTCGCTCCGGACGGCGGACGAACGCGCCGGGCTCGCCGGTGAACGGCCTCGCGATCACGCGGCCCACGTTGTGCCTACCGGTCAGCAGGCGCCGCGCGACGCGGCACCACTCGTACAGCGTCGGGAGCGGCACCACGTCGGTGTGCGCGGCCACCTGGAACACCGAGTCGCCGCTCGTATACACGATCGGCTCGCCGGTGCGAAGGTGCTCCTCGCCGAGCCGCGCGATGATCTCGGTGCCCGACGCGGGGACGTTGCCCAGGACCTCGCGACCGATCTGCTCCTGGAACGGCTCGATGATCTCGGGCGGGAAGCCGTTCGGGTACAGAGGGAAGGGTTCGGTCAGGACGATCCCGGTCATCTCCCAATGCCCAGTCGTGGTGTCCTTGCCCGCCGACCGCTCCGTGAGCCGGCCGTGCGCCGAGCCAGCCTCGGCCCGCGGCTCGACCCCCCCGATCTCCGTCAGCAAGCCGAGCCCGAGCCCGCCGAGGTTGGGTGCTCGGACCCCCCCGACGGCGGCCGCCGTGTTGCCGAGCGTGTCCGAGCCCTCGTCGCCATACGCGTCCGCGTCGGGCGCGCCGCCTACCCCGAAGGAGTCGCACACGAGGATCAGGACGCGCGGGACCCTCGGCGCGGATCGGGGGTCCGCGGTCACCTCAGCGGCCCTCGCCGAGGTGCGCGCAGTCGATGCACAGGATCGCCCACGGGAGCGCCTCGAGGCGCTCGATCGAGATCGGGTTGCCGCACCGCTCGCAGTCGCCGTAGGTGCCGAGCTCCATCTTCTTCAGCGCCCGGTTCACCCACCGCTGGTTGGCGCGGAGCGCCTTCATCACCGAGAGCAACCTGGCGCGCTCCGCGGTCGAGTGCGCGCTGTCGGCGAATCCGCGTTCGACATCGATCGCGGCGTCGTCCGAGTCCGGGTCGCCGCCCTGCTCCGCGATCTCCTTGCGGAGGTTCTCGCGCTGCTCTTCGAGCGCCTCACGCAGCTCGGCGAGCTTGGCCGGTTCGATCACGCGGAGTCCCTCCTCGGCGCGCGCGCCCGCGGGTGAGACGTGAAGTAGACCTCCCGCAGGTGTTCCCTGGACACCAGCGTATAGACCTGGGTGGTGGCCACGCTCGCGTGGCCGAGCAGCTCCTGGACGACCCGCACGTCGGCGCCCCCCTCGAGCAGGTGGGTCGCGAACGAGTGCCGGAACGTGTGGGGGCTCACCTTCTTTCGGATGCCGGCGGCGGCGGCGTGCTGCTGGACGATCCCGGTGCATCCTTGGCGGGTCAGGCGTCCCCCGCGCAGGTTCAGGAACAGCGCCGAACGCGAGCGGGCGGTCACGATCTGCGGCCGGACCCTCGTCAGGTACGCCGAGATCGCGTCGCGCGCGTACCGGCCGATCGGCACGTCGCGCTCCTTGCCGCCCTTGCCGAGTACGCGGACGCTCCCCTCCTGCAGGTCGAGGTCGTCCACGTCGAGGCCGACGAGCTCGGAGATCCGCAGGCCGGCGCCGTACAGCGTCTCGAGGACCGCTCGGTCCCGAATCCCCTTCACCGAGCGATCGGGGTGCGCGAGCACGCGGGCCACGTCGTCCACGGACAACGGCTTGGGCAGCGAACGCGGGAGCTTCGGACGGATCACCGCCGCCGTGGGGTCGCTCGAGATCTTCCCGTCCCGCAGCAGGAAGCGGTGGAACGCCCGGACTGAGGACAGCGCCCGCACCACCGACGTCGCCCGGTAGCGTCTCCCGTCGCCGTACGTCGAGGCGGAGATGGCCGCGACGTGCGCGGCCACCACCCGCTCGTCGACGCCGCGGGCGTCCGTGATCCGTCGGGCGCGCAGGAAGGTGACGTAGCGCTCGAGGTCGCGACGGTACGCTGCCACCGTGTGGGCGGACAGACCGCGTTCGATCGTGAGGTGATCGAGGAAGCGTTGGATCTGCTTGGCGAGCGCGTCTCGAGCCGGCATGGGGGCCGTCGTGGAGGCTCAGCTCAGCCCGTCGACGATCGCGGACAGCGGCGTGAACCTCATCGTGTGGGCCTCGGCGACCCCCGCGTTGGTGACCTCGCCCGCGATCACGTTGACCCCGAGCCCGAGGGCGGGGTCGGCGCGCACCGCGTCCTCCAGACCCCGGGTGGCGATCTGGAGCGCGTACGGCAGCGTCACGTTCGTGAGCGCGTACGTCGAGGTGTTCGGCACGGCGCCCGGCATGTTGCCGACGCAGTAGTGCACGACGCCGTCCACGACGTACGTCGGATCCGAATGCGTGGTCATCCGCGACGTCTCCATGCAGCCGCCCTGGTCGATCGCGATGTCGATCGCGACCGCGCCAGTGCGCATCGAACGGATCATGTCCTCGGTGACGAGCTTCGGTGCCCGGGCGCCCGGCACGAGCACCGACCCGATCACGACGTCGGCCTCACGCACGCGCTGCTCGAGCGTCAGCCGGTCCGACATCAGCGTGATGATCCGCCCCTTGTGGATCTGGTCGATGAACCGGAGCCGGTCCAGGTTCGTGTCGACGACGATCACCTCGGCCTCCATGCCGGCGGCGATCCACGCGGCGTTCGACCCCGCCATGCCGGCGCCCAGCACGAAGATCTTGGCGGGCCGAACGCCCGAGACGCCACCCATCAGGATCCCGCGGCCGCCGTACTCCTTCTCCAGGAGGCGCGCGGCGACGTGGGGCGCCATCCGGCCCGCGATCTCGCTCATCGGCGCAAGCAGGGGCAGGCGACCGTCGGGCAGCTGCACGGTCTCGTACGCAACCGCCGCGACCTTCCGCTCGGCCAGCGCCTGCGTGAGCTCCCGGCTGGCCGCCAGGTGGAGGTACGTGAACAAGATCTGGCCCTCGCGCAGGTGTTCGAACTCCGACGCGACCGGCTCCTTCACCTTCATGATCATGTCTGAGCTCGACCAGATCTCGGCCGCCGTCGCCACGATCTCGGCACCGGCGCGCTCGTAACGCTGCTGCGGGATGTTCGAGCCGGCTCCCGCGCCGTCCTGGACGAGGACCTGGTGCCCCGCGGCGGTGAGCTCGCGAGCCCCCTCGGGCGTCAGCGCGACCCGGTACTCGTTGTCCTTGACCTCTTTCGGGACCCCGACGATCACGGCGTGGCCTTCCGTCCGGTGGGCGAAAGCCTACCCGGGGAGGGTGACCGTCCGCTCGGATCCCGCCGCGGCGAGCGTCTTCGCGGCACCGACGAACTCGCGGAACAACGGGTGCGGACGCGTCGGTCGCGACCGCAGCTCCGGGTGGAACTGACCCGCCATGAAGAAGGCGTGGTCCTGGAGCTCGATGATCTCGACCAGGCGACCGTCCGGCGACAGGCCCGAGAACACCAGGCCCTTGCCCGAGAGCGCCTCGTGGTACGCGGGGTTGACCTCGTACCGGTGGCGGTGGCGTTCGTACACGACGGGCTCGCCGTAGACCTGCTCGGCGCGGGTCCCCGGCACGATGTGGCACGGCTGCGCCCCCAGGCGCATCGAGCCGCCGAGATCGGTCACGTCCTTCTGCTCGGGCAGCAGGTCGATCACGGGGTGCGGCGTGGCCGGGTCGAACTCGGAGGAGTTCGCGCCCACCAGGTCGCAGACGCTTCGCGCGAACTCGATCACCGCGCACTGGAGCCCGAGGCAGAGCCCGAGGAACGGCACGCCGCGTTCGCGCGCATACCGGACGACCTCGAGCTTGCCCTCGACCCCTCGCCATCCGAACCCGCCTGGCACGACGATGCCCTGGACGTCGCGCAGGATCTGGTCGACGTCGCCCTCGTCGACGTCGTCGGAGGACACCCAGTCGATCTGGACGTCGACGCCGTGGTGGAATCCACCGTGCTTGAGCGCCTCGATCACCGACAGGTACGCGTCCCGCAGGTTCACGTACTTGCCGACGATCGCCACACGCACCGGGTCGACGGCCGCGTCGATCCGGTCGACGAGGGTTTGCCATTCGGTCATGTCGGGCTCGGCGTCGATCCGCAGGTGCAGCGCGAGCTCCGCGTCCAGACCCTCCTTGGCGAGGATCAGCGGGACGCGGTAGATCGAGTCCGCGTCCGGGGCCGAGACCACGCCGCTGATCGGCACGTCGCACAGCAGGCTGATCTTCTCCTTCAGGTGCCGCCCGATCGGCCGGTCCGAACGGCACACGATCGCGTCCGGCTGCAGACCGAGCGACCGCAGCTCCTTGACCGAGTGCTGCGTCGGCTTGGTCTTCAGCTCCCCGGACGGTCCGATGAACGGCATCAGGCTGACGTGGACGAAAGCGCACCGATCGCGTCCCACCTCGTTACGGAGCTGGCGGATCGCCTCCAGGAACGGGAGCGACTCGATGTCGCCGACCGTCCCCCCGACCTCGACGATCACGAGGTCGGCGTTCTCGGCGGCCGCGTGGTTGCGGATCCGGTCCTTGATCTCGTCGGTGATGTGCGGGATCACCTGCACGGTCTTGCCCAGGTAGTCGCCGCGACGCTCCTTGGCGATCACGGCGCTGTAGACGGCGCCGGTCGTCAGGTTCGAGCCGCGGTGGAGGTTCTCGTCCGTGAAGCGTTCGTAGTGGCCGAGGTCGAGGTCGGTCTCGGCGCCGTCGTCGAGCACGAACACCTCGCCGTGCTCGAACGGGTTCATGGTGCCCGGGTCGACGTTCACGTAGGGGTCGAGCTTCTGGAGCGCGACACGGAGCCCGCGGGAGCGGAAGAGCCGGCCGAGCGACGCGGTGGTGATCCCCTTGCCGAGACCCGAGGCCACACCACCGGTCACGAAGACGTATTTCGGTTGTTTCTGCACCTCGGGATGGCATCGTAGCAGAGGCGGGTGACGCGCTCGCCCGTTCCCCTCAAGAAATGCCCGGATCGACGGGAACGTCGCCCTCAGGCGCGCCGTCCGAGCCCGTCGACCCACCGCAGCGGCGGTGTACGTTCGATCACGTGGCTGAACGACACGGTCTCTGCCACGACGTTCAGGACGACGGCGACGCCGGCGGCCACCGCGACCCAGGGGTCGGGCAGGACGTCGTAGAGCGCGATCCCCGCCGCGAACCCCAGCAGGTTCGCCCCGCCGTCGCCCAGCATCGCGCTCTCGCGCAGGTCGAACGGGAGGACGGCGACGGCCCCGACGAGCAGGCCGACGACCGCGGGCGCGTTCGACGACTCGCCCCAGATCGCGAACGCGAGCGCCGGGAGGACGAAGCCCTTGAGCGATCGCCCCGGGACGACGTCGAGACCGTTCCACACGTTCGCGGACGCCGCGAGCAGAACGACCCCGAGCACGTCGACCGTGGTCGGGCGGGCCGGTTGCAGCGCGATCACGAGCACGGCGGAGCCGACGATCACCAGGACCTTGAGCAGGCCCGTGGTCGGGTGGCCCGAGGCGACCGAACGCAGGTGGTCGCGCAGGCCCCGCGGTCCCGCGGGCGCGAGATCGTCGATCAGTCCGGCGCCGAACACCAGCAGCAGACCTGCGAGCGCGCCCCACCCGGCGGCGCCGACGTCGGTGATCGTAGCGACGACGACGGTCCACACCACGGCGTCGACTGCGAGCGCGATCCCGAGGACGCACGGGACGAACACGCCGCGGTGGTTCTCGACCAGGAGCCGCCCCCACCTCATCGGGGCGCGTCCGAGCGAGTCATCGCAACATCCGAGGTAGGACGGCCTTCGCGATGTCCCAGCCCTGCCAACCCCGATGGAGGAACCCCCGCAGGGTCCGGTATGTCGCGCGGTGCTCGAGACCGTCGATCGGGATCTCGACCACCCGAAGTCCGGCACGCACCGCGTCGATCGTCATCGCTGTCTCGACCCCGAAGCCGTCCGCGAACGGCCGCACGGCCTCCATCGCATGCGACGTGAGCGCGCGTTGACCGGACAGCGGCTCGGAGGCGCGGAACCCGGTCTGCCCCCGGATCAGGTGGGCGGCGAAGCGCTTCACGAGCCCGAACCCTCCCGCGCGCGCCGGCGGCAGGACCGCGATCGCGAGGTCCGCTTCGCCCGACGTCACCACCTCGAGCAGCGGGGCCAGCCTCGACGCGGTGGCGCCGAGGTCGCCGTCCGCCAGCAGCCACGCGCGCGCCGGTCCGAGCCGGCGCAGCGCGCCTTCGAGGGCGCCCCCTTTGCCTCTCCGGCGAGGCGTCCGCAGTACGGTCGCGCCGGCCGACGTTGCCTCGGATGCGGTCCCGTCCCCCGACCCGTCGTCCACGACGAAGACCTCGTCGGCGAGCCTTCGGAGCGCGGAGACGCACGGGCCGATCCGTCCGGCCTCGTCGCGCGCCGCGACGAGCGCGAGGACGCGTCGCTCCCGGGAGGCGAGCGCTCGCGCGTTCGGTCCCGCTCCGGGAGCCCCCCCGCTCACGGCGCCGGCGGGAGCGGTTCCGCGCCGTCCTTCACACCGTACGCGCCGCCGGTCCCGGAGGTGAGCAGGTCCTCGAGCCCGAGCACGAGCGCGGCGCCCCCCATCGACTGGTCGAGATCGTCGACCGTCACGGTGCCGTCGGTGCCGTCGGCGCGCACGAGCGAGACGTACGGGTAGTCCGTCAGCAGCGACTCCCCCGCAGCCACGGGGACGCCCAGCCCGGCCAGCCGTTCGACGAGCGGGACCGCGAACGCCTCGGGGGGGAGCGTCGGCTCCTCGCCGCGGCCACCGGAGAGCACCACGACGACCTGACCGGGAGCCCCGATCTCCTCGAGGGTGGCCTGCGAGGGGCCGGGACCGATCGGTGCCAGGAACCCCGCGGACAGGAGGTCGGCCAGGACCTCGCCCCCGATCACGGTCGTCGACGGCGACAGGCCCTGGGCCAGCGCCTCGGCCGCGAGCCTTGGGAGCTCCTCCGCCCGCGCGGTGGGCTCCCCCACGATCGTCGCTAGCTGATCCTGGGTGGTCGGGTCCTCCGACACGAGCTGATCGGTAGCCGACACGGTCGTCAGGACGCGCGCGCCGGCGCTCGCCAACGCCGCCTGGGCCTGGGTGAGCACCTCGTCCTCCACGCCGGTCTGGGCGACGAGGACGACCGGTGTTCCGCTCAGCGTCCCGCTCGTCAGGTAGGGCATGACCGAGTCCGCGAAGCCGTTCAGCGCGCCGAGCTGGTCGCGGAGGTCGCCGATCTGCTGTGTGCGATCCTCAAGATCGTTGCGGAGGCGATCGGTCTGATCCTGGAGCTGTTCCTGCAGCGCGGGCTGGACGAACGCCGCGCCGCCAAGGAGCCCGATCGCGAGCGCGAGGAAGATCGCGACGATCGTCACGATGTGGTACCGGAACGAGATCACAGGAGTTCTTTCAGGTCGAACAGCCACTGGCGGAACTGTTCGACGAGCTGCGAGACGTACAGCCGCAGCGGCGGCGAGACCACGACCACGGCCGCGATCGCGACGAGCGCGGCGGCCACCAGCAGGAACGCGTCGCGCGTCCGGATCCGCGACGAGTAGACGCGCGAGACGCCCTTCGCGTCCATCAGGATCTCGCCCACGCGGAGCCGGACCAGGAAGGTGCTCGACATCCCCTCGCGGCCCTTGTCGAGGAACTCGCGCAGGTTGCCGTGGCTGCCGACCGCGACGATCGTCTCGGCGCCCTTCTGGTGGGCGAGCAGGAACGCGGCGTCCTCGCTGGTGCCGGCGGCCTCGACCACGCGGAAGGGCACGCCGAGCGCTTCGAGCCGCTCCCGACCCGGTGCGTGTCCGTCCCGGTACGCGTGCAGGACCAGTTCCGTCGGCCGGCTGCGCCGGAACCACCGGCGCCGCGCGGGGCCGGCGAACGAGAGCGCCTCGTCCGAGACGCTGTCCATGTCGCCCAGGATCAGGTCGGGCGTGTACCCGGCCTCGATCAGGGCGTCGGCGCCGCCGTCGACCCCGAGCAGGACGGGTCGCACGTCGCGGATGTACGGACGCAGGACGGCGAGATCCTCCTTGTAGTTGTAGCCACGGACCACGACCAGCACCGGGCGGTTCGCGAGGTCGTGGTCAAGCGGCGGCAGACCGGAGCCGCCGAACAGCAGGTCGCGCTCGCGCTGCATGTAGTCGACCGTGTTGCGCGCGAACGACTCGAACCGGTCGGCCAGCCCGAGCTGCGCCTCCCCCATCGACTCGCGGATCGTGGCCGCGCTCTGCCGGATCCCCACCCCTACTAGTCGGTCGCCGGCGTAGACCCGGTCCCCGTCCAGGCGGAGGTCGTCGCCATCGCGGACCTTTTGAAGGAGCAGCGGGCCGACAGTGTCGACCAGCGGGATGCCCGCCTCGAGCAGGCGGATCGGCCCCGGGTTGGGGTACCGGCCGCTGATCGAACGGGCCGCGTTCACCACGCCGCCTACCTCGGCGGTGACAAGCGCCTCGGCCGAGACCCCGTCGAGGTCCTCGTGGTCGATCACCGCGATCTCCCCAGGCGCGACGCGCTGGACCAACCGCTTGGTCCTCGGGTCGACGCGAGCGAGGCCGCCCTGCGGCTTCGGCCGCCGCAGCGGCCGCCTGAGGCTCCTCGGCTTCGTTCCGAACGTGGACGCCTCCTTGGGCCTTCGACCTCTCGGGCTGAACGTCGGCCGACGTCGTTCCGGCCGGTCGGAGCCGGTGACCAGGGGCGGCTCCTCGTGCGGGAAGGGTAGCGGAGTCTCCGACGGTGGCGCCCGGGTGACCGGAGGCGGGCGCTACGGGGATGGCCTGGGCGTGCGGCCCGCCTCGGACAGCAGCTCCTCGGCGTGGGCGGCGGCGGCGTCGCTCCCGGGCAGTCCGGCGAGCATCCTCGAGAGCTCCTCGACCCTCTCGGCGTCGTCCAGCACCTCGATCGAGGCCGTCCCGCGGTCCTTGCGGACGCGGATGTGCCGGTCCGCGAACGACGCGATCTGCGGCAGGTGGGTCACCACGACGACCTGCCGCCCGAGCGCGAGGTTCGCCAGGCGCCGCCCGACGGCGACCCCGGCCAGCCCGCCGATCCCCGCGTCCACCTCGTCGAAGATCAGCGTCGGCACGTCGTCCAGGTCGACGAGCACGCTCCTGCACCCGAGCATGGTGCGCGAGAGCTCCCCGCCCGACGCGACCTTCGCGAGCGGTTGCGCGGGCTGCCCCGGCCCGCCGGAGAACACGAAGGCCGCGTGTTCGGCCCCGTCGGAGACGAGCTCCGGATTGGGGACCAGGGTCACCTCGATCGAGGCGCCCTCCATCCCGAGCTCGCCGAGCTCCCCTCGGAGCGCCCGCGTGAGCTCGGGCACCGCGGTGGCGCGACCGCCCGAGACCGCCGTGGCGAGCGCGGCGACGCGGTCGGTCCGTTCGGCGACCCTGGCCGCGGCGCGCTCCCGCTCCTGCTCGACGCCGGCGAGCGCGTCGAGGCTCTCCCGTGCCCGGTCGAGGAAGGCGAGCACCTCCTCCTCGCCCTTCCCGTACTTGCGCTGGAGCGCGTCGAGCGCGCCGATCCGTTCGCGGACCTCTTGGAGCCGCGCGGGGTCGAGCTCGAGCCGTTCGCGGTAGGTGCGAACCTCCACCGCGAGCTCGGTGGCCACGGCGCTCAGCTCGAACGCCCGCACCGCGAGCTCATCGGCCGACGGGTCGACCTCGCCCGCCATCCGGAGCTCGGCGGACGCGGTCCCGAGGGCATCGGCCGCGCCGTCCTCGGCCCCAAGCGCACGCTCGGCCGATGAGGCCCGCTCGAGCAGCCGGCCGGCGTGGTCGAGCCTGGCCGCCTCGAGCTTCAGCGCCTCGATCTCGCCCGGCCGCGGGCACGCGCCCTCGATCTCGCGCACCTGGTATGCGAGCAGGTCCATCTGGCGCTCACGGTCGCGTTCGCGCTCGTCGAGCTCGGCGAGGGCGGCCCTCGCGTCGCGGAGGCGCCCGTGCTCGACGCGGAGGGCCTCGACGGCGTCGAGGTGCTCGCGCCCGGCGGAGCGGTCGAGGAACCGCGTCTGCGCGACCGTCGACAGCAACCGCTGGCCGTCGTGCTGGCCGTGGACCTCGACGAGCTCGCCGGCCAGCTCCGCGAGCGCGGAGACCGGGGCGAGCTGTCCGCTCACGCGTGCGGTGCTCCGTCCCTCGGCCGTGACCGTCCGCGCGAGCAGGACCTCGCCGTCCTCGGCCCAGCCGGCGCTCACCGCCGCGGGCGGGGCGTCGAACCGCGCCTGCACCTTCGCCGCTGGCGCGCCCGCTCGAACGAGCGACGCCCCCCCGCGCCGGCCGAGCGCCAGCTGCAGCCCGACCGTCACCATCGTCTTGCCGGTCCCGGTCTCGCCGGTGAGGACGTTCAGGCCCGGGTGCAGCTCGAGGTCGAGGTCGTCGATCACGCCGAGACCGCTGATGTGGAGCTCGCGGAGCACGCCGCGATCCTAGACCGCTCCGCCGACGTTCCCGGGGAGGTCGAACTTTTCGCGGACGAGGTCGTGGAACGACGGCGCGTCCTCGCGCCGAACGAACCGCGCGGGCGTCGGGGCGCGTTCGATCTGGACCGTGGAGCCGACCGGGAGCTCGAGGCTGTGCCGCCCGTCCGCCGAGAGCAACCCCGGCTCCTCCCCCAACACCTCGAGGCGCACGCGTTGGTCGGGCGCGAGCACCAGCGACCGGTCGAACACCATGTGGGCCGCGATCGGCGTCACGACGATGCATGGGACGGATGGCGAGACGATGGGACCCCCGGCGCTGAACGAGTACGCGGTCGACCCCGTCGGCGTCGATGAGATCACCCCGTCGGCGGAGAAGGTGGTCACGTACGCGTCGTCCACGAACACCGCGAGCCGGATCAGCCGGTGCCGGGCGCTCTTCTCCACGATGACCTCGTTGAGCGCCCACTGCGGCTCGAACGACGAGCCCTCCGCCACGACCGCGAGCCGCTCCTCGATCCGGGCCGAGCCGTCCAGCATACGTCCGAGCACCGCCGTGGCCTGGTCCGGCTCGACCTCGGTGAGGAAGCCCATCCGGCCGACCTTGACGCCCAGCACCGGGATTCCCGACACCGATGCGACCCTCGCCGCCCGAAGGAACGTGCCGTCGCCGCCGACCGACAGCACGAGGTCGAGGCCTCGGGCGAACGCCCGCGCCGCCTCTTCGTCCTCGGCATCGTCGCCGGCGATCGTGCGGGTCCGGACCCCGCGCTCCTCGAGCCATGCGCCGATCGCGAGCGCGGCCTCGGCCGCGGCCGGGCGGGCCGGGTGGACGACGAACCCCGCGGCCTTCAACCGCGCGCTCCCGTTGCCCAGGACGTCACGAGGGCACTCCGGCGATCGCGCGGGCCTCCTCGAGCGCGCCCTCCACGTCGCGGACGACGGCCGCCGAGCCCACCCTTGCGTGCAGCGGGAACTCGATATTGCCGGCGGGCCCGGGCAGCGGCGAGGCCATCACGGCGATCGGCGAGAGGCCGTGCTCGGAACTGGCGTCCGCGACGCCGAGGATCGCGTCGCGCCAGGCGTCCGGGTCGCGGACGACGCCGCCCGAACCCACCCGCTCGCGACCGACCTCGAACTGCGGCTTGACCAACAGGACCAGATCGGCGTCGCCCGACGAGACCCGGGCGAGCGCGGGGATCGCGAGGCGGAGCGAGATGAACGACAGGTCGGCGACCACGATCCCGGGAGCGTAGGGCAGGTCCTCGGGCCGCAGGTCGCGCACGTTTGTTCGATCCAGGACTGTGACGCGTTGGTCGGTTCGGAGCAACCAGGCGAGCTGCCCGTAGCCGACGTCGATCGCCACCACGTGCGCCGCGCCTCGGCGGAGCAGGCAGTCCGTGAAGCCGCCGGTCGACGCCCCCGCGTCCAGGCCGTCGCGACCCCGCACGTCGATCGCGAACCGTTCGAGCGCGGCCTCCAACTTCTCGCCGGCGCGGGATGCGAAGCGTCGCGGCTCCCCCACGAGCTCGAGCGGCGCGGCGGCGTCGACCAGGGTGGAGGGCTTGCTCGCCGACCGGCCCGAGACCAAGACCAACCCGTCGCGGACGGCGCTCTGCGCCTCGCTGCGGGTGGCGACGAGGCCGCGGCGCACGAGCTCGGCGTCGAGTCGCCGACGCGCCACGGCGGCCGGCGTCAGGCCTGCTCGCCGGGGGGGCTGGGCGTGGCGCGCTTCGCGGTGGACCGCTTGGCTGTCGACCGCTTGCGCGTGGACTTCTTGCCCTGCTCGCGCTCCAGCTCGCGCACGCGCTTTCGCAGCGCATCCACCTCGTCGCGGGACGCGACGCCGATCGTCTTCAGCTGCGACTTGACCTCGGTTTGCACCATCGAGGTGAGGCGTTCCTTGTTCTTGTTCGACCACGCCAACAGGTCCTTCGCGGCCTTGCTCACCTGGTCGCGGCCCTGGCCCTTGGTCAGCGACTTCGCGAGCTCCTGGGCCTTTGCGGGCGACAGCTTCCCGATCGCCGCCTCCATGTACTCGCGGACCTGTTCCAGCCCAACCGCCATCTCGATCACTCCTTCGTTCTCGATCCCGGGTATTCGGTCACGTGCGGCTCCCCTCCCCGCGCCACGACCCAGGATAACGCGGCGGCCGCCCGCCTCCCCTAGGGGCCCTCGAGCAGCGCGGAGACGTCCTCCGCGATCACCGTGGGTCGGATATCCGTGCGCTCCACGTCCTCGCGTCCGGAGACGCCTGTGAGCACGAGCATCGTGTCCCACCCGAGCCGCGCCCCCCCCTCGATGTCCGTGTCGAGCCGGTCCCCGACGACGAGCGGCAGGCCGCCTCCCCCCCGCCGGCGACCCGCCTCGAACAGCGGGTGGAACGGCTTGCCCACGATCTCGGGCTCGGCGCCGGTCGTGGTGGTGATGACCGCCAGCAGGGCGCCCGCCCCCGGCCACAGGCCGTCGGCGGCCGGGTAGGAGCCGTCGGCGTTCGTCGCGACCAGTCGCGCGCCACGCTGGACCAGCAGCGACGCCCGCTTGAGCGAGCCGTACGTGGCGCCGCCGTCATACCCCACCACGACCAGGTCGGCCTCCTCCGGGTCGCCGTCCACGATCGCGATCCCGGCGTCGGACAGCGCCTCCCGAACGCCGTCCTGCCCGATCACGAACGCGCGCCCCCCGCTCCGT
>Ga0207981_1000056_pt1 | contig 14793 bp, 15 predicted proteins | sample SoimicmetaGmgLPC_FD_188327 | JGI IMG/M metagenome (GOLD analysis project Ga0207981, IMG submission 188327) | Soil and rhizosphere microbial communities from Laval, Canada - mgLPC (SPAdes) (version 2) | ecosystem: Environmental > Terrestrial > Deep subsurface > Rock core/Sediment | place: Laval... | reverse complement strand
AGCAGGTGCACGACGCGCCACGGCGCGATCTCGCCGAAGTGCAGGTGCGGCGACAGGCGCGAGGTGCCGCGGCGGTCCGGACGATCGCGTTGTTCGCCGTAGCCCACCAGCGCGTCCGCGACGAACGCCTTCGCCGCCGCGAGCGCGCCGTGTTCGCCCGGCGTCCACTCGGACCAGAAGCCCGCGTCCCAAGTTGATGCGGGCAGCAATCCCAACGCGCTGATGGACACCGCGCCTTCGATCGCCGGCGGCGCGGGCAACCGCGGCGGCGCGTCCGTCAAGGCCGGCAACCGCCACTGCGCCAATGCCGTGCGCCAGAACGGCGTGAACACGCGGTAGGGATCGCCGCCCTTCGTCTGCAACTGCCATGGCTCGAACAGCAACGCGCCGTTGTGGCTCTCGGCGCGCACTCCGTCGGCGCGCAGCGCGCGCTTGATCGCGGCGTCGCGCGCCTCGATCACCGGTTCGTAGCGGCGGTTCCAGCACACGGCTGCCGCGCCCACCTGCACTGCGAGCCGCTGCAACGTGGCGAGCGTGGGTCCGCGCAGGACCTGCAGGCGCGAACCGCGGGCGCGCAGGTCGGCATCGAGGGCGAGCAGCGAGCGCTGCCGCCATGCGTCCGAGGCGGCGCCGGGCGCCCACTCACCTTCTTCCTCCGGCGCGTGGACGTACACGGGCACGGGCTCCAATCCCGCCCGCAGCGCCGCCTGCAGCGCGGGGTGGTCGGCGAGGCGCAGGTCGTTGCGGAACCAGACGAGGGCGCGGGTCATCGTTCTGCGATGCCATCGGACGGCAACTGCCTGCGGGCCTTGCCGACACGCATGCGGGTCAACCGCGGAAGCCGCCTTCGGCGAGGAAGGCGCGTTCCTCGCTCGTGCTCTCGCGTCCCAGCGCCGCATTGCGGTGCGGGAAGCGACCGAAGCGCTGGATGATGTCGTGGTGCAGTTGCGCCCAGCGCTGGTAGTCGCCGGGCAATCGCGCGAACAGTTCGAGCGCGCGCTCCTGGTCGGCCAGGTCTTCGGAATGCTCGAACGGCAGGTAGAAGAACGCGCGCAACGCCGCATCCACCTGGGTGTCGAATCCCAGCGTCAGCGCGCGCGTCGCATAGTGCCGGGCCAGGCCATCGGTGGCGAAGGCGTGGCCGCTGGCCCGGAACACGTTGCGCGGGATCTGGTCGAGCAGCAGCACCAGCGCCAGCGCCCCTTCGGCATCACCCAGCCAGTGCTCGAATTCACGCCGCGCCGCGAGCAGGTGCGCCTCGAGGAAACGCGTGCGGCATTCGCCGTCGAAGGCGTCGCCGCCGCCGAACCAGCGCGCGGGACCGGAGTCGCGCCAGAAGCCGACGATGTCGCTGGCCGTGGTCATGCCGATTCCTCCATCGCTTCGGTTTCATCGTCGCCGAGTTGGGTCTCCAGCTCGGCGCTCCAGGCCGCGGTGATGCTCTCCAACGTAACCGCATGGATCAGCGGCTGGATCGCGCCGGCAGAATAAGACTGCGCGATGAAGCGGGCGTAACGCTCGCGGAACGCCAGCCACGCCAGGTGGACGTGCTCGAAGGCGGCCAGGTTGTCGCCATCGAGCTGGCGGCGCAGGTGCGCGACCACGCCGTCGAGGCGCGCGTCCACGCGCTGGAAGGCGGCGACGGCCTGGATGCTGAGGTCGTCGTGCGCGGTGATGGCCTCGCCATGGCGTGCGACCTCGCCGGCCTGGCTGACGTAGCGGCCGGCGATCTTCACCGCGGCTTCCGCCTTGCCGATCAGGCGGCCCTCGAACTGGCGCAGTTCCTCCAGGCTGGTGCTGGCCTGCTCCAGTCCCTGCTTCAGGTTCAGCAGCTTCTGGTTGCGCTCGATCACCTCGGTGGTCTTGCGCCGTTCCAGGCGGCGCTGGAGGAAGTACAGGCCCCAGGTGATTGCGGCGCCAACCAGCAGATAGACGATCTTTTCCATTACCCCTCCGTCTTGGGGAGATAGTGTGCGCAAGGGGGGTCGCAGGGGTTGCGACCCGCCGCGGTGCGCTGCGGCTGCGTTCTGGCCTGCCGCGCCGCCGCGCGCCGGTGGAACAGTCGTGCGGCTCCTCCATGCCGCGCACGGCCCCCGGCCTATCCACCGGCGACGGGTTGAGGCTCTGCCATCAGGTCGTTGAGGTCGGCGACGATCCCCGGCAGGGCTTCTTCCGAGTAGCCCCGATATACGCGCGCCACGGTTCCGTCCTTGCCGATCACAAACATGTGCGGTATCGACGAAACGCCATAGGCATCGCTGACCACGCCGCTCCAGTCGCCGGTCATGGTGAATTCGAACTTCTTGAGCTGGCGCAGCAGCGCGCGATAGGTCCGGAGGTCTTCGCGGGAATTCACCGCGATGACTTCGATCCGCGACTTTCCTGCGGTTTTCTGGATACCCTCGAGAACGGGCAACTCCTTGCGACAGTAGCCGCACCAGGATGCCCAGAACGACACGATGACCACCTTGCCGCGCAGGCCGGCGAGCGTGATCGGCTGGCCGTTTTCATCCTTGCCGAATACGTCCGGCGGCGTGTCGCCCACCGCCACCACCGCCTTCGCCGTTTCCTGCGCCTGGGCGTATCCCGCGAACCCGAAGGCCAGCAGCGCCGTTACGAACATCGTCCTGATCAAATTCATCCCCTTGCAACGACGCGCCCCGAACAATTCGAAGCCCCCGCGCCGGTGTCGCGTTTTTGGCACACCTCCCACCGACGCGCAAATCCGCACGCGGCGGGGCCCGTGACCCGTCGTAGCGCACGGGCCGCACCGGCTTTGCCCGTGCGTGTGCGCTGCGGCACGCCCGTCACCACCCTACAAATGCCGCGTTTCGGCCGGCGCTTCCATCCAGTTGTTGTTGCGGCCGTCGCAATACTGGACTGGGCCGGCGAGCAGTTCTTCCGGGGTGGCATCGTCGAGGCAGGTCACCTGCACGGAGACGTACGGGCCGCCGGCTTCGGGGATGTCGCCGCGGCCGAAGGGACGTACGCCACAGGTCCTGCAGAACAGCCAGTGCGCGCTGTTGGTGCCGAACTGGTAGTCCGACAACGCGGCCTCGTCGGTAAGCAGGCGGAACGACTCGGGCTTGGTCATGACGGCCCAGTTGCGCGTCTTGGTGCAGATCGAGCAATTGCACTTGCCGGAGCCTTGGCTGAGATCGAGGTCGGCTTCGAAGCGGACGGCGCCGCAATGGCAACTTCCGTGGTAGGTCTTCATGGACATATCGCTGCTCCTTGCGTGGGTGGGACGGCGCACGATCGGCCACGTGCGCCCGGGACTGTCTCGTTACTCGTCGAAGCGCAGATGCCGCACCGACTTGCCATGCCGGCGGATCAGCCGCAGCGCCTCGATCCCGACCTGGATGTGGTTGTCGACGAATTCGCCGGTGACCTTGGCGTCCGAGGCCTCGGTCTTCACGCCTTCGGGAATCATCGGCTGGTCCGACACCAGCAGCAGCGCGCCGCAGGGAATGCGGTTGGCGAAGCCGGCGGCGAAGATCGTCGCGGTTTCCATGTCGATCGCCATGCAGCGCAGCTTGCGCAGGTATTCCTTGAACGCTTCGTCGTGTTCCCAGACGCGGCGGTTGGTGGTGTAGACGGTGCCGGTCCAGTAGTCGTGGCCGAGGTCGCGGATCATCGTCGACACCGCGCGCTGCAGGGCGAATGCGGGCAGCGCCGGCACTTCCGCCGGCAGGTAGTCGTTGGAGGTGCCTTCGCCGCGGATCGCCGCGATCGGCAGCACCAGGTCGCCGAGCAGGTTCTTCTTCTTGAGGCCACCGCACTTGCCCAGGAACAGCACCGCCTTGGGCGTGATCGCGGTGAGCAGGTCCATCATCGTCGCGGCATTGGGGCTGCCCATGCCGAAGTTGATCATGGTGATGCCGTCGGCGGTGGCGCTGGGCATGGGGCGGTCGAGGCCGACCACCTGCGCGCCGGTGAGGCGGGCAAAGGTGTGCAGGTAGCCGCCGAAATTGGTCAGCAGGATGTGCTGGCCGAACTGCTCCAGCGGAACGCCGGTGTAACGCGGCAGCCAGTTGCCGACGATCTGTTCTTTGTCCTTCATTCGATCCTCCTCATCGTCATCCCGAGCACGGCCCGGGATGTTGTTTCATGCAGTGCGGCGGAAGCCCGTCGTTGACCCTTGTCGGCCGCGGCCGCGGCCCTGCCTGTGCCGAATCTGGCGGTTGGTCGCGAGGCGATTCTGTCACGTGGGCCATGACCAACGTCAGGCTTGGCGTCCGGGCCTCGCGGGAGCTACGGTGCAACGGTTGTCCATCCGTCATCCAGCTTCATCCCCGGGGAAAACCATGTCCTTACGACCCATGTGGGCCGGCAGCGCGCTGACGCTGCTGGTCGGCGTGCTCCAGCTCGGCGCGGCACACGCCGCGACGCCTGCCTCCACGCCCAAGCAGTCCCGCTTCACCCAGGATCCGTACCCGAGCACCTACCGCGCGATCGCGGCGGGTCCGGTGCTGATCCAGCACGCAACCGTGCTCACCGGCACCGGCCAGCGCCTCGATGACGCCGACGTACTGATGCGCGACGGCAAGATCGTCGCCGTCGGCACGGCGCTGGAAGCGCCCGCCGATGCCACCCGCGTCGACGGCACCGGCAAGTGGGTCACGCCGGGCATCATCGACGTGCATTCGCACCTGGGCGTGTATCCGAGCCCCGGCGTGAGCGCGCACAGCGACGGCAACGAGGCGACCTCGCCGGTGACGCCGAACGTGTGGGCCGAGCATTCGATCTGGCCGCAGGACCCGGGTTTCCTCACCGCGCTCGCCGGTGGCATCACCTCGCTGCAAGTGTTGCCGGGCAGCGCCAACCTGATCGGCGGCCGCGGCGTCACCCTGAAGAACGTGCCGGCCACCACCTACCAGGCGATGAAATTCCCCGGCGCGCCGTGGGGCCTGAAGATGGCGTGCGGCGAGAACCCGAAGCGCGTGTACGGGCAGAAGGGTGGTCCGTCGACGCGCATGGCCAACGTGGCCGGCTATCGCGCCGCGTTCATCGACGCCAGCGAGTACCTGCGCAAGAACGCACCCAAGAGCGCGCCGAAGAAGAAGCATTGGTGGAGTTCGAGCAACGGCAGCGGCGCCGACAGCGAGAAGGACACCGGCGGCAAGCGCGACCTCAAGCTCGACACCCTCGCTGGTGCGATCAACGGCGACATCCGCGTGCACATCCACTGCTACCGCGCCGACGAGATGGCGACGATGCTCGACCTGGCCAAGGAATTCGGCTTCAAGATCGCCGCGTTCCACCACGCCGTGGAGGCTTACAAGATCAGCGACCGGCTGGCGCAGGAAGGCGTGTGCGGCGCGATGTGGGCCGACTGGTGGGGCTTCAAGATGGAAGCCTTCGACGGCGTCCAGGAAAACATCGCCCTGGTCGACCGCCCGCAGAACAGCTGCGCGATCGTGCACTCGGATTCCGAGGAAGGCATCCAGCGCCTCAACCAGGAGGCGGCCAAGGTGATGGCGCACGCCAAGCTCGCCGGCATGGACATCGCGCCGGAACGTGCGATCCGCTGGGTCACCGAGAATCCGGCCAAGGCGCTGGGCATCCTCGACAGGACCGGCACGCTGGAGAACGGCAAGATGGCCGACGTGGTGCTGTGGAACGGCAATCCCTTCAGCGTTTACGCGAAAGCCGACCAGGTCTACATCGACGGCGCGCGCGTGTACGACCGCAACGATGCGACGCGACAACCGGAGTCGGACTTCATGCTCGGACAGGGCGCGACGGGAGGTGTGCGATGAATACGAAGTCCAAGACTAAGAATTCCAAGACCCTGAAGGCGCTGTCCGCCGCCCTGCTGCTGGCATTGGCGGCCGGCGCGAACGCCCAGGACGTGCTGATCCGCAACGCCACGGTGCATACCGCCAGTGCGCAGGGCACGCTGCAGAACGCCGACGTGCTGGTGAGCAATGGCGTGATCCGCGCGGTCGGCAAGGGCCTGCTCGCCACGGCGGACGCGCAGGTGATCGACGCGCAGGGGCGGCCGCTGACGCCAACCCTGTTCGGCGGCGTCACCGAGATCGGCCTGGAGGAAGTGTCGGGCGAGAAGAGCACGGTCGACGCCTCGGTCGGCCTCGGTGCCGGCCGCAAGGAGATGACGGTACGGCCGGAGTTCGACGTCACCCTGGCCTTCAATCCGGACTCGGTGCTGATCCCGGTCGAGCGCATCGAAGGCATCGGCTGGACGCTGCTGGGCGCGAACACCACCGACGGTGGTTCGATCATCGGCGGCCAGGGCGGCGTGGTGCGTTTGGACGGCAGCCCGGACCCGATCGGGCCGCGCGTGCTGTTCGTCAACCTCGGCAGCGAAGCCTCCGGCCTCACCGGCAATTCGCGTGCGGCGCAGTGGATGCTGCTGGACCAGCTGATCGACGAAGTACGCGGCCGCATCGCGCCGGACTCGAACATGGCCCTGCTGACACCGGCGGGCCGCGCCACGCTGGCGAAGTACCTCAATGGCGGCGGCCGCGTGATGGTGAGCGTGCACCGCGCGGCCGACATCCGCCAGTTGTTGCGCTGGTCGGCGCGCCACAACGTGCGCATCGCGATCGAAGGCGGCTCGGAAGCGTGGAAGCTCGCGCCGCAACTCGCCGCGGCGAAGGTGCCGGTGTTCGTCAACCCGCTGGCCAACCTGCCCGCCAACTTCGACGAGATCAACGCGACCATGGAGAACGCCGCGCGCCTGCGTGCGGCGGGCGTGGCGGTGAGCTTCGCCCAGGACGGCGACGCCTCGCACAACGCGCGCAAGATCCGCCAGATCGCGGGCAACGCGGTCGCCAATGGCCTGCCATGGGAGGACGGCCTGGCCGGGCTCACGCGCGTGCCGGCGGAAGCCTTCGGCGTCGGCGACAAGTTCGGCAGCATCGCGGTGGGCAAGCGCGCCGACCTGGTGCTGTGGAGCGGTGATCCGCTGGAAGTGAGCACGGTGGCGATGCAGGTGTGGCTGGACGGCCGCGCGATCACGATGCGCAGCCGCCAGACCGAACTGCGCGACCGCTACCTGCGCGCGGCCACTCCAGCCGAAGTCGGGGGCATGCCGCGGGCGTATTCGAACAGCGGGCACTGAGCCACCGCCATGACGCACGAAAAGCCCGCCTTCCGGCGGGCTTTTTCGTGCGGGCCTTCAGCGCGACGTGCTCACGACGTCACCGGTTCCGCCAGCTCGCGGACCCCCGTACCGTCCAGCACCACCACGCGATTGCGCCCTTCGTGCTTGGCCTGATACATGGCCTCGTCCGCGCGTTGCAACAGCGACGTCGCGCCGTCCTGTGCCTGGCATTCGACCACGCCGATGCTCAGCGTGAGGGCCACCGGTGCGCCGCGCACGCGGGCGCAACGCCCCTCCACTTCGCGGCGAATGCGCTCGGCGAGATCGCGCGCGTGGCGACGCGCCGAACCCGGAAGCAGCAGCAGGAACTCCTCGCCACCGGTGCGGCCCAGCTTCTGCTCGGGCTGCATTTCCTCCTCGATGGTCTCGGTGACGGCGCACAGGCAGGCATCGCCGATGGCGTGGCCGTGGGTGTCGTTGATGCGCTTGAAATGGTCGAGATCGAGGAACAACACCGACAGCGGCAGCCTGCGTTGGCGACTGTCGGCGATGGCCTGGTCGAGGCGGCGCATCATGCCGGCGCGGTTGAGCACGCCGGTCAGGCCATCGTGTTCGGCATCCTGCTTGGCGGCATCGCGCTCGCGCTGGAACATGCGCATGCGATGCGCCAGGCCCAGCACCAGCACGACCGCGGCGAAGGCCTGCATCAGTGGCAGCCCGTATTCGAGCCAGCGATTCAACGGCTGGCCGGACCCGAGCTGCAGCGTGCGCGCGGTCGAGACGAACACCAGCGGTACCCAGGCGATCAGCACGAAACCCGCCTGCCGTCCGCCCCGCAGCCACACCACGGCCAGGGTGATGATCGCGAGGGCATTGGCCGCAAGCAGCAAGGCATTGCCGATCGGCGGGAACCAGCTGCGGTCCGCGCCCGGCAACACACCCGACACCATCAGTGCGCCCAGCAGGGCCGCCGGCAGCACCGCGCCGACGATGGACAGGGCAGCGCTCAGGCGCGGCGCCCGCGGCCGCAACTCGGCGAAGTCGAGCAGGAACAGCACCGTCACGATCGTCGAACTGGTGGCAATGAACCAGATGCCGGCGACGCCGAACGGCCCCAGCCACGCGAACATGCTGAGTGCATAGGCATCGCCATACGCCAACAGCACGTACAGCATCTGCAGGGCCATGGTCGTGGCGAACATCAGGTACACGCGCTCGCGCAGCTGCACCCAGAACAGCAGCGTCACCAGCGACACACCGATCAGGATGCCGAGGCTGAGCCACAACACGCGGACGTGACCGTAGTCCTCGACGCTGAAGTCCTGCGCGGAATGCACCGCGACCTGCAATGGATAGCGTGCATCTTCCACGCCGATATAGATCGGTTGCGTGGTATCGGGCCAGGTGAACGCCAATGCGCGGCGCGAATGTCCGCCATCGAGCATGCGGTCGAAGATCGACTTGCGTTGCGGCCGGTAATCGGGCGGCGCCAGCACGGTCAGGCGCGCGCTGTAGGGGTGGTAGACCAGCAGCAGCCGCGCTTCCTGCGCCGTCAGCGCATGCAGTCGCCACCAGCCGCTGCCATGCTGCGCACCGGCCAGCTGGTGCGGCTCTCCGGTGGAGGTCCAGGCGCTTTCGGGTTGCAGGCGCAGCTGCTCGGGCTGGGCGACGGCGATGCCGTCCTGCAGGCGTTCGATGCGAGCCACGCCATTGGCGGCCTGGGCTCGCGCACCAGCAGGCGCCAGTGCAAGCCAAGCTACGAGCAACACTGCCAGCCATGCTGTCTTCATGCGCTCCCTCCCTGCCGGGCCAGTGTCCGCTTCGGCGCATGGCACCGCAAGCCTGCACGGCCGTATGCTGGCGGCTTCATGGGGAACATTTGATCGGGGAACGTGCATGTCGATGGATATCAACTGGCTGGCCGTGGTCGCAGCGGCTGTTTCAGCCTTCCTGCTGGGTGGCATCTGGTACGGACCGTTGTTCAAGAACGCGTGGTGCCGTGAAGCCGGCGTGGATCCGAGCAAACCGGCGGGCCATCCCGGCCGCGTCTTCGGCAGCGCGTTCGTGCTGGCCCTGGTAGCGGCAATCGCGTTCGCCATGCTGCTCGGCCCTGCCCCGTCGCTGCACCTGGGCCTCCACCATGGAGCACTGGTGGGCTTCGCCTTCGTCGCCACCAGCTTCGGCATCAACTACGCCTTCGCCGGGCGCAGCCTGAAGCTGTGGCTGATCGATGGCGGCTATCACCTGCTGCAGTTCGTGCTGTACGGCGTGATCCTCGGACTGTGGCATTGAGGTAGGCGCATGTCGGCCCACTGGTACTTCGACTTCCTCTCGCCGTTCTCCTACCTGCACTGGCAGAAGGTGAAGGCGTTGCCGGCGGTGACGCCGGTGCCGATCGTATTCGGCGCCGTGCTCGCAGCGTGCGGGCAGAAGGGGCCGGCGGAAATTCCCGGCAAGCGCGAATTCACCTATCGCCACGTGCTGTGGCAGGCGCGGCAGGAAGGCGTGACCCTGCGCTTTCCCCCGGCGCATCCCTTCAATCCCCTTGCCGCGCTGCGCTTGTGCGTGGCGGCAGGCAGCACGCACCAGGCAGTGGATGCCCTGTTCGACTGGATCTGGAAGCAGGGCCACGCCGGCGACAGCCTCGAAGCGCTCGCGCCGGTCGCGGCGGCGCTCGGCATCGAGGCCGCCGCCGCGCAGGCCGAGACCGTGAAGGCGCAACTGCGCGCGAATACCGAAGCCGCCGTTGCGGCGGGTGTGTATGGCGTACCGACGCTGGCCTTCGACGGCGGGCCCCTGGATGGCATGTTGTTCTGGGGCAACGATGCCCACGCCTTCGCGCTTGCTGCGCTGGACAATCCCGCTCTGCTCGCGGACCCCGAGATGCAGCGCGTGTCGGCATTGCCGGTCGGCGTGCAACGGCGCTGACGCGCCAGGACGAGGACGCGCCACGACGAGCTTGGCAGCCACGGGCGCAACCCTGTTCCTCGGCGTATGCTGCCTCTACTTGATACGAAGACGCCACAGGGGAGGCTTCGATGCGTATTGGTCTTGTTGTCGATTCACCGTGCGACCTGCCGGACAGCTACCTCTCGGCGCATCGGATCTCGATCCTGCCCACCAACGTCCGCATGGGCGCGGCCGTCATCGACGACTACCGCAATCCCGAGGCGACCCTGCAGTTCCTGCATACCCACCTGGCCGAGCGCGGCTGGGAAGCGGAAAGCAGCCCGTTCTCGGTCGACCAGATCCGCGACCTGTTCCTGGGCAAGCTGGTCATCGATTACGACTTCGTCTTCTGCATGACCATGACGAAGACGCGCAGCCTCATCTTCGACAACGCGCAGCAGGCGAGCTTCGCCATCCTCAATGAATACAAGGCGGTGCGCGCCGCCGCCGGCAACCATTCGCCGTTCGCGCTGCGCGTGATCGACACGCAGAACGTGTTCGCCGCGCAGGGCATCGCCGTGGTCGAAAGCGTGCGCCTGCGCGACGCCGGCGAAGGCTCGCCCAAGATCCGCGCGCGCCTGGAGAACCTGGCGCTGCACACCCAGGGATTCCTGATCCCGCGCGACCTCAACTACATGCGCGAGCGCACGCGCATCCGCGGCGACCGCAGCGTGGGCTTCCTCGCCGCCAAGCTCGGCACCGCCTTCGACATCAAGCCGATCCTGCATTGCAACCGAGGTGAAACCGGCCCGGTCGGCAAGGTCAAGACTTTCGACAGTGCAGCGCAGAAACTGTTCGAGCATGCCGTGCGCCGCATCGAGCGCAACGAGCTGATGACGCCGACGCTGTGCGTCAGCTTCGGCGGCGAACTCGACGAACTGCACACCCTGCCCGGCTTCGAAACGCTGCGCGCGGCGTGCAGCGCCCACAACGTGGAACTGTTCGAGTCAGTGATGAGCCTGAGCGGCATGGTCAACGTCGGCAAGGGCGGCCTGGCGTTGGGCTATGCGGCGGAAACGGCGAAAGTCGAACTGTAGGCAGGTGTTCGCGGGCCCGGGCGACACGGCCGGTCGATGCAACGGCGGTGATCGCGGCGATTGCCCATTCACATCGGCGCAATAGACCGGGTCCTAAGCTCGAATGCGTTCCTACTGAATGAGTTCCAGAAGGGGATTTCCGGATGGCGACCCGTTACTACATCAGCCTGCCCGAGCCGTCGCGCGCGCGCGGCAGCGATCCGGCACTCGCCTTCAATGCGCATGGAGCGGATGAATTCGCCGCACAGTTCCAGGACGCATTGCGGACCACGTCGCTGTTCGATCGCTGGCGCGCACGCCAGGACGATCCCGACGATGTCGATCCGTCCTTCGCCGCAACGGACCCCGATGCCACGGTGATTGGCCGGCAGGATGACCTGCATGTGGTGCTGGTCGTCACCAGCTCGATTCCCGGCAACGTACTCAAACAGCGCCTGCGGCTGCTTGCCGGCGGTGGCTGGGAACTGCGCGACGTCACCGCGGCCTGAACAAGACGGTCGCCCCACGGACCGTCGCCCGTCTAGACCATCGAGGCGTCGGCGGCGGCCTTCTGGTCGGGCCGGTGCAGCGCCAGCAGGGCCACGCGGCCACTGATGCCTTCGCGCTCGAACACCTGGTGCAGGTGGCTCTTCACGGTCTCCGGGCTGATGCCCAGGCGGCGGCCGATCTGTTTGTTGCTCATGCCCATGGCCGCCCAATGGACGATCTCACGCTGCCGATCGGTGAGGTGGCCGAGGTTGTGCACCGGTGCCGGGGCACGCCGTTCCGCGGCGAGCGCGCGCATGAGCAGGGAACTGTCGACCGCGAACAAGCCCGATTCGACGGCGCGCAAGGCGCGCAGCAGCACCTCAGGGGGCGCCTGCTTCTCCAGGCAGCCGCTTGCCCCCAGCCGCGCGCAGCTGCGCAGGCTGGCCACGTCCGGATGCCGGAAGCAGTAGATCCGCTGGGACTCGCCTTCATCCTGGGGTAACCGCGCCGTACGCAGGTCGTCACCGTCCAGCAGCCAGATCGCCTGCCGGCTGACCGAAATCGGGGGCAGGGTCTCGGCGCTGAATACGCCGCACCAGTCGAGTTCGCCCCGCGGCCCGAGCACGCGTTGCAGATGCGCGGCCCAGCGGCGATCACGACCGAATGCGAGGACTGGCAAACCCGCCATTGACCCATTCCCCGGGCACGGACACGCATGCCCCGTAAAGGGCATAACGCGCGCTGAATACCGGGGCGGCCACTGCCGGCGAGGAGGGCGGATTCAGGGCCTTAAGCCGGGACCCGGCGGCGGCGGGCCGCATTAAGCTAGGGCATGCTCATGCGACCCATCCTCCTGTCCTGGAGCGGCGGCAAGGACGCGGCCTGGACCCTGCACGCACTGCGCAACCGCGACGACGTCGAGGTGGTCGGCCTGCTGACCACGGTCACCGAGGGCTACGAACGCATCGCCATGCACGGCATTCGCCGCGACATCCTGCTGGCACAGGCCGAAGCGGCCGGACTACCCCTGATCGAGGCGCGCATTCCGCAGCAGTGCGACAACGCGACCTACGAAGCTGCCTTCGCCGACGCATTGGCGCAGGCGCGCGTGCGCTGGCCAAGGCTGGAGACCATCGCCTTCGGCGACCTCTTCCTCGCCGACGTGCGTGCCTGGCGCGAGGCGCTGTGCGCGCGGCTGGGATGGCGCATCGAGACGCCGTTGTTCGGTGCCGACACGAGCGCACTGGCGCAGGACATGATCGCCGGCGGACTGCGCGCGACCTTGTGCTGCGTCGACACGACGCAACTCGCGGGCGAATACAGCGGACGTGAATTCGATGCCGCCCTGCTGGCGGAGTTGCCGGCGGCGGTCGATCCCTGCGGCGAACGCGGCGAATTCCATACCTGCGTGCACGCCGGACCGATGTTCGCGCATCCGCTCGCCCTGCGCAGCGGCGAGCGGGTGCTACGCGATGCGCGCTTCGCCTACACCGACCTGGAGCTGGCGGCGTAGGTGAAGCAGTTGCGCGAAGCGGTTGGACCTCAGCGCGGTTGCGGCACGCAGTGGTCGACGTCCATCAGGAAGCCGGGGGCGCACTGGTCGCTGCTGCGCACCATCGTGCGGCAGAGGCCGCTCACCGGCTCACAGCCGTAACCCGAGGCGGCGCAGTCGTTGCGCGCGCCGGCACTGGTCACGCTCAATGTCGGCGTCTCGCAGTAGGCGTGCACCAGGCTGCCGCCCTTGCGGGTCCATTCGGCCAATTGCGACTGCAGTTGTGCATTCTCGTTGCGCAGCTGCTGGTTCTTGTCGCGTTCCTTTTCCCACTGCTGCTTGTAGTCGATCTGGATGGCGTTGACGTTGCCCGGCGCCATCATCGGTCGCACGTTACCGACGTTCTGCGCCGACAGCGGCGCGGCGATCAGCAGGGTCAGCAGCATCCAGCAGGCATTGCGCTTCATCGGACTCCCCTCCGTATTGGCCGCCGGCTGGCGACGCCGCAGGATAGCCTTCGGGCACGCCGCTGTCCGACCAGCGGCCGGGCCCGCGTTTATGCCCATGCCACCCGCAGGAGCCCGCCATGCGCCGCGCACCCGCTTTCCCCGCGACTCCCTTCGTGATGCTGTTGCTCGCGCTGCTGGCCGCGTGCGAAGGCAACACCCCGCGGGATACCGCACCGGCTTCCCCGGTCGCCCTGTTCGATAATTTCGGCGAACTGCATCGCGACATCGGCACGCGCGTCCCCGCCGCGCAGCGCTACTTCGACCAGGGATTGCGCATGACCTACGGCTTCAACCACGAAGCCGCGGGACGCGCCTTCGCCGAAGCCGCTCGCCTGGACCCGTCGTGCGCGATCTGCGTCTGGGGCCAGGCCCTGGTGCTGGGGCCGAACATCAATCTCCCGATGCCTGCCGAAGCGGCCGCACCGGCCGCCACCCTGGCGCGGCGTGCGTTGGAGCTGGCCGCGAACGCGCAGCCGCGCGACCGCGCCCTGATCGAGGCGCTGCAGTTGCGCTATGCCGACCCCGCGCCGTCGGACCGCATGCCGCTCGACCAGGCGTATGCGACGGCGATGGCGGACGTGGCGCGGCGTTTTCCCGACGACGATGACGCCGCCACGCTCTACGCCGAGGCCTTGATGGACCTGTCGCCGTGGGCGTATTGGACCCGCGATGGCGCACCCACAGGACAGACCAGCGAAATCACCGCGACGCTCGAGCGCGTGCTCGCCCGCAATCCCGCGCATATCGGCGCGGTGCACTACTACATCCACGCGGTCGAGGCATCGAAGACGCCGCAGCGGGCCGAACGACTTGCCGACCAGCTGGCATCGCTCGCGCCCGGCTCGGGCCATCTCGTGCACATGCCCGCGCACATCTATATCCGCACCGGCCGCTACCACGACGCCACGCTCTCCAACTTCGCCGCCGCGACCGCCGACAAAGCGTTCCTCAGCGTGTGCAGCGGCAGCAATGGCCTTTATCCGCTGGGCTACGTGCCGCACAACTGGCACTTCGCAACGATGACCGCCGGCCTGCATGGTTCGCGCACACTGGCGCTGCAAGCCGCGGAACAGACCGCGCAACGCGCCGACCGGGCACGGCTCGCAGAGCTGGAATTCATGCAGCAGTACGTGGTGATGCCCTTGTTCACCCAGGTGCGCTTTGGCCAGTGGGACGCGATCCTCGCGCAGGCGCAGCCCCCCGCGGCGCTGCCTTATCCGACGGCGATCTGGCACTTCGCACGGGGCATGGCACAGGTGCGCAAGAACG
>Ga0207981_1000055_pt1 | contig 14822 bp, 14 predicted proteins | sample SoimicmetaGmgLPC_FD_188327 | JGI IMG/M metagenome (GOLD analysis project Ga0207981, IMG submission 188327) | Soil and rhizosphere microbial communities from Laval, Canada - mgLPC (SPAdes) (version 2) | ecosystem: Environmental > Terrestrial > Deep subsurface > Rock core/Sediment | place: Laval... | reverse complement strand
CCTGGTGCAGTCATCGATCGCGGTGAACTGGTAGTGCTTCTTCCGCGAGCCCTGCAGCGGAGCGATGAACTTCACGTCGATCTGGACCCGGTGCCCGGGTAGCGGCTTCTCGTAGCGCTTCCACCGGTCGACGTGCCGCCGGTAACGCTGGGAAGCGGGGAGCCGGCTCATGTCCAGGCGCCTCAGAATCCGCCAGATCCCCGAGGGGCTGATCTGGATGTCGTGGTAGCGCTTGAGATACATCGCGATCTTGTGCGGTCCGAAGTGGTAGCTCTGGCGTAGGTAGATGATCTTGCCGACGACCTCTGCCTTCGTCGCGTTCGGGCTCACGTGGGGCCGTCGCGAACGATCCCGGAGCCCCTCGAGGCCGTGCTCTTGGTAGCGACGGAGCCAGATGTAGTAGGCCTGGCGCGTGATGCCGAAGTAGCGGCACGTCAACGAGACGTTGCCGGTCACCTCCTGGGCGTGGCGGATGATCGCCAGCCGGTGCGCCGCCGCTCGGGCGAGCTCTCGCTCGGTCATCGGTTCCCCCTATCTCGAGAGAACCCGATGTGTACACGATGTCCGTCAGTTCCAGACCTAGATCAGCGCTCGAGGAGCCGTTCCCAAGAGACGCACCTTCATTGTGCCGGCGGCTGCCGGACCAGGCCGAGGATTTCGTCGATCACGCGGTCAAGGGGCTTGCTGGTGTCGATCTCGTGGGTCGCAGCCCGCCGCATCACCGGCTCGAAGGTCTCCAGATCGGACAGAATCCTTGCCAGCTCCTCGGCACTCTTGCCGAAGGGATTGTTGGTCCGAGACGCGAGACGCTCGACCATGACGTCGCGGGATGCACTGAGCAACACGATGTGGTCGAAGTCTGGGTAGAACAGGACCTGAGCATCGTCCGAACCGACGACGAACAGCACATCAGCATCCTCGGTCGCGAGCAGCTCGCGGATGCGATCGACATCCCAGTGCCGGTGGCCGTGCTCGTCGACCACGGAGAAGCCGCTGTAGTCGGTTTCGACCACCTTGAAGCCAAGCTCGGAGAGACGCTCAGCGACGGTCGATTTTCCGACCCCCGACATGCCAGTTAGGAGGACGCGTTGCATGCCGTGATTATTGACTTGCGGCGGAAGCGTCGCGGCGATCCGAGGCTGCCCGGCATGTAGGGCCTCCTTCATCTTCTCCGGGTGGCATGCAACCGTGGCGAGCGTGAGATGGGGGCTCCCGCCCCAAGTTCAGACGAGCACCTCGAGCAGGCGCTCGCGGCGGCGGTATGGGATCCACAGCCGCGGACGTTCGGCCTTGGCTCCGCTCTGATACCAGTCCGTAAGCGAGCGAACGCCGGCCGAGGCCCCTTCGTAGGCGGGGGAAGTCACCTGACCGAGCTCGAACACCTGCGACTCACGGATCGTCCGCTCGGGGATCGCGTGGGGGGTTGGTTGGATGCCGACCTACGCTTTCTGGTGGGCGCCAGAGGATTTGAACCTCTGGCATCTTCCGCGTCAAGGAATCTAGAGTCCCTGGTCAGGGGCCTAAGGCGGGGTCCCAGGCACGTACTGCAGCGCTGTGATTCGGTGGAATCGTGTGGGCACGTTACTCATTCTGTGACTCAATAGGCGGGTGAGCAGGCGAGATCAAATGACATGATCGACAATCCTGAACCCGACGAGGACACAGCAACAGGATGCAGGGAACACGAGAGTTGCATCCGAGGCTTTAAACGCCAAGCGATCGGAGACCTCTCTCCACTCGCTGGATGGTGGCATCTCGGCTGGGATCAGAACGCCTCCCAATGGAACATCACCGCCCCGAACGGCGAGATGCGCTACGTGATTGTTCAAGCCCAGGACGCCGGATTCCCTCCAGCGGCTCTGATCGGTGCTGTCCCTGAACTGGAGTTCCGGCCCATCGTCTCCGCGATCTCAGAGAAGGGACTCTTCCCGCCACCTCGGTGAGGCTCCGAGCGCCGGCTCCGCTCCTATTTGAAGCGCCCGACAAAGTTCATTGGTGCGTAGATTTCGTGCCCGCGGGGACCCGCATATAGGGCGAATGGGGTGGTCGACGAGGCTCTTGTGACTGGCCCACCTGGAGATCACCCGGTCACGCTCTCTTACCGTCGAGTTACGTCTGTCGCGAGGTCTATTGCTGCCGCGCTGCTGCCACGGGATGAAGTCATCTGGCGAGGGCCATCGTTTTGAGAACGTTCGACAATCCGCCGTACTTCGGCTGCGCGGTGCAGACGATGCGCCCTGGCGCGAGTAACCCACAGCATCGCCACGCGATCTAGGGGATCGCTCCAAGAGCGTCATTCAATACCGCCCGGTTGACCCTCGCATCCGGGTGACGGCCTGTCCGGTCCCAGATCGTCCCACGCTCTCTAGTTGCTCCTTCAATCGGCGACGCGCGCCCTCTTCTGCCGTCCGGACCCTGACGTGTTCTCGGTCGAGGAAGAGAAAGCCGTGCTGGATCTCGCTGCGCGGATCGGCCTGGACTACGGGGAGATCGACGTGCTGCCTGATGCCGATGGCCAGATCTACGTGGTCGATGTCAATAAGACGCCTTGGTGGAACACGAATATGAGCGACGCAGACCTGAAGATCGCGGCACAACGGATGGCGGCTGCCTCTTCCGATCTGATTTCTTGGCTTCATGAAGCCGACCGGTGAGTTTGCGGGGTCGAAAGTCCATCGCCTGATCGACTGCGAGGAAGACCGGACGCTCCGGGCGGTGCTCGTCTGGATGCTGCGGGAGGCCGGCTGAGCTGCGCACCGAGGAGCCCTCAGCGCACTGGCGGAGCTTGCGCCGCATGGCACGCCCAGCATCGTTCGTGCTATACCCACCGCCGAACGATGAGGCCCTTCTGGGGGGGAGAGGCATGAAGAAGCTCGGTGCAGTCGTCGTCTGCGCGGCGTTGGTCGCTTTCACCACCGGCTCCGTGTCCGCCGAGACCCATAGCGGTAGCAGTCCAACGTTCGCAGCTGTCGACAGTATCGACTGGGGCAGGTGCAGTAGCCGTGACCTGCGTGAATTCGACGCCCAGTGCGCAACGCTCTCAGTTCCCCTTGACTATGGCGACCCGAGCGGAGAGCAGATTGAACTCGCACTCTCGCGCGTCCAGCATTCAGTGCCGGACGACGAGTATCAGGGCGTCATGCTCGTAAACCCAGGCGGCCCCGGCGGATCGGGCCTGACCTTGTCGATCCTTGGCCAATTCATCCCGAATGAGGCTGGTAAAGCGTACGACTGGGTAGGCTTCGACCCGCGCGGAGTGGGCTCGAGCCGGCCAGCACTTTCGTGCATCCCGAAGTACTTCCATGGCGACCGCCCGCCGTACGTGCCGAGGACCGATGCCCTCGAATCGATGTGGCTGAATCGCTCGGAGAAGTACGCCGACGCATGCGCGGCGGCGCAGCCGGACCTTCTGCCCAACATGACCACGGCCGACGTCGCGCGCGACATGGATGGAATCCGACAGGCGCTTGGCGCGGATCAAATCAACTACTACGGCTTCTCGTATGGAACATACCTTGGACAGGTCTACGCCACCCTGTTCCCCGGAAAGATGCGGCGCGCCGTATTCGACGGCGTCGTTGATCCGAGCGCTGCGTGGCACGAGGCGAATCTGAACCAAGACCTTGGATTCGACCAGAACGTCCACATCTTCTTCGCGTGGCTCGCGAGCCACAACCGCGCGTATCACCTCGGCAAGAGAGAGGAAGCCGTCGCGCAACTCTTCCTCGAAACACAACGCGCGCTGGAGCGGCACCCGGCCGGCGGCATCGTCGGCCCCGCCGAATGGAACGACATCTTCCTGTACTCGGGATACTCGCAGGGGCTGTGGAAGCCCATCGGCAAGATCTTCTCAACCTGGGTTCACCAGCACGCGACGAGACGGCTCGTCAACGCCTTCCGGGCCTTGGACGCCCCCGGCTACGACAATGGCTTCGCCGTCTACCTCGCCGTAATCTGCAGCGAGGCAACTTGGCCGAACTGGGAGGACTACAGCGCCGACGTATGGGCCACATACGAGGAAGCGCCGCTGTTCTCATGGAATAACGGGTGGTTCAACGCGCCGTGCATGTTCTGGCAGTCACCGCCCAGCGCGGCCATCAACGTGATCGGCGACTCAACGCCGGTGCTTATCATCAACGAGACACTCGACGCGGCGACGCCGTACGAAGGTGCTCTCTTCGTCCGGAGCCTATTCCCGCAGTCCTCGCTCATCGCCGTCGTCGACGGCGTCAACCACGCGAACTCCCTGGCCGGGAACAAGTGCGTCGACCTACCGATCGCCGACTTCCTATCCACCGGCGCACTGCCCGCACGGCTCCCAGGTGACGGCCCTGACGTCGAGTGCGACCCGCTGCCGCCGCCGAAGCCCTCTGCAAACAACGCGCCTGCGACGCGAGTCGTGCATGAGCGTCCGCTGCCAGACCGGCTCCGGCTTTGGCGCGTCGCCGCGTAGCGCGGCATCTTCGGAGAACTCAGACAACTCCATCGAACATCATCCGATCCGGGTGACCGCGAGCCGAACTTGCCGATGACTCCTGTTGCCGCGACTGGACGGTTCGGAAGGTAGCCGTCCCTCTCCCTGGGTTCGACCCCATTACCTGAACGTCATACAAGGACGGCCTCGGATGGCCGAATCCCAGGAAGCACTCGATCGAACGAGTCGTGAGACAGACCTGGCCTTTCGGCGGCGAACCGCCGACGACCTCAGGGGAACCGTAGGAACGTCGGTTCGATCATCGTCCTCAGGACGTCGGACCGCGAGATGATCCCCACGAGCTTGCCCTGGTCGGTCACCGGGACCCGAATGATGTTCTTCTCGTCCAGGACCTTCATGATCTCCTCCAGAGACGTATCTGCGTCCACGGTGGTGACGTCCCTCGTCATGATGTCTTGGGCGAGTGTGGTCTCCAATGCCTTATCAGCACGCAGGGCAGCTCGGATCAGGTCGAGCTCGGTGACAACCCCGACCACCCTCCCATCACTCTGGGCTACTGGAACCCCGCTGAACTCACCCATGAGGAGCTGGATCGCAACGTCTCGAGCCGTGGCGGTTGGGGTGGCCGCTACCACAGGACGGCGCATGATGTCGGAGGCCTTCATGACGGTCCTCCTCCTTCTGATCGTGACAGCTCGATTGTATTCGGGGGGTGCTCTCAGCAGGAGGGCCGACCGGCTCGCCGTCAGCAGGTCCGGCGACCCAACGCCGCGGCTTAGGTGATCGCAGCCCTTGACCGACGTAGAGCGCCTGGCCGCTCCCAGGTACCCGAACACACGAGCAACGACAACCTGGCTGTGAGCATTGGGGGCCTCTGACCTTGGGTTCTGTGGTGGGCGCTAGAGGATTTGAACCTCTGGCCTCTTCCGCGTCAAGGAAGCGCTCTACCCCTGAGCTAAGCGCCCGAAGTCCGGCATGGTACCGCCGGGCCGAGGCGGGGACCGGAATTGAACCGGTGTAGAGGGTTTTGCAGACCCTTGCCTAACCACTCGGCCACCCCGCCGGACCACCCGGGTTGCAGGTGCGAACGCTCAGTCTACCCGAGCACGAAACGAGGGCCGAACGGCCCTCCTGCGAGCGGACGACAGGATTCGAACCCGCGACCCCTACCTTGGCAAGGTGGCTCAGGCACGCGCGACATCGCGTTCCCCGAGGGAACCCCCTGCTCAGGGGCCAATCTTGGTCGGAATCGTCTTGGTAGGTGGATGGATCTGGTACGACGAGCAACTCGATCGACGCAACCAGGAAGTCGAAGCGCTTCGGGCGCAGATAGAAGGACGCGTCGACGATATGGGATCGGCGGGGAACCTGCGGTGCAGCTCCGGGACTACGATACGGGGGGCCGGAGCTGGGCCGCCTCCTCCGCGTTCCCGACCTCTAACTCCGGTTGACCCCCCACTCGATGGTGGCTTCCAGACCGCTGGCCGCTTCGAGCATGTCCTCACGTATGGCCCGAAGTTCGCTGAGGACGGCCTCCCGGCGGGACTCCAGCTCCGAAAGGATCCCGTCGGCCTCCATCTGAGCGTCCCGCAGCGTCCGTCGAGCGTCGGCCCGTGCCTTTTCTGTCTCGAACTGCGTGTCGACGCGGATCCGCTCGGCTTCGGCCTTCGCCTCAGCGACCATCCGTTCCGCCGCCTCCCGACGGAGCCGCTCGACGTGGTCGAAGGTTCGCACCAGGTCGGCCACGTCAGCGCCCACGCCTTGGGCGTCCCTGTGAGATTCCGACTGGAGTTGCTCGACCCGGGCCTCTAGGGCAGCCAGGTATCCCATGACCTCATCAGGGTCGAACCCGCGCCGTACCGTTTTGAACCTGGGCACGCGGAAGGGGCCCGGGCTTGCCAACGGTCTTTGGTCCGATTCCCAGGTGGCCACGGATGCCCTCCCTGTCGAGCATGCCGAAGAAGGCTGCCTCTTCTCTCTTTCGGCACGGTCGACACTTCCTTTAGCCCTAGACCAAGGGGAGGAGTGGTGGTCGAGGCCCCGCGGCGCAATGCCGAGGTCCCGACCGCTGCTGCGGGGCCGCCCGTCACCGAGTCCTGATGGGTCGCGTCGGGGACCCCTCCGAGAGCGGCGTCGTTCGGCACGCGCAGCGCCGTGCCGTTGAGAGAAGTACGGTCCCGGCGCGGTTCATCTTCGTCGTGCGCTTCGTGGCCGGCGTGGCCTCTTCGCCTGGCGCCTCGGCCTCGAACAGCTCCGGGTGTGCCTTGAGAGCCGGATGGGTGGCGGGGAGCACCTCGCTCGCGTGCACGAAGTGCGCCACACGGGCGCGACGATGGCCCTGGAGGCCGGAACGAACCCCGTCCTGGTGGCGTTCCGGCTCGGCCACACGAGTACGCGGATGGTCGAGCAGCGCTACGCCGGGAGGCTCGATCGGGCCGACGAGGGAGGGTCGCCGAGGCGCTGGATGCTCGTCACGCTGCGGCACGTGTGCGGCACACGGAGGCTTCCCGGCCCCGGGGTCGGGAGCACCCCTCCTGATCTGGGCTTTCTCCAGAGCGGACGACGGGATTCGAACCCGCGACCCCCACCTTGGCAAGGTGGTGCTCTACCGCTGAGCCACGTCCGCGTGAACCCTTCGAGTCTAGGCGCCCCGGGCGAGGGCCTTCAACCGTTCCTTACCGAGTCCCGGTCGATCCGAACCCACCCTCCCCGCGGCTGGACGGCGGCAGCTCGTCGACCCAGGCCGGCCGAAACTCGGGCACGGCCACGATCACCAGCTGCGCGATCCTGTCCCCCCGAGCGATCTTGACGCTCTCGTCTCGGTCCAGATTCACCACCGAGCAGATCAGCTCCCCCCGGTACCCAGCGTCGATCAGGCCGGGAGCGTTCGCCAGCGTCAACCCGTGCTTGGACGCCAGCCCGCTCCTCGGCAGCACCAGGCCAGCGTGCCCGTCCGGGATCGCCACCGCGAGGCCGGTCCGGACCATCGCCCGCTTCCCCGGCCCGACCTCGAGGTCCTCGATCGAGCGGAGGTCGAACCCGGCGTCCCCAGGATGCCCCCGCTCGGGCAGGATCGCGTCCGGGTCCAGGCGTCGGAAGGCGAGCTCGGTCACGCGGGTTCGACGAGCTCGAGGCGGTTCCCGAACGGATCCCGCACGTGGAACCGGCGGTACCCCTCGAGCTGGACGTCCTCGTCGATCCGATACCCGTCGCCCTCGAGCCGCTCGCGCAGCTCGTCCAACCCGGTCACCAGGAACGCGGGGTGCGCTTTGGTGGCCGGCCGGAAGTCAGCGCGCTCGACACCCAGGTGCACCTCGAGACCCTCCGAGCGGAACCACAGCCCGCCCCGCGGTGCGAGCTCGCTCGGCTTGGGCACCTCGGGCAGGCCGAGCAGCTCGCCGTAGAAGTGGCGGCCGGCCTCCTCCTCGCCGACCGGCATCGCGAGCTGGATGTGGTGGATCCCGGTGAGCCGATGCGCCATCGCCGCGAGCCTAGCCGAACGCGCGCGGGCGGAGCGTCGGCCCGGCCCGTCGCGCCGCCTACGAGCAGCCGCTCGTCGAGCCGCAGGAGGGGCAGACGTAGCAGGAGCCGGCCGGGAGCATCTTCGAGCCGCACGTGTAGCAGAGCGGCGCGTCGGCGGCCTGCGCTTGTGGGACGCCCGACGACTCCACGATCGGGAGCTTCGAGGGCGCCTCGGCCTTCACGGCCGCGACGACCTCCTCGACCGTCGTGCCCAGCTTCTCGGCCGCCTCGGCCGCCGCCGTTTCCTTGCGCTCGTCGATCGACCGGATGCCGAGCGCCTCGCGCTGCTCGATCGGCAGGTGGTCGAGCGCGAGCCGGCGGAACACGTAGTCCACGAGCGAGGTCGCGAACCGGATGTCCGGGTCGTTGGTCATCCCGCTCGGCTCGAACTTCATGTTGATGAACTTCGAGACGTAGGTCTCGAGCGGCACGCCGTACTGGAGGCCGATCGAGACCGCGATCGAGAACGCGTCGGTGATCCCCGCCAGCGTCGAGCCCTGCTTCGACGACTTCAGGAAGATCTCGCCGATGCCGTCGTCCGGATACGAGCTGGCCGTGATGTAGCCCTCGGCGTCGCCGACCTCGAACTTCGTCGTGATCGACGGCCGGCTCTGCGGCAGGCGCTTGCGCACCGGCGTCGCGAGCTCGCCCGGCTCCGGCGTCGCGGCGCTCCTCTTCTTGTCGGCCGACAGCGGCTGCGCGACCTTGCAGTTGTCCCGGTAGATCGCGACGGCCTTCAGGCCGAGCTTCCACGACTCGACGAACAGCTGCTCGACCTCTTCGACCGTGACGTGCTCGGGCATGTTGACGGTCTTGCTGATCGCGCCCGAGATGAACGGCTGGGCCGCCGCCATCATCCGCACGTGCCCCATGTAGTGGATCGGCTGGGCGCCCATCGCCGTGTCGAACACCGCGGCGTGCTCCTCGCGCAGGTGCGGCGCGTCCTCGACCGAGTTGTGCTCGGCGATGTAGGCGACGATGTCCTCGACCTGCGCCGGGTCGTACCCGAGGCGGCCGAGCGCGCGCGGGACGGTCTGGTTCACGAACTGCATCGTCCCGCCGCCCACGAGCTTCTTGGTCTTGACGAGCGCGAGCTCGGGTTCGATGCCGGTGGTGTCGCAGTCCATCATCAGGCCGATCGTGCCCGTCGGCGCGAGCACCGTCGCCTGCGAGTTCCGGTACCCGTGCTTGGCCCCGAACGCGATCGCGTCGTCCCACGACTGCTTCGCGGCCGAGAGCACGGCCTCCGGGACGACGTCGCCGTCGATCTCGTCGGCGGCGGCGCGGTGCTTGCGCATCACGCGAAGCATCGCGTCGGCGTTCGGCTCGTAGCCGTCGAACGGCCCCATCGCCTCGGCGATCCGGGCGCTGGTCCGGTAGGACTGCCCGGTCATCAGCGCGGTGATCGCGCCGGCCCAGGCCCGCCCGCCGTCGGAGTCGTACGGGAGCCCGCGCGCCATCAGCAGCGCGCCGAGGTTCGCGTAGCCGAGCCCCAGTTGGCGGAACGCGCGTGCATTCTCGCCGATCTTCTCGGTCGGGTAGTCGGCCGGACCCACGATGATCTCCTGGGCCGTGAACACGACCTCGACGGCCTTGCGGAACGCCCTCACGTCGAACGTGCCCTCGGCGTCGATGAACTTCATCAGGTTCAGCGAGGCCAGATTGCAGGCGCTGTTGTCCAGGTGTATGTACTCGGAGCACGGGTTCGAGGCGTTGATGCGGCCCGTGGCCGGGCACGTGTGCCACTCGTTGATCGTGGTGTCGTACTGCATGCCCGGGTCGGCGCATTCCCACGCGGCCTGGGCGATCTCGCGCATCAACTCTCGGGCCCGGACGGTCTCGACGGTCTCGTCGGTGATGACCGCCTTCAGCTTCCAGTCCTGATCCTGCTCGTAGGCCTTCATGAACTCGTCGGTCACGCGGACCGAGTTGTTCGCGTTCTGGTACTGGATCGAGTAGGCGTCGCGGCCGTCCAGGTCCATGTCGAACCCTGCGTCGCGGAGGGCGCGCGCCTTCTGCTCCTCGCGCGCCTTGCACCAGATGAAGTCGCTGACGTCGGGATGATCGACGTCCAGGATCACCATCTTGGCCGCCCGCCGCGTCTTGCCGCCGGACTTGATCGTCCCGGCCGAGGCGTCGGCACCGCGCATGAAGCTCACCGGCCCGCTCGCGGTGCCACCGCCGGCGAGCGGCTCCCGGCTCGAGCGGATCCTGCTCAGGTTGATCCCCGAGCCCGAGCCGCCCTTGAAGATCGTCCCCTCCTCGACGTACCAGTTGAGGATCGAGCTCATCGTGTCGTCGACCGCGAGGATGAAGCACGCGCTGCACTGCTGCGGCGTGTCGGGCACGCCCACGTTGAACCATACCGGCGAGTTGAACGCCGCCTTCTGCGTCACGAGCAGGTGCGAGAGCTCGTCCGAGAAGACCTCCGCGTCCTCGTCGCTCGCGAAGTAGCGGCCCTTGCGCCCCCAACCGGTGATCGTGTCGACGACGCGACCGACGAGCTGGCGGACGCTCGACTCGCGTTGCGGCGTGCCGAGCGGACCGCGGAAGTACTTCTGCGCGACGATGTTGGTGGCGTTCTGCGACCAGGTGACCGGGAACTCGACGTCCCGCTGCTCGAAGGCGTTGCCGCCCTCCTTGTAGTTGGGGATGACGGCGTCGCGCGTCTCCCACTCGATCTCGTCGAACGGATGGACGCCGTCGCGCGTGAAGTAGCGCTTGAAGGTCAGCCCCTCCCGGATCACCCGGACGTCTCCCTCGTTGGTGGCCACCGGCACCTCCTCGTCGATCGGATCCCGGCCAGTCTTTCCACGGGTGGGGAAGGAACTGTGGAGAACTACAGGCGTGTGATTCTGCACCCGCCGATCGACGCAGTCAAGCGTTCGATCAAGAATATCTTGTGGTCCGATCGAGTGGCATCCACAAGATGTAGCGGTCAGCGTGAGCGGGCCTTGGACTCCTTCTTCTGGAGCAGGAGGCCGAATTCGCGCTCGAAGTCGCCGATCTCCTGGAAGTCCTTGTAGACGCTCGCGAACCGCACGTAGGCCACCTGGTCGAGCCGTTGAAGGTTCGCCAGCACCTCGAGCCCGATCTGCTGCGAGGTGATCTCGGGGCCCTTGCGGCGCAGGCGCTCTTCGATCCTCGAGACGAGCGCGGCGAACTGCTCGTCGGTGACGGGGCGGTTGACCAGGGCCTTCCGGATCCCCGAGACCATCTTCTCCCGGTCCCAGGGCTCGCTCGTCCCATCCCGTTTGACGACCACCAGGGCCAGCTGCTCCACCCGCTCGTAGGTGGTGAACCGGCGGCCGCAGGACAGGCACTGGCGCCGGCGCCGGATCGCGTCGCCGCGTTCGGCAGGCCGGGAGTCGACCACCTTGTCCTGGTCATGTCCGCACCACGGACACCGCATGCCTCACACCCCAACATCTGGTGGACCCACGCACGGTAGCCGCGAGATGTTGCGGCAGTCAAACGAGCCGGATCTCAGGCGAATGGGACGATCAGCGTCTGACCCGGCACGAGCCGGCCGGCGTCGATGCCGTTCGCAGTCGAGAGCCGGTCGACGACCGGTCGGGGGTCGCTCCCCGGCGCGAGCTCCCGGGCGATCGTCCAGAGCGTGTCGCCCTCCCGGACCACGTAGGAGGCTCGGGAGACCCGCGCGGGCGTCTCCGGGGACCCGAGCGCCCGCACTGCCGGTCCGGCCCAGGCGGCCGCCACGAGCGCGAGCGAGACCGTCAGGGTCAGGCGTCGTCGCCGAACACGCGTTCGAGTCATGAGCCCCATCCTACCGAACAGGTGTTCGGCGTCAAGCACGGAACCGAACATATGTTTGAACGCCCCTTCCCCTCGTGCTAGCGTCCTTCGAGGCTAGAAGGAGGCACCGACATGGCTCCCATGGACCCGTCCGAGGCACCCGAGACCGGACCGCTCACCGCTCGGCAGCGCCGGATCGTGGACTTCATCGCCACCACCGTGCGGGAGCGGGGCTATCCCCCCACCGTGCGCGAGATCGGCGAGGCCGTGGGGCTGACGTCGTCCTCGAGCGTCCATGCGCAGCTCGCGAACCTCGAGCGCCGAGGCCTCCTGACCAAGGATCCGACCAAGCCCCGGGCCATGACGCTGTCCGATGCCAACCGCGCCGAGGGCGTCGTCGTCCCGCTCGTGGGACGGATCGCGGCGGGCACGCCGGTGCTCGCCGACCAGAACGTCGAGGATCACCTCGTTGTCCCGATGGGCTACGCGGGCGATGCGGAGCACTTCGCGCTGAGCGTCACTGGCGACTCGATGGTCGACGCCGGCATCCTCGACGGCGACGTCGTGATCGTCCGGGGTCAGGGGACCGCCGAGGACGGCGACGTGGTCGCGGTGCTGCTCCCTGGGCCCGCCGAGGACGAGGCGACGGTCAAGCGCCTGCGCCGTCAGCGCGGCAAGCTCGTCCTCGTCCCGGAGAACCCGGCGATGGATCCGTTCGATATGGACCCGGATGGCCGGATCCTGGGCAAGGTCGTCGCGGTCCTGCGCAAGCTGTAACTCGCGCGCCGTCACGGCGTCCCCTAGGCTCGCTGGAGGACGCGGAGGTCCAGGTGCCCGACACCACCACGGCGCTCGAACGACAGATCACGTCCCAGCCCGAGCAGCTCGAGGCCGTCCTCGCCGAACCACTCCCGACCTCGGCCGCCGAGCGTCTCCGCGACGCGAACCGGATCTGGCTCGTCGGCACGGGGACGAGCCAGCATGCTGCGGAGCTCGGCGCACAGATGCTGCAGCAAGCGAGACGCGATGCGCGCGCGGTGAGCTCGATGGCGTTCGCGAACCTACCGCCGTTCGCCGAGGGCGACGGCGTGATCCTGATCAGCCACAACGCGAGCTCGGAGACCGCGTTCGCGGGCGCGTCGTGGACGAGGGCGACGCAGGCAAGCCTCCCCGTGGTTCCGATCACGCGACGAGGCGGGTCCCTCCCGGACGCGATCGAGACCGTCGAGAAGGAGACCTCGCACACCTACACCGCGAGCTATACGGCGGCGCTCGTGCAGCTCGCCCGGCTCGCCCACGAGCTCGGGGCCGAGGCCTACGCGCCGGATGCGCTCGAGCACATCCCCACCGCGGTGCGAGCCGCGATCGACGATCCGCGCACCGAGGCGATCCCGCAGCCCGAGCGCCTGCTCGTCTTGACCGGCGAGGGCCCCGCGGCCGTGACCGCCCGCGAGGGCGCGCTCAAGGTCCGCGAGGCGGCGAGGTTCCCGGCCGAGGGCTACGACATCGAGTACCTGCTGCACGGCCACGCCGTCCCGCTCAACGCATCCGATCATCTGGTGACGCTCGCGCCGCCGGACACGCAGGGCCTGACGGCCGGGGTCGAGGACGCGGCTCGAGGCGTGGGCATCCCGGTGACCCGGATCGACGAGCCGGCCGAGCTCCCGTCGCCGATCGAGCAGATCCCGCTCACGGTCCGGCTGCAGGTGCTGGCGCTCCGGTACGCGCTCGAACGCGGGCAGAACCCCGACGTCGCGATCGAGGGCCCGTGGGACGACCCGGGTCTGTGGGCGATCGGATCGCCCGGCTCCTGACGCTTCAGGCCACGGCTTCGGCGAGCGCGCGGACGGTCCGCACGTCCCGCGCCTTCGCGAGCAGGGTCGTGACGCCGGCCGCGCGCCACGCGTCGAGCCGCTCGCGGACGTGGTCGACCGAGCCGACCAGGCAGAGCTCGTCGATCATCGCGTCGGGGACCAGGCGCGCGGCCTCGATCCGGCGCCCGTCGAGGAACGCCTCCTGGATCGCGTTCGCCGCGCCGCCGAACCCGTACCGCGTGACGAGGTCCTTGTAGAAGTTCGCGCCGGCCGAGCCCATCCCGCCGGCGTACAGCGCCAGCAGCGGTCGCAGCTCGTCCCGGCAGCTCCCGAGGTCGGGGTCGAACGCGACCGGCACCATCGGCGCTACGTCGAGATCGCCGAGGCCGGGCGCGCGCCGGCTCGAACCCTCGGCGAGCGCGTCGGCGAACGCCGCCGGCTGCTCGGGCGAGTAGAGGAACGGGATCCAGCCCTCGGCGATCTCGGCCGCGAGCGCGACGTTCCTCGGTCCCATCGCGGCCAGGTAGATCGGGACGTCGGGCCGCAGCGGCCGGACGTTCGGCTTGAGCGCCTTGCCCTCGCCGCCGGGGAGCGGCAGCGGGTAGTTCGGCCCGGGCGAGGTCACCGGGGCCTCGCGTCGCAGCACGCCCCGGACGATGTCGACGTACTCGCGCGTCCGTGCGATGGGCGCGTCGAACGACGCTCCGTACCATCCCTCCGCGACCTGCGGCCCCGAGACGCCGAGCCCGAGCCGCACCCGTCCGTCGCTCAGGTGGTCGAGCGTGAGCGCCGCCATCGCGGCGGCAGCCGGCGACCGGGCGGGCATCTGGAGCACGCCGGCACCGAGCCCGATCCGGTCGGTGTGCGCGGCGATCCACGCGAGCAGGACCGCGCCGTCCGAGCCCCAGGTCTCCGAGGTCCAGACGGAGTCGAACCCCGCGCGTTCGGCCTCCACCGCGAGCTCGGCGACGTCGTGGGGACGTCCCTCCCAGTGCCCGACGTGGATCCCGATCCGCACGCGCGAAGGTTACCCGAGCGCGCGCCACCGGCGGAGCGGGACGTCAGCCCGCGGCGCGGTCCTGCGTGGATGGTGCCGCGGCCGGTTCCACGCGGAACGGCGCAACCGCGGCGAACTCGCGCTCCCCCACCCGGGCGTGGACGAGCGTGCCGTCCCCGCCGTTTGCCACCCAGACGCTGTCGCCGTCGGTTGCGATCGCGGTCGGGGTGCTCCCGACTGCGATCGTCGTGATCACCGAGCCGGTGGTCGGGTCGATCGACTTGACGGTGCCGTCCAG
>Ga0207981_1000054_pt1 | contig 14860 bp, 10 predicted proteins | sample SoimicmetaGmgLPC_FD_188327 | JGI IMG/M metagenome (GOLD analysis project Ga0207981, IMG submission 188327) | Soil and rhizosphere microbial communities from Laval, Canada - mgLPC (SPAdes) (version 2) | ecosystem: Environmental > Terrestrial > Deep subsurface > Rock core/Sediment | place: Laval... | reverse complement strand
CCCACAGCAGGCTGCCCTGCATCGGCGTGTTGAAGCTCGGCGTGGAGAGGTCGGCGCCGCGGCGGTACTTGCCGTCCCAGGAGTGGTTGAACTCGTGCGCGAGCAGGTCGCTGCTGCCCTTCTTCGGATCCCACGAGGTGAAGTACTTCACGCCCACGCCGTTTTCGCTCGAGCGCTGGTGTTCCAGGCCGATGCCCGACATCTGGTTGCTCAGCGCGAACAGGAAGTCGTAGTGGTTGTAGTGGCGCGCGCCGTACAGCTTGTACATCTGCTGCACGAGGTTCCTGTGCGCCTGCAGGTGGTCGGGCTTGGCGTCCAGGTACTTCGCATCGTCGGCGAAGACGTTCAGGCGCACCGGCACCTTGGCGCCCGGGTCGAGGTCGAAGGTCTTCGCGTAGCGGCCCGCGAACATCGGCGAGTCCACGAGCACTTCGAAGTTCACCGGCTTGAAGCTGATGGCATCGCCGGCGCGCGACTGTTCTTCCAGCGCGGTGGCGGACTTCCAGCCCGCCGGGAGCTTCACGCTCGGCGCGAAGGTGATCGCGCTCGCGTCGTAGCCGGCCGGGTACAGCGCGACCATGTTCCACTGCAGGTTGAGCATCGCCGGCGTCATGACCACGCGGCCCTGGTCGCCGCCGGTGGGCGTGAGGAACTGGAATTCGATGTCGAGGTTGGTCGCGCCCTGCGGCACGTCGACCTTGAAGGCGAACACGTCGAGCGGATCGCGCACCCACTCCAGGCGCTTGCCGTTGGCGGTGATCACAAGGCCGGCGACCTTGTCCACGCGGCCGTAGTCGGCGTGGTTGCCCGGCAGCCACTTCGGGAAGAGCAGCGTCAGCGGGCCGGCCTGCACCGGGATGCGTTCCTTCACCTGGAACACGCGCTGCGACAGGTTGGTCGCATCGACATCGAGCGTGATGGTGCCCGGGTACGGCGTGGTGCTGGTGGCATAGACCGGCGCCTGCGGCGAGGTCTGCGCCTGGAGCGCGGTGGCGACGCCCAGCGCGGGAAGCGCGAGGGCCAGGGCGGCGGCGAGAAGGGTCTTGCGAGGCAGCATGCGAGCGGTCCGGTGTGTGTGCAAACGCCGCATCCTCCGGGTTCGCCACGCGCGCGCCTCTGCCATTCGGCATGGTCGGGGGTGCAGGGTCCGCGATTTCTGCTAGCGTCCGCGTCGATCCCCCGGACAGGAGTCCCCCCATGCGCCTTTCCCTCTTCCTGATCGCAACGCTCGGCCTGTCTGCCTGCGCCACGCAGCAGGACGCCACGCCGCCCGCGACCGCCACGCCCAAGGCCGACATGGGCATCGAGAACGTGCCGGCCGCGCCCGCGACCTACGTGCCCGCGCAAGCGGCGAGTGCCTGCAACGCCGATGCCGCGAAGGACGCGATGGGCAAGCAGGCCACGGACGAGGTGCTGGAGAAGGCGCGGATCGCCGCCGGCGCGAGCGTGGCGCGTTTCCTCAAGCCCAACATGGCGATCACGATGGAATACCGCGGCGACCGCCTGAACCTGCGCACCGACAGCAAGGACAAGGTGGTCGGCGCCAGCTGCGGCTGAACGCGCCAGGCGCGGCGCGTCGCGCGCCGCGTCAGTTCTTCGCGGTCTGTCCTTCCAGCAGGATGCGCGCGATCGCCGGCTCGCCGTCGGCGAGCAGTTCCACCGGCGTGCGCGTGAAGCCGCACAGCACCATCGCTTCGGTCACGCACCACTCGCGCTCCTCGCGCGTGAGCGAGCGGCGCCCTTCGGCGACTTCCTGCAGTTCCGCGCGCGAGGGCGCGATGTCGGCGGGGTCGAGATGGCGGTGCGCCGGCGGTGGCAGTCCACTCCCGCGCGATCCGGCATCGATCAACTTGCGCATGCGCAAGCGCGTGGCTTCGGCGGCGGGGATCTTCGCATCGATGCCGGGCACGGCATCGGCGAGCGCCTGGCGCAGGTCGTCGAGTTCACGGCGCGCGGTATCGGCGGACGAGAGCGCCATGGCTTGCGATGCATGCAGGCGCTGGATCTCGACGCCGGGATCCACGAGATCGCCGGCGTCCAGCAGCTTGCGCACCTTCTCGAACAACTGCGCGTGCAATTCCGGGTGCGAGAAGCGCAATTCGCGCGCGGCCACCTGCCAGGCGTAGGCCACCTGCTGCGCGACGAGCGTTTCGGGGATCGGCACCGAATGCGTGGTGCTGCCGCCCTGTTCGGACTTGGCGACGTCCAGGATCGCGTCGTCGATCCGCTCGCGCAGCGTGCTCGCCTCGAATCCGGGGTCGAGGCGTCGCAAGGCGGACCGGCAATCCAGCAGCAGCAGGCGCAGCGGCTTCATCGGATGAGCTTAGCCCTTGCGGGTCGGGGGTGGCGCCGGCAGTCGATCGTCGGCAGGCGCGGCCAGCGTGGGCGGCGCGTATTCCTCGAACTCGGCCGGCGGTTCCAGTTCCGCATCGTCCACGCGGAACTGGTTCTGCCAATAGCGATTGTCGGCGGTCTTCTCGACGGCGCGATGGGGTTGCTTCTGCATGGCGGCACCTCCGGCCGGTGCCGGGCGCACCGGTCCGCCCGCCAGTGGACCCGACCCCGCGTTGGGGCCGAGTCAACGTGGGGTCAATGCCCTGGCTGCAGCGTGCGGTCGAACAGCGCCAGGATGCGGCGGTATTCGTCGTACCAGCTGTCCGGATGCACGAAGCCGTGGCGCTCCAGCGGATACGGCGCGAGCTCCCACTTGTCCTTGCGCAGTTCGATCAGCTTCTGCGTGAGCATCACCGAATCGTGGAAGAACACGTTGTCGTCGATCATGCCGTGCGCGATGAGAAGGTGGTCCTGCAGGCCGGCGGCGTATTCGATCGGCGAGGAGACCTTGTAGGCCTCCGGGTCGAGTTCCGGCGTGTTGAGGATGTTCGAGGTGTACTCGTGGTTGTACTGCGACCAGTCGCTCACCGGGCGCAGCGCGGCGCCGGCCTTGAACACGCCCGGCTTCTTGAACAACGCCATGAACGTCATGAAGCCGCCGTAGCTGCCGCCGTAGATGCCCGCGCGCGCGCGGTCGCCCTGCTTGTGCTCGACGAGCCAGTCCAGGCCATCGAGGTAATCCTCGAGTTCCGGCGTGCCCATGCGGCGATAGATGTCGGTGCGCCACTTGCGGCCGTAGCCTTCGGACGCGCGGTAGTCGAGCTCGAGCACGATGTAGCCGCGCTGCACGAGCAGGTCATGGAACATCTGCTCGCGGAAATAATTGGGATAGCGCGCGCTCACGTTCTGCAGGTAGCCCGCGCCGTGCACGAACATGACGATCGGGTACTGCCTGCCGGCCTCGAGCTGCTTCGGGCCGTAGTACTTGCCCCAGATCGTGCCAGCGCCGTGCTTCGAGGGCACCTGCACGTATTCGGGCTGGATCCACGTGCGCGCCTTGTAGGCCGGCGTGCGCGTGTCGGTGAGTTCGGTGGCGTTGCCGCCGCGGATGTCCACCACCGCGACCTGCGGCGGGAGGTAGCTTCCCGAGTGGCGCACGAGCAGCCTGGCATCGTCCGGCGAGACGACGAAATCCTCGACGCCATCGAGTGCGGTGACTTCACGCACGGTGCCGCCGTTGCGGTCGACTTCGCACACTTCGTAATCGCCCGGCCAGGCGCGGTTGCACAGGAACAGGAAGCGCTTGCCGTCCGCCGAAAGCTGCGGCTGCGAGGCTTCCCACTTGCCCGAAGTGATCGCGCGCGGCGCGCCGTTGCCGTCGCTCACGTACAGGTGCGACCAGCCGCTCTCCTCGGAGAGGAACCACAGCGCACCGTCCGGCGCGAAGCCGAAATCGTTGAAGCCCCAGTTGATCCAGGCCGGATCCGTGAGGCGATGGCGGTCGAGCAACTTGGCGCCTGCGAAATCGACGCCCGCGATCCAGCGATCCTTGTTGTCGACGGCGCGGATCATCACCGCGGCCTGGTGGCCATCCTGCGACCAGCGGATCGACGGACCGCCGCTGTTGTCGCCGGAGGTGAGCACCTGCACCGCGCGATCGCCTTCCAGTGCCGGCTTGCCCGCGGCCTTGCGCAGCGCGGCGAGCGGATCGGTCTTGATGCCCGGCAGCGTGTCGAACTTCAGCTCGCGCACGCTCGCATTGCCCACGTCCACCAGCCACAGGCGTTGCGGCAACGGATTGTTGCGGCCCACGCGGGTGCGCACTTCCTCGAATTCTTCGTAGCCCGACTCGGTGATGTACTTCGGCATCTTGCCGCTGGTGCCGATGTCCGCGCCCTTCTCGGTGGTCACCACGAGCAGCCAGCGGCCATCGGGCGACATCGACGAATCGGCGATGTCGACATCCGCGCCCATGTACGCCGGCGCGGGTGCACGCGTGGGATCGGACTTCTGCCACAGATCGTTCTGCGCGCGCGCGGCATCGCGTTGCGCGCGGTCGTTGCGCAGCGTGTCGAACAGGCGCATCTGCCGATCGCGCAGGTCATCGGACTCGGGCTTGCCGCCCGGCGCCTTTTCCGCGAGGACCAGCGCGGCCTGGCGCACGCCACCGGCGGAGGTCCAGCGATACCACGCATTGCCCACGCGCCACGCGAGGCCGCCATCGCTCGCCCATTGCGGCTGCGCTTCTTCGTCGTTGGTGCGCGTGAGCTGTTGCAGCGCGCCGCTGCGCAGGTCGCGCACGAACACATCGCCGTTGCGCACGAAGGCCATGCGCGCGTGCTGCGCGTCGTACACCGGTTGCGCGGCGTCTTCGGTGGCGCGTGCACTGCCATCCAGCACGGTCGCGGTGCCGCCGGCGATGGGCTGCACGTACACGTCGCGGATCGTCGCGCCGGTGCGCTTGCGCTGCGTGTAGGCGCGCTGGCCATCCCACGACCACCACGCCTGTTCGATGGGCGCGCCGATCCAATCGGGGTCGGCCATCACGCGGTCGAGCGTGAGCGGTGCATTGGCGTCGCCTGCGCTCGACGACGTGTCGTTCGAGGGCGCGGCTTCCTGCGCGAAGGCGACGGGCGCCAGGCACAGGGTGAGGCAGATCGCGTGGGCGAGGTGGGCGGGCTTGCGCATGGGGCTCTGGCGAAACGAAATGCGCGCAAGCGTAGCAGCCCGGCCGGGGGCGACCGGGGGCCGAAGGTCATGGCGAATGTTCGCGGCCTAAAGCCTCAGCACCGGCGGGCCTTCCGCGGCCGCGGCATCGGGTGCGGAATGCGGGCTCGCCATGGGCGCGAGGCCGCGGGTGGCGGGGCCATTCAGGCGGTGCCCGTCCTTCGCGTCGAAGCGCGAACCGTGGCAAGGGCAATCCCAACTGCGCTCGGCGTCGTTCCAGTGCACCACGCACCCCAGGTGCGGGCACACGGCCGAATGCAGGTGCAGACCGCCACCCGGGTCGCGCCACGCAGCCACCTTGTGCAGGCCGCGCCGCAACACCGCACCCTCGCCCGCCGCCAGGCCTTCCAGGCCTTCGATCTCGCCGCCGCTCACCCAATCGGCGTAGTACGGGACGAAGTTGAGGTTCTCGCGCAGGTAGGCATCGGCGGCGCGCAGGTTCCGGCGGTTCGGGGCATACAGCGCGCGCCACGGCGAATGGCCTTCGGCGATGAGGTCGCCGATCAGCAGGCCGGCGATGGTGCCGTGCGTGAGTCCGTTGCCCGAGTCGCCGGTGACCACGTACACGTTGTCCGCGAACCCGGGGTTGTGGCCGATGAAGGCGAGCGAGTCCACCGGTTCGATCACCTGCCCCGACCAGCGATACCCGACATCCAGCGCCATCGGGAAGTGTTCGCGTGCCCACGACTCGAGCACTTCGTAGCGCACGAGCGGTGCTTCGTCCTGCCCCGTCTTGCGGTCTTCGCCGCCCACGATCAGCCACGTGCCGTTGCGCGCATGCGCGATGCGCACGTAGTGGTAGGGATCCAGCGTGTCCCACAGCAGCGCATCGGGCACCGCGCCGGGGTCCAGGCGCAAGGCGACGACATACGTGCGATACGCCGCCTGCTTGGTGTGGATGGCGAGACGATCGTTGAAGGGTACGTTGGTGGCGACCACCACGTGCTCGCACTGCACGCGCGCGCCGTTGGCGGCGGTGGCGCCCGCGTTGGCGCCGCCGTCGATCGTGTCCACGCGCGTGCCGGTATGGATGCGGCCGCCATTGCGCACGACCGCGCGCGCGAGGCCCGACAGATAGTCGAGCGAATGGAAGCGCGCCTGGTGCTTGAACAACAACGCATCGCCGAAGCACGCCATCGCACCCGGCGGCGCGGGCACGCGTTCGACGTCCAGGCCTGCGCGCACCGCGGCTTCGTATTCGTGGTCCAGCAGGCCCAGGCGGGTGTCGCCTTCGCCGCGCACCAGGTACCCATCGCAGCGCGCGAAGCCGCACTCGATCTCTTCTTCGCGACAGATGCGTTCGATCGTGTCGATCGCGACCGCGTGGCTGTGCGCGGCCAAGCGTGCGCCTTCCACGCCGTGCAATTGCTCCAGTTCGAACCAGCGATCATCCAGCGCATCGCACAGATGGCCCGTGGTGCGCGCGGTCTGGCCCCCGTGCAGGTCCGATTCGTCGAGCACGACGACGTCGACCCCCGCCTTTGCCAATCGATACGCCGTGCTCAGCCCCGCGATGCCCGCCCCCACGACGCAGACGCGCGCGTGGGCATCGGCGGACAGGGGCGCGAACACGGGTGGGTCTGCCGTCGCCATCCACAACGAGCGACTGGCACCTGTGCGTTCCATGGTCGGGCTGCGTTCCATCGATCCACCTGGGTTCGCGCTGCCTCAGCGTGCGCGCAACACGGTGAATCCTGCGTGCAAGGTGAAAGCTGCGTGCAACAGGCGCACAATATGCGGCGCGGCGCCTCCCCCAAGTTGCCGCGGAGGCACGGCGTGGATGCTTTGCTGCTCTCGCGAATCCAGTTCGGCTTCGTGATCTCGTTCCATATCCTCTTCCCTGCATTCACCATCGGCCTTGCGAGTTGGCTCGCATTCCTCGAATGGCGATGGCTGCGCACCGGCAACACCGTATGGCGCGAGCTGTACCTGTGGTGGTTGAAGATCTTCGCCCTCTCCTTCGGCATGGGCGTGGTCAGCGGCATCGTGATGAGCTTCCAGTTCGGCACGAACTGGGCGGTGCTCAGCGAGCGCGCAGGCAACATCCTCGGCCCGCTGCTCTCCTATGAAGTGCTCACCGCGTTCTTCCTGGAAGCGACCTTCCTGGGCGTGATGCTGTTCGGCTGGAAGCGCGTGCCGCCGAAGCTGCATTTCATGGCGACCTGCCTGGTCGCGCTCGGCACGCTGTTCTCGACGTTCTGGATCATCTCGGCCAACAGCTGGATGCAGACGCCGCAGGGCTACACGATCGATGCCAATGGCGTGTTCCAGCCCGCGGACTGGTGGGCCATCGTCTTCAATCCGTCGTTCCCGTACCGCCTTGCGCACATGGTGCTCGCGGCGTTCCTGACGACGTGCTTCGTGATCGGCGGCATCTCCGCGTGGTACCTGCGCCACAACCGGCATGTCGAAGCGGCCAGGCACATGCTCCGGCTCGCGGTGGTCTTCGCGGCGATCGCGGTGCCTGCGCAGATCTTCGCCGGCGACCTGCATGGCTTGAACGTGGGCAAGCACCAGCCGATCAAGCTCGCGGCGATCGAAGGCCATTGGCGCGACGAGCCGGGCGAGGCGAGCACGCCGCTGGTGTTGTTCGGCGTACCGAACCAGCAGGCCGAACGCAACGATTACGAAATCAAGGTCCCGGTGCTCGGCAGCGTGATCCTCACGCATTCGCTCACGGGCCGCATCCAGCCCTTGACGAGCGTGCCGGCGAGCGAACGCCCGCCGGTGCTGCCGGTCTTCTATGCCTTCCGCGTGATGGTGGGGCTCGGCACGGTGATGCTGTTGCTGACGCTGGCCTCGCTGTGGCAATGGCGGCGCGGGCGATTGTTCGACACACCGTGGTTGCTGCGCGGTTGGAACGCGATGCTGCCGTCGGGCTTCGTGTGCATCCTCGCAGGGTGGTATGTCGTCGAGATCGGGCGCCAGCCCTACGTGGTCTATGGCTTGCTGCACACGCGGGACGCAGTGACGCCGACGCTGGCCGTCGGCAGCGTGCTCGCCTCGCTCATCACCTTCGCGCTCGTGTACGCGATCGTGTTCGGCGCAGGCATCTGGTACCTGCTGCAGTTGGTACGCAAGGGCCCGATGCCGCACGAGCCGGCGCCCGACACGCACGCAGGCGAGAAGACGCCCGCGCGTCCCTTGTCCGCCGCCAACCTGCCTGTCGAAGGCCAACCCTCCGGGGAGTCGCAGTGATGGAGTACTGGCTGCCCGTGGCGTGGTTCGGCGTGATCGGCTTCGGCGTGCTGATGTACGTGCTGCTCGATGGCTTCGTCCTCGGGCTCGGCATCCTCGCGCCGTTCGCGGAGGACGAAGCGCAGCTCGACCACATGATGAATACCGCCGCGCCGATCTGGGACGGCAACGAAACCTGGCTCGTCCTCGGCGGCGCGGGACTGCTCGCGGCCTTCCCCAAGGCCTACGCGACGATCCTCTCGGCGCTGTACCTGCCGGTGCTGCTCATGCTGATCGCGCTGGTGTTCCGCGGGGTGGCGTTCGAATTCCGCTTCAAGGCGCATCGGGCCAAGCCCTTCTGGGGCGCGGCGTTCTCGCTGGGCTCGACGTTCGCGGCGTTCGCGCAGGGCGTGATCCTGGGGGCGGTGGTGGAAGGCATGCCGCTGCAGGAAGGCAAGTACATGGGCGGGGCGTTCGGATGGTTCAGTCCGTTCTCGATGCTCACCGGCGTGGCGGTGGTGTTCGGCTATGCGCTGCTCGGCTCGACGTGGCTGATCCTCAAGACCGAAGGCCGCATGCAGTTGGTCTCGCGCACCCTCACGCGGCCGCTGGTGCTGGTGGTGGTGGCCTTCATGGGGCTGGTCAGTGCGTGGTTGCCCTTCCTCGACTCGCGGCTCATGGCGCGCTGGTTCGAGGACGGGAACTTCTGGTGGCTCTCGCCGGTGCCGCTCGCCGCGCTGGTCAACGCCTGGCTGCTGTGGCGCGCGTCCATGCGGGAAGGCCGCGACATGGCGCCATTCATCCTGGCGCTCACCTTCTTCGCGCTCGGGTTCGCGGGGCTGGTGCTGGGGCTGTGGCCCTACCTGGTGCCGCCCTCCCTCACGATCTGGCAGGCCGCCGCGGCGACCTCGTCGCAGATGTTCGTCGGCGTGGGTCTGGTGGTGCTGCTGCCGGCGATCCTGGGCTACACGTACTGGTCGTATTCGGTGTTCCGGGGGAAGGTGGCGGCGGACGCGGGGTATCACTGACGCGGGCTGGCCACGCCGGGCCCGCGTTCCCGCGAACGCGGAACGCTGAAGCGTCTTCACGTTCCGCGCGAATTGCGGGTTCCGTCACAACGTCGTTTCCGACACAATCGCGGCGTCTTCTACCGAGTCCGCGATGCACGCCTACGTCTACAAGAGCCAGCGGAAAGCGGACACCTACGTCTTCCTGGCGGCGCGCGACGACTTTGCGCGCCTGCCGCCCGCGGTGCTGGCCCAGATGGGTGAGCTGCGATTCGTGCTGGAAGTGGCCCTGACCAGCGAGCGCAAGCTCGCGCAGGCCGATGCCGATGTCGTGCGCCGCAACCTCGCCGACCGCGGCTTCCACATCCAGTTCCCCGCCACGCAACCCGATCCGATGACCGAGGACTGGGGCACCGATGCCTGAGTCCAAGCGCAATTGGCTGCACATCGGGGCGGCGACGCTGGCCGGCGTCGTGCTCACGCTCCTGCTCGGCATCGATGCATGGCCGGTCGCACTTGCCGGTGCGCTCGCGCAGCCCGGCTTCGCCCTCGCGGTGTCGTGGTGGCGCGGCACGCGCACGTCGCCGCGCTGGCCGCGCGATGCGATGGCGCTCGCCGGCGCCTGGGTCGCGGGATTCGCGGTCGTCGCGGTGCTGGTGGCCTGGCCGCTGGCCGCGTTGCGCGAAACCGGCAGCCTCTCCGCCGCGATCGGCCTGAGCATCGTCGCCGGCGTTGCGCTGTTGCTGCTGTGGCGCACCTGGCCGGTCTGGCATGCGCTGGAACGCGAAGGCGGGCCCATGGCCGCGCTGTGGCGCGTGCTGGGCGAGGTGGAAATCGGCGCATGGCGCGGGCTCGGTGTCGCCGCGATCGTCGCGCTGCTGTCGGGCACGGTGCTCGCGCTGGCGTGGCCGGGGCTGGTGCCCGCGAACCTGCGCTGGCCCGTGGTCGTCGCGCTCGTCGTCGCCGCACCGCTGCTGCACCTGCTGTTGCAGCGCGTGGAACCGGCTTCGCCGCTCCCGATTGAAACGCAACTGGCCGCATTCGAAGCGCAGGACGAGGCGGTCGACGACGAGCGTCCGGACGAAGACCTCGACGTCGCGCTGTATTCCGCCGCGCGCAGTGGCCGTGTCGATCGCGCGCTCGCGCTGCTCGATGGCGGCGCGAACGCGCACGCCTTCCCGCCGCCGAGCGAGCGCGACCAGCGCACGCTGCCGATGCTCGCCGCGATCCTGCCGGACTTGCGCCTGCTCCGCGCGCTGATCCAGCACGGCGTCGATCTGAACGCCGCGCACGGCGGCATGGCGCCGCTGCTCGCCGCCACCCGCGACAGCTGGCACGGGCGCCCCGAAGCGGTGATGACGCTGCTCGCCAACGGCGCCGATCCGCGCATCGCCGACAGCGACGGCAACACGCCGCTGCACCACGCCGCGCGCAGTTCCGATCCCGGTGTCGCCGCGCTGCTGCGCGATGCGGCGGGCGATATCGATGCGATCAACCGCGACGGCTTCACGCCGCTGGGCATCGCGTGCGCCGCGGGCAACTGGCGCCTGGCGCGCTTCCTGCTCGAGCGCGGCGCGAAAACCGAATTGCCGAACGCCTCCCCTGCCCTGCTCGCCGCCGCGGGCACGGAGGAGGACGACATTGCAGGCGTGCAGCTGCTGCTCAAGCACAAGGCCAAGGTCGACGCGCGCGACGCACGCCATCGCAGCGCATTGCACGAAGCCGCGCGCAGCGGCCATGTCGAGATCGTCGGCCTGCTGCTGGCCGCCGGCGCCGACGTGCAGACGCGCGACATCGACGGCCGCACGCCGTGGCTCGATGCCGCGCGCGGTGGACATCTGGAAGTGCTCGAACGTTTGCTGCCGCATCGCCCCGAAGTCGCGCTCGCCGACCACGACGGCCGCGATGCCTTGATGCTCGCGAGCACGGCCGAACGCGCGGATCCCGCACTCCTGCGCCGCCTGCTCGAACTCGGCCTGGATCCCACGCGCCGCGACTCGGAAGGCCGCCGCGCCGCCGAACATGCGGCCGCGGCGGGACGCTGGACGATCGTGGCCGTGCTCGATCCCGCGTATCCGCTGCCGGCCGCGGTGGCCGATGCGGGCAATGCAGGCGCACCGCCGACGGATCGCGCGCCGATCGCCTTGCTGCGCGATGCGATGCGCGAAGGGCGTTTCGACGATGTGCGCTCGGTGGTCGGGCTGTTGTCGCCGGCCGAACTCGGTGCGGAATTGCGCGCGTTGCCGCAGGCCGCCAACGGCGCGGCGGCGAACATGGGCGCGCGCATCGAGTGGTTGCTCGTGCAAGGCGCGGATGCGGACGTGCGCGAGGGCCTGGGCGACAACGCGATGTTCGCGTTCCTCTCGCAGGGTCCCGCGGCCGTCGGTGCGTTGCAGGCGTTGTTGCGCCGCGCGGTCTCGCCGGCGGGCGCCGGTGGCCTCGCGCGTTTCCTCGCCGCGTGCGTGACCAGCGACCACGCCGGCCGCGGCCTGGAATCGCTCGCGCTCGATCTGCTGGAACGCGGCGCCGATCCCTACGCGAACTCGCCGGCCGGCGATCCGCCGCTCGCGCTCGCCGTGCGATTGGGATGGCTTCGCGTCGTCGATCGTCTCGTAGCCTACGGCGTGAACCTGGACGCGCGCGATTCGCATGGCATGACGGCGCTGCACCTGGCCGCCGCGCTCGGCCGCGAATCCGCGCTGAAGTCGCTCATCGCGCAAGGCGCCGATCCCGAGATGCGCGCGGCCGATGGACAAACGCCGCTCGGGGTCGCGCTGTCGTCGGGCCGCCGCGATCTCGCCGATTGGCTCGACTGGCGCGGCTGGCCGCTGCCGGGGCGTCCGCTGCAACCGTCGGACCTGCCCTCCGCCGCGATCGTCGGCGAAGTGGATGCGGTGCGTCGCTTGCTCGACCTGGGCTTGCCGGTCGATGCAACGGACACCCAAGGCTGCACCGCGTTGCTGCGTGCCGCCGGCGGTGGTCATCGCGCCGTCGTCGATCTGTTGCTCGCGCGCGGTGCGGATCCGCGTGTCGCCGCGCGTTCGGGGGCGACGCCGTTGTCCGCCGCCGTGAGCATGCGCCAGGTCGACATCGTCGAACGCCTGCTCGCCGCCGGTGCGCCGCTCGAACAACGCCTGCCGGGCGAAGTGACGGTGTTGATGCTCGCCGCCGCACTCGGCCTGCCCGATCTCGTCGCGCGCCTGCTCACCGCCGGCGCCGATGTGCACGCGAGCGATGCGCAGGGCCTGGCGCCGCTGCATTGCGCCGCGCTGTATGGCTTCACGGCGCGCGAGCGTCCGCGCCTGGTCGCGTTGCTCGATACCTTGCTGCTCGCCGGCGCGGAATCCGACCAGCCCGCGGCCGGCGGCGTCACGCCGCTGCTGTTGCTGCTCGGCGCGCGCGCGGAGCCCGGCACGGCGTGCGACGAAGACGTCGTGATCGCCGGCCTGGAACGCCTGCTCGACGAAACGGTGTCGCTCGATGCGCGCGATCCGCGCGGCTTCGGCCCGCTGCATCTCGCGGCGCTGCATGGGTTGCTGCAAGTGGTGCAGCGCCTGCTGCGCGCGGGCGCCAACCCGGACTTGCGCGACGGCCTCAACCGCAGCGCGCGCGAAATCGCGGTGATGCGCGGCTTCGTCGATGTCGCCGCCGAGTTCGTGCCGACCACGCCGGGTGGCGTGTCGATGGCGCGGTTCCTGCGCGAGCCGCGCTGATCCTTTCCGACTGACCTTTCGCCGTTGGCCTCAGGCGTCGCCGCTGCGCACGGCGGCTTCGCTCGACGCCTTCGGCAGCGGCTCGCCCTGCTTCTCCGGCGCGCCGAGCCCACCGAGTTCGCCTTCGCCGCGGTCCGCACCGAACAGCTGCTCGAGTTCCTTGCGGGCCTGTTGTGCGGTCTGGATGATCGCCTGCTCGTCGTCGTAGACGAGGTACTGCGTGCGCAGCAAGGCTTCGTCGTGCTCGCGGAAACGCTGCGCACGCTCGGCCGCGACTTCGGGCGCCAGGCCCAGCGACACCAGCACGCGTTCGCCCATCACCAGGCTGGAATGGAAAGTCTCGCGCACGACCTTCGCGCCGAGGTCCATCAGTTCCCACGCGTGGCGGCGATTGCGCGCACGCGCGAACACGGTGGCTTCCGGGTACAGGCGGCGGATCGAGCGCACGGTGCGCAGGTTGGCCTCCACGTCGTCGATCGCGATGACGAACACGCGTACGTTGGCCGCGCCCGCCGAACGCAACAACTCGCCGTTGGCCGGGTCGCCGTAGTAGATCGTGCTGCCGAAGCGGCGCATGAACTCCACTTGTTCCTGGCTGTGCTCGATCGCGATGAACGGGATGCGCTGCGCCGCCAGCAGGCGCGCGACGACCTGGCCGAAGCGGCCGAAGCCGGCGATGAGCACTTCCGGCGACAGGTCGTCGATCTTGTCGTAGGGGCGCTCGTGCTCGCGCGGCTTCGTCTTGCACCAGCGCGACAGCGCGATGTACAGCGGCGGCGTCAGCGCCATCGATACACCGACGATGGCGATCAGGTGCCCGCGGAATGCCGCGTCGATCAATCCGAAGCGGAACGCATCGCCGAACACCACGAAGGCGAACTCGCCGCCCAGCGCGAGCACACTGGCGAGCATGATCGAGTCGCGCATGGGCAATCCGCCGGCGGTGCGTCCGATCAGCGTGAGCAGGAGGAACTTCGCGCCCATCAGGATCACCACGCCGAACATCACGAACCACGGATCGGCGATCACCGCCTGCACGTCGATGGTCATGCCGATGGCGATGAAGAACAGGCCGAGCAGCAAGCCTTCGAACGGTTTGATCTGCGCCTCGAGCTCGTGGCGGAACTCCGAATCGGCGAGCAGCACGCCCGCGAGGAACGCGCCCAGGCCCATCGTCAGGCCCGCGAGCTGCATGATCCACGCCGCGCCGAGCACGACGAGCAAGGCGCTGGCGGTGAACACCTCCGGCATCTCGGTGCGCGCGACGATGCGGAACATCTGCCGCAGCAACAACCGGCCGCCGACGATCACGCCACCGATCGCCGCCACCGCCTTGACGATCGCGATCCACGACACGCCGTCGCCGCGCGCGCCGCCGAGCAACGGGATCGCCGCCAGCAAGGGAATCGCCGCGAGGTCCTGGAACAACAGGATCGCGAAGGCCAATCGCCCATAACCGGTGGTCAACGCCTTGCGCTCGGCAAGCAACTGCAGGCCGACGGCGGTCGAGGAGAACGCGAGCGACAACCCGACCACGGTGGCCGCGCCCCATTCGAGGCCGCGCGAGAATCCCAGGAGCGAGAGCACGATGCCGCAGGTCAACATCTGCAGGCCGCCCGCGCCGAACACCGGCTTGCGCATCACCTGCAAGCGCGACGGCGAGAGCTCCAGGCCGATGACGAACAGCAGCATCACCACGCCGATTTCGCTCGCGGCGAACACCGGCTCGACGTTGCGGATCACCCGCAGGCCGTAAGGCCCGAGCACGACACCGGCTGCGAGGTACCCGAGCACCGCGCCGAGGCCGAAGCGACGGAACACCGGCACCGCGATGACCGCGGCCAGCAGGAAGACCAGCGCAAGCTCCAACCCGCCACCGTGCATGTGCACCTCCGTGCGGGG
>Ga0207981_1000053_pt1 | contig 14885 bp, 15 predicted proteins | sample SoimicmetaGmgLPC_FD_188327 | JGI IMG/M metagenome (GOLD analysis project Ga0207981, IMG submission 188327) | Soil and rhizosphere microbial communities from Laval, Canada - mgLPC (SPAdes) (version 2) | ecosystem: Environmental > Terrestrial > Deep subsurface > Rock core/Sediment | place: Laval... | reverse complement strand
CATCTTCGGCGGCAGCAAACGTTGATTTCCACTCCAACCATCCCTGCATGAGGTGTTCGATGCGTTTTTCGCTTGTGGTCGTCCTGGTTTCGATCGGCGTGCTCCCCATCGCGCTGCTCGCGGCGTGCAATCGTCCGGCTGACACGGCCGCCATCACGCCCGCCGCCACCGTCGCCGCGCCCGCGACCGTCGAAGCACCGGCGCCTGCACCGGCCACCGCCGCCGCACCCGTCGGCATGTCCGAAGCACCCGCGCCGGGCGAGCACACGACCTTCGACGCGAAGGGCTTCGCCGGCACGTTCGGCGATGCGAACAGCGCGGTCACCTTCACCGCCGACGGCGCGTATTCGATGACGACCGAAAGCGTGGCGGCGAAAGCGCCGGACACCGGCACCTGGACGCTCGAACCCGACGCGCGCCACATCCGCCTGGATCCGAACAGCAAGGCCGAGCAGGACCGCGTGTACGAACTCGTTTCCAACGACGAGCTGCACGGCACCGATGGCCAGGTGCTGGCGCGCACGAAGCAGTGATCGCAGGGTAACCACGGCATGGGACGTTGGCGCCCCCCCGGCGAAAAGGCCACGGCGCTGATCACGCGCGAAGGCCACGCGCGCTTGAAAGCGGAACTCGACGACCTCTGGCGCGTGCGCCGGCCGGAGGTCGTCCGCGCGCTCGCCGCCGCCGCCGCGGAGGGCGATCGCTCGGAGAACGCCGAGTACACGTATCGCAAGAAGCAACTGGGCGAGATCGATCGCCGCGTGCGGTATCTCTCCAAGCGACTGGAGGCCTTGCGCGTGGTGGAGGATGCACCTTCCGATCGCGAGGCCGTCTTCTTCGGCGCGACGGTGGAGATCGAGCACGCGACGACGGGCGAAACGCACCGCTACCGCATCGTCGGGCCGGACGAGACGGACGCGAAACTGGGCTGGATCAGCGTGGATTCGCCGCTGGCGCGGGCGATGCTGAAGAAGAAGGTCGACGACGAGTTCGAAGCGGCGCTGCCCGGTGGCAACGCGCGCTACTTCATCGTCGACGTGCAGTACTGAGCACGGTCATCCCTGCGGGACGGTCTCGCCGAACAGGTCGTGCTCGTCGGAGCCCAGGATCTCGACATCGACGAAATCCCCCGGACGCAAACCGGCTTCGCGCCCGTCCTGGATCTGCACCAGGCCGTCGATCTCCGGCGCATCGAAGCGCGAGCGCGCGATCGCCAGTTCGCCATCCATCGCATCGACCAGGCACTGCTGCACCGTGCCCACCTTGGCCTCGAGGCGATCGGCGGAAATCTGCGCCTGGCGTTCCATGAAGCGCGCCAGGCGTTCCTGCTTCACCTCTTCCCGCACTTGGTCGGGCAACGCATTGGCCGCCGCGCCATCGACCGGCGAATAGGCGAACGCACCGACGCGATCCAACTGCGCCTCGTCGAGGAAGTCGAGCAGCGTTTCGAATTCTGCTTCCGTCTCGCCGGGGAAACCGACGATGAAGGTCGAACGGATCGCGAGCTCCGGGCAGGTCTCCCGCCACTTCGTCACGCGCTCCAGCGTCTTCTCCACTGCGCCCGGACGCTTCATCAGCTTGAGGATGCGCGGGCTCGCGTGCTGGAAGGGAATGTCGAGGTACGGCAGCAGCTTGCCCTCCGCCATCAACGGAATGATCTCGTCGACGTGCGGATACGGGTACACGTAGTGCAGGCGCGTCCAGAGGCCGAGCTCCGACAGGCCTTCGCAGAGCGCCTTCATGCGCGTCTGGTACTGCTTGCCGCGCCAGGTGCGCTCGGCGTACTTCACGTCGACGCCGTAGGCCGAGGTGTCCTGCGAGATCACCAGCAACTCGCGCACGCCGCCCATCGCGAGCTTTTCGGCTTCGCGCAGCACGTCGTCGACGGGGCGCGAGACCAGGTCGCCGCGCATCGAGGGAATGATGCAGAAGGTGCAACGGTGATTGCAGCCTTCGGAAATCTTGAGGTACGCGTAATGCTTCGGCGTGAGCTTGAGGCCGTAATCGGGCAGCAGGTCGAGGAAGGGATCGTGCGACGGCGGCAGCGCCGTGTGCACCGCATCCATCACGCTCTTGTAGTCCTGCGGGCCGCTGATCGAGAGCACGCCCGGGTGCGCTTCGCGGATCTGCTCGGGCTTCTTGCCCAGGCAGCCGGTGACGATGACCTTGCCGTTCTCGGCGATGGCCTCGCCGATGGCATCCAGCGATTCGGTCACGGCCGAGTCGATGAAGCCGCAGGTGTTGACCACGACGACGTCCGCATCGTCGTAGCTCTGCACGATGTCGTAGCCCTCGACCTTGAGCTGGGTGAGGATGCGCTCGGAGTCGACCAGCGCCTTCGGGCACCCGAGGCTGACGAAACCGACCTTGCCCCCCTGGGCGGCGGTGGATTTGGCCGGCTTGGATTTGCCGGGCCCCAACTTGGTCGAAACCGACATGCGCGAAGACTTGAAGACAACGGAAGGGCGCGGATTATAGGGGTCCGGAGCCGCGTGGCCGGACGTCGGCCTCCGCAGATTCAGGAATCCCTACGGAGTAGGATTCAGGCCGGAGCGGCCGCAAGGAGCAGCTGATGCACCGCTGGATCGACATCGAGACCCCGCATGGCCCGATCCGCGGCTGGCGCGCGGAACCGGCCGGGCCCTCGAAGGGCGCCGTGCTGGTGATCCAGGAGATCTTCGGGGTGAACGCCCACGTGCGCAGCGTCGTGGACCGGCTGGGCGATGCCGGCTTCGTCGCCCTCGCCCCCTCGCTCTTCGACCCCGTCGAACACGGCATCGAACTCGACTATTCCGAAGTCGAACGCGCCCGCGGCCTGGTCACCGCGCTGGGGACCGACCGCGCGATGGACCTGCTCAACGCCACCGCCGAGAAACTACAAATGGAAGGCCTGCGCGTGGGCGCGGTCGGTTTCTGCTGGGGTGGCACGCTCGCCTTCCTGTGCGCCACGCGGCTGTCGCTGCCGTCGGTGTGCTACTACGGCGCGCGCAGCGTGCCCTTCCTCGACGAACATGCGGGGGCGCCGGTGATGTTCCACTTCGGCGCGGACGATCCCAGCATCCCGGCCGCCGACATCGAAAAGCACCGGGAGAAGCAACCGCAGGCGCAGGTGTTCGTCTACGAACACACGGGCCACGCCTTCAACCGCGACGTCGACCCGAAGGTGTACAACGAAGCGGCCGCGCAGACAGCGTGGCGCCGCACCCTGGACTTCCTCGAAAACCAATTGCGATGACGCACGCCGCCACGACGCCTGCCGCCATGAAGCACGACCCCCGCCTGGAACCCTGGCACCTGCACCCGCAGCTCGCGGACGACACGCACCCGGTCGACCACTGGCCCTTGTGCGAGGTGCGCCTGATGGACGATGCGAACCACCCGTGGCTCATCCTCGTGCCGCGCGTGGCCGGCGCCACCGAAGTCACCGACCTCGACGCCGACCAGCAGCAGTCGCTGATGCGCGAGATCGACCGCGCCGCGCGCACGCTGCGCGTGTTCCGCCCGCGCAAGCTCAATGTCGCCGCGCTCGGCAACCTCGTGCCGCAACTGCACGTGCACGTGATCGCGCGCTACGAGCAGGACATCGCCTGGCCGCGCCCCGTGTGGGGCATGGCGGCGGCGCAGCCGTATGCGCCGGAAGCGTTGATCGAGCGGATTCAGCTGTTACGCGACACAATCGGCGAACCTTCTTCCTGATTCGCCGGAGCTCTCCGATGCGCAAGTTGTTGTTGGCCACGATGTTGGCCGTCGTCGCCCTGCCCGCCTATGCGTTGTTCGACAAGAAGCCGGAGACATCGGCGGCCGAAGCGGCGCAGCAGGGTTTGCAGGCCGTGACCATCTGGGTCGATTCGACGTGGGGCTTCCGCAACCAGGGCGCGGCGAATGCGCTCAGCCGGGCGCACCAGGCGTTCGCTGCGAAGGGCTACCGCGTGCAGAGCGTGCAGCCCTACATCGAAGACGGCGACCTGCAGGGCTTCTTCGTGACCTACCAGAAGCCCTGACCGGTCAGGCCTGGACGACGCGGGTACCGGCGATCAGGTCGTGCCCGCAGCGTCGATCGCTGCGAAAGATCATCAGGCAGTTGACCAGGCTGGCGAGCGACCCGATCCCGGGCAGCGCGGAGACCGCTTGCCAGGGCAAGTAACGCTTGAACAGCAGCGTCGCCAACGTCGGCTGGGTGCCATCGAGCATCACGATGCGGATTCCCATCGCGCGCTTGCCCCAGGTCTGCGCGGTCTCGGCCAATGGCCATGCCTGGACCAGCACGAAGACCACGAAGCCAAGGAGCGCGCTGGAGGCGAGCATCCCGATGGTGGCCTGGTGGTGCCAGACGGCGGACAGGATTCCGGTGGCGAATGCGATCGGGATGTAGACGGCCGACGCGATCAGGGCATCGATAAGTGCGGCCGCGAGGCGTTCCCCGCGACCGGCGAGCTGGGCGTCGGTCATGTGCGCGGCAACGTCACGCCGGTCTGGCCCTGGTACTTGCCGCCGCGATCCTTGTACGACGTCTCGCAGACCTCGTCGCTCTGGAAGAACAACATCTGCGCCACACCCTCGTTCGCGTAGATGCGCGCAGGCAACGGCGTCGTGTTGCTGAACTCCAGCGTCACGTGCCCCTCCCACTCCGGCTCCAACGGCGTCACGTTGACGATGATCCCGCAACGCGCATACGTGCTCTTGCCCAGGCAGACGACGAGCGTGTCACGCGGAATGCGGAAGTACTCGACCGTGCGCGCCAGCGCGAAGGAATTCGGCGGAATGATGCACACGTCGGACTCGATGTCCACGAAGCTCCCCGAATCGAAATGCTTCGGGTCCACGATCGTCGAATTGATGTTGGTGAACACCTTGAACTCGCGCGAACAACGCACGTCGTACCCGTAGCTCGAGGTGCCGTAGCTGACGATGCGATGGCCATCCACCGGCGAATGCTTGACCTGGCCCGCCTCGAACGGCTCGATCATGCCGTGCTGCTCGGCCATGCGGCGGATCCAGCGGTCGCTCTTGATGCTCATTCGGTCGGTCGGCTTCGTGCGGAAAGGGGGATTGTAGGGGAGCAAAAGCGGGAATAGGGAATGGGGAATAGGGAGGATCGATTCGTCGCGATTTGCTTTCGATGAGCAGAAGACCGGTCTTCGGCCCATCGAAAAAGAGTAACGACGAACGTTTCCTCCCTATTCCCCATTCCCCATTCCCTGCTTCACAACAGCTGCGCCCCCAAACTCACCGGCGCCCTCGGCCGACGCGCCAACTCCGCGGCCATGCGGCGGGCGGTCGCGCGATAGGCCGCGGCGGCCGGCGAATCGGGCGCGGCCGCCACGATCGGCGTCCCGGCATCGCCCTGTTCGCGGATGCCGATGTCCAGCGGCAGCGACCCCAGCAGCGGCACGCCGTACTGCGCGGCGATGCGTTCGCCGCCGCCTTGGCCGAACAGGTGCTCCACGTGTCCGCAGTTCGAGCACACGTGCACGGCCATGTTCTCCACCAGGCCCAGCACGGGCACGTGGACCTTTTCGAACATGCGCAGCGCCTTGCGTGCATCCAGCGTGGCCACGTCCTGCGGCGTGGTCACCACCACCGCGCCGGCGACGGGGATCTTCTGCGCCAGCGTGAGCTGGATGTCGCCCGTGCCCGGCGGCAGGTCGACGATGAGGTAATCGAGCTGGCCGTCGCTGCCCCACAGGGTCTGCTCGAGCAATTGCGTGAGCGCGGAGGTGGCCATCGGGCCGCGCCAGATCATCGGCGTGTCCTGCTCGACCATCAGGCCGATCGACATCGCATCCACGCCGTGCGCGCGCATGGGTTCGATCGACTTGCCGTCGGGGCTGTCGGGCTTGCCGGTGAGGCCGAGCATCATGGGGATGCTGGGGCCGTAGACGTCGGCATCGAGCACGCCGACGCGCGCGCCCTCCTGCGCGAGGGCGAGCGCGAGGTTCACCGCGGTCGTCGACTTGCCGACGCCGCCCTTGCCCGACCCCACCGCGATCACGTTGCGGATGCGCGGCAAGGGCGTGAGTTCGCCCTGCGGTGCGTGCGCGTCGATGCGGTGCTGCACTTCCAGACTCGCGAGCGCCAGGCCTTCGGCGGCGACGAGGCCGCCGACGGCGTCGCGCAAGCCATCGCGCCAACGCTGGGCCGGATAGCCCAGCGTGATCGCGACGGCCGCGTGGCCCTCGCTGGCGGCGGCCCGGATGCGGGCGCCGGTTTCGGCGAGCGTGAGCCCGGCCTCGGGGTCGCGGAGGGCGGCGATGCGGGATTCGAGGGGAGTCATGGCGATGAACGCGGGGGAAGCCCGGCATTGTACCGGCGTGGCGCGCGGCGTCCGTACGCAGGCGGATGCGGTATAACGCCAGCGTCCCGCCTTCGCGCGGACACCATTCAACGCATCCCTGGGAGGGGACCATGCGCAACAAGTTCTTCGCGTCCGTGCTGCTGGCCTTGCCATTGCTCGCCGCACTGTCCGCCGTGTCGGCCCAGGCGCCGGACCCGGTCCTCGGCAAGTGGCGCACCATCGACGATGAAACCGGCAAGCCGATGTCGATCACCGAGGTCTACCGCACCAAGAACGGCGCCATCGCCGCCAAGGTCGTGGAGATGCTCGACCCGGCCAGGCAGAACTGCGACAAGTGCGACGGCGCCGACAAGGGCAAGCCCATCGCCGGCATGCTGGTGTTCTGGGACATGAAGCAGGACGACGGCGTGTGGGGCGGCGGCCAGGGCTTCAAGCCGTCGGCCGGCGAGCACTTCAAGGTCAAGAGCGTCAAGGCCGTCGAGGGCGGCAAGAAGCTCGAGATCACCGGCTGCAAGTTCGTGTTCTGCCGCACGGCGCACTGGGAGCGTGTCGAATAAGGCGGGTGTCGAATAAGGGCGGGTGAATCACACCGTCTCGCGGCACCCCGCAAAGCCCGGCGAAAGCCGGGCTTTTTCGTTGCCGTGCAATAATCCCCGACCCCTTGCTGCACGCCTCCCATCGCGCCCCCAATGAACCGCAACGTCGCCGTCAGCTGCGCCCTGCCCTACGCCAACGGGCCCCTCCACCTCGGGCACCTGGTGGGCTACATCCAGGGCGACATCTGGGTGCGCGCGCGCCGCATGGCCGGGGATGCGGTGCGCTTCGTGTGCGCCGACGACACGCACGGCACGCCGATCATGCTCGCCGCCGAAAAGGCCGGCATGAGCGCCGAGAAGTACATCGCGGGCATCCAGGCGCAGCACGAGCGCGACTTCGCCGAATTCCACGTCGCCTTCGACCATTACGACTCCACCCACTCGCAGGCCAACCGCGCGCTCACCGAGGCGATCTACGCGCGCCTGGATGCGACGGGCCACATCACGCATCGCTCGGTCGCGCAGTTCTACGACCCCGCGAAGGGCATGTTCCTGCCCGATCGCTACATCAAGGGCATCTGCCCGAATTGCGGCACGCCGGACCAGTACGGCGACAACTGCGAGAACTGCGGCGCGACCTATGCGCCGACCGACCTGAAGGAACCGCGTTCGGTGCTCAGCGGCGCCACGCCGGAGCTGCGCGAGTCCGGGCACTTCTTCTTCGAAGTCGGGCAGTTCACCGATTTCCTGCGCGGCTGGCTGGCGAAGGACGTCGCCATCCCGGGCGTGAAGGCCAAGCTGCTCGAGTGGCTCGACATGGAAGGCGGCCTGCGCGCGTGGGACATCTCGCGCGATGCGCCCTACTTCGGCTTCGAGATCCCGGGCCATCCGGGCAAGTATTTCTACGTGTGGCTGGATGCGCCGATCGGCTACCTCTCCGCGCTGCAGGTGCTGTGCGAGCGCGAAGGCGCCTCGTTCATGGACTACCTCGCGCACGACAGCGACGCGGAACTACACCACTTCATCGGCAAGGACATCGTCAACTTCCACGGGCTGTTCTGGCCGGCGGTGCTGCACGGCGCGGGCTTCCGTGCGCCGACGAAGCTGCACGTCAACGGATATCTGACCGTCGACGGCGCGAAGATGTCCAAGTCGCGCGGCACCTTCATCATGGCGCGCACGTACCTCGACTGCGGCCTGGATCCGGAAGCGTTGCGCTATTACTTCGCCGCGAAGTCGGGCGGCGGCGTGGACGACCTCGACCTCAACCTGCACGACTTCATCGCGCGGGTGAACAGCGACCTGGTGGGCAAGTTCGTGAACCTCGCCAGCCGCTGCGCAGGTTTCATCGACAAGCGCTTCGGCGGCCAGCTCGCCGATGCGTTGCCGGACCGCGCGATGTACGCGCGCTTCGTCGAAGCGATCCCGTCGATCGCCGCCGCCTACGAAGCGAACCAGCCGGCCGCCGTGCTTCGCCACGTGATGGCGCTGGCCGACGAAGCCAACCGCTACATCGACGACACCAAGCCGTGGGTGCTCGCCAAGCAGGAAGGCGCGGATGCGGAACTGCAGGCGGTGTGCACGCAGGGCCTGAATCTCTTCCGCGTGCTTGCCGGTCTGTTGAAGCCGGTGCTGCCGCGCTTGTCCGAACACGCCGAAGGCTTCCTCGGCGCACGCGTCGCGCGCTGGGACGACCTCGCCGCGCCGCTGCTCGGCCACCGCATCAATGCCTACGCGCCCCTTTTCACCCGCATCGACCCGAAGCAAATCGACCAGATGACCGACGCCAGCAAGGACACCCTCGCCCCCACCGCTCCGGCGCAGCCTGCTGCCGCGGCGAAGGCCGCCGCAGCCACGAAGCCCGCGGCACCCGCGGTGGAAGCGGCCGCAAGCGGCGTTGCCAACATCGCCATCGACGATTTCGCGAAGCTCGACCTGCGCGTGGCGAAGGTGCTCGCGTGCGAATTCGTCGAAGGCTCCGACAAGCTGCTGCGCTTCGAACTCGACGCCGGCGAACTCGGCAAGCGCCAGATCTTCTCCGGCATCCGTGCATCGTACGGCGATCCTGCTGCGCTCGTGGGCCGCAACGTGGTGTTCATCGCCAACCTCGCGCCGCGCAAGATGCGTTTCGGCATCAGCGAAGGGATGATTTTGTCGGCGGGCCTGGACGGCGGTGCGCTGCACTTGCTCGACGCGCCCGGCGCGGGCGCGGGTTCGCCCGTCAAGTGAGCGTGCGGCGGTGAACTCCGCCATCGACCGCGTCGAACGCCTCGACCGCCTGCTGCCGCAGACGCAATGCGGCCAGTGCGGTTTCGCGGGCTGCCGTCCGTATGCCGAAGCGATGGCACGCGGCGAAGCGGATGTCGATCGTTGTCCGCCCGGCGGCGATGCGGGCGCGCGGGCGCTTGCGCAGGTGTTGCACGTCGAGGCGAAGCCTTACGACCGCACGCGTGGCGAACACAAGCCGCCGCTGGTCGCGCTCGTCGTCGAAGAGGATTGCATCGGTTGCACCAAGTGCATCCAGGCCTGCCCCGTCGATGCCATCGCCGGCGGAAACAAGCACATGCATACCGTCATCGAGCCGTTGTGCACCGGCTGCGAGTTGTGCGTGCCGGCGTGCCCGGTGGATTGCATCGTGATGGTGGCGCCTGCGTGACGGCGTCGAGGGGGCAACGCCCCCCTCGCGCGCCCCATCGCTATTTCCCGCTGCACGCCGAGCAGATGCGCTCGACCTTGTAGCCCTTCTTGCGCAGCTTCTCCACGACGCCATCCTTGCCGAGCAGGTGCATCGCGCCGACGACCACCAGCGTGTCGTCCGTGCCCGGCGCCGCCAGCCGCGCCTCCAGCCTCGGCACCCAGGCGTCGTTGCGTTCGGTGTTGATGCGCGCGTACATCGCCGGATACTTCCTGCGCATTTCGCGGACCATGTTGCCGGCGAGCTCGTCGGCATCGCCGTCGCGCCATTCGCGGTGCAGCTGTTCGAGCTCGCGGTCGTCGTCGCCGGCGAGCGCTTCTTCCAGCATCTGCAACTGCTGCATCTTGTCCATGCCGTCGAACATCGCGAGCTGCTGCATGCCGGTTTCGAGACCCCCGGTGGCCTTGTTGGCGGCCTTCGCCGACGCCGCGAGGTGGTTGTCCAGGCCAAGCCTGGAGTCGAAGCCGCGCGACTTCGCCTCGAGGATCGTGATCAACTGGCTCACGTACCACGGCTCCATGACCTGCAGCGTGTCCGGCGTCAGCTGGATCCCGGCGAGCGCAGCGTCGTTCTGCTTCGCCCACGCCGCGAGCTTCGCGGACAGGGACGGCGTGAGATCGCTGTCCAGGCGCGTGCCGTCGGTGCGAAGGGCCGCCTGGGCGATCTTCCTGCCCAGTTCCACCGAGTTCATCTCGTCCGGCGGAAGTTCGAACAAGACCGATTCGGAATCGGCGAGCGCGGCATCGACATCCTTGGACAAGGGGTAATCGTCTGCGCGCAGCATGTGGAAGGAACCGAGCAGGTACACGCTGTTGTTCGCGTCCGACACCTTCCACAGCAGCGGCACGGGCGGCGCTTTCGCCACGGCGACGGCGGGCACGGGCCCCTTGTGCGCGGCCAGCGCGATGGCGGGCACGAGCAAGGCCGCGACGAGCGTGTACACGAGAGCGGCACGACGCATGCGGAATCCTTCCATCAGTGGGCGTAGGCCTTCTCGCCCGCTTCCACGGCGAGGTCCAGGCGATTGGCGGCGGGCGCGAGCGGACACGTGGCGAACGCGGTGAACGCGCACGGCGGATTTTCGACGCGATTGAAATCGAGGGTGATGCGGCCGTCGGGACCCGGGCGCGGGAGATCGAGGTAACGCCCCGCCGGATAACTGCCGTGGCCGCTCGTGCGATCGGCGAAGACGAGGAACAGCGTGGGTTCGCCCTGGTCGAGCAATTCGAGGCGATAGGGCTTGCCGCCGCGTTCGAATTCGATGGCGCCCGGATTCGGCACCTGGTCGACCATGTTGACGATGTTGACGATCGGCATCGTCTTGCCCGGCGGATTGGGCACGTAACGCGCCTGCACGGTCCAGTCGGGACCGCCCGGCCAATACTGGATGCCCTTGAAGTGCAGGCGCGCGTCGGCATCGACGTGCTTCACGCGCAGCGCGATGCGATCGCCGCGCTTGATGATCGTGGCCTTGCCCTTGCCGTCGTCGAAACCGATCGTGCTGGGGCCGCCGGGGTCGCGATCGGTCTTCAGCGTCGTCGCGCCCGTGAGCGGCTGGCCGTCGAGCGTGAGTGCGAGGCCTGTCTCGGGAACGAAACGCACGTGGCCATTCGCATCGAGGTCGAACAGGCCCAGGTGCGGCGGCCCTTTCGACAGCAACAACCCGTTGCCCGGCGCGCTGCCGGCGTAATGCGATCCGCGATCGAGCCACAACAGCCCGATGAGGCTGGTCCAGCCGTCGGGCGCGTTGACGTCGGCCACGCGCGAATCGCGCCACGGCTTTTCGTGCGCGGCGAATGCACGTGCGGCTTCGGCGGCCTTGCGCGCGGCTTCGCCGTCGTCGCCGCGATTGCATGCAGCGAGCACGACGAGCGCGAACGCAGCGCAGGCGATGCGGATCCCCTTCCCCATGGTCAACGTCCTCGCAGGAACCATTTGTCGATGTCGGCCAGCGGCACGCGCGTCCAGGTCGGCCGGCCGTGGTTGCACTGCCCGGAGCGTTCGGTCGCTTCCATTTCGCGCAGCAGTGCGTTCATTTCGGAGATGCCGAGGCGGCGGTTGGCGCGCACGGCGCCGTGGCAGGCCATCGTCGAGAGCAGTTCGTCGCGCGCGGCGGCGATGCGGCGCGTCGCGCCGTGTTCGCGCAGATCGGCCAACACATCGCGAAGCAGGGCTTCGACATCGCCGTCGGCGAGCAACGCGGGCACGCTGCGCAAGCGCAGCGATTGCGGGCCTGCACGCGTGAGTTCGAAACCGAGTTCGGCGAGGGTCGCGGATTCGCGTTCGGCGACGTCGGCCTCGCGCTCGGACACCGCGACGGTCATCGGCACGAGCAGCGGTTGCGTGCGCAGGCCGGCGCCGTTGTGTGCGCACTTCAGCTTTTCGTAGCCGATGCGTTCGTGCGCGGCGTGCATGTCCACGACGATCAGGCCTTCGGCGTTCTCGGCGAGGATGTAGATGCCGTGCAATTGCGCGATCGCGAAGCCGAGCGGCGGCGGTGCATCTTCGCGGTACTCCGGCATGGGCATCGGCGCAGGGGCTTCGGCGAGCGCGACGTCGCCCTCCGGTTGCGCATACAACGCCGCGTAGGCCGCACGCGTTTCTTCGACGCGCAAGGCGAGGCCGGACTGCGCGTTGCCCTGCCATGCCGACGGCCCCATCCACGTGCGTGACGGTGCTTCGGCGATGGGCGCGACATCCGCGGCCGCGCCGGCGCGCGTCTCCGCCAGCGCCTGCTGCAACGTGCGATACGTGAAGTCGTGCACCAGGCGCGTTTCGCGGAAGCGCACTTCGTGCTTGGCCGGATGCACGTTGACGTCGACCGTGCGCGGATCCACCTCGAGGAACAACACGTACGCCGGCTGGCGCCCGTGGAAGAGCACGTCGCCGTAGGCCTGCTTCACCGCGTGCGCGACGTTGCGATCGCGCACGCTGCGGCCGTTGACGTAGAGGTATTGCTGGTCGGCGCTCGCGCGGTTGTACACCGGCTGCGCGATCCATCCATGCAGGCGCAGGCCTGCGCCTGCATGGTCGACGCGCAAGGCATGCTTCGCGAACTCCTCGCCCAGGGTTTCGAACAGGCGATCGGTGGACGCGAGGATGCCGTCGCCGCGATAGCGACGCGCCGGCCGGCCGTTGTGCGAGACGCGCAGTTCGACATCGGGGCGCGCGAGGGCCAGCGAACGCAGCCACTCTTCGATGTGGCCGAGCTCCGTGCGTTCGGCGCGCAGGAACTTGCGGCGCGCCGGCACGTTGTAGAACAGATCGCGCACCTCGACCGTCGTGCCCGGCGGATGCGCCTTGGGCGCGACATCGCCGATGCGGCCGCCTTCGACCTGCAACGCCGCGCCGTGTTCGTTGCCGGCGTGGCGCGAGGCGAGGAGGAAGCGACTGACGGAGGCGATCGACGGCAAGGCTTCACCGCGGAAGCCGAGCGTGGCGACGGCTTCGAGATCGTCGAGCGACGCGATCTTGCTGGTGGCGTGGCGCGAAACGGCGAGCGGAAGTTCTTCCGGCGGGATCCCGCCGCCGTCGTCGCGCACGCGGATCAGGCGGATGCCGCCTTCCTCGAGATCGATTTCGACGCGGCGCGCGCCGGCATCGAGCGCGTTCTCGACGAGTTCCTTCACCACCGACGCAGGCCGTTCGACGACCTCGCCCGCGGCGATCTGGTTGATGAGGGTGTCGGGAAGCTGGCGGATCGGCACGTCGCGGCGACACTGGGAGATCAGTGCCGATCATAGCGGAGGTGACGGGTGCTCCAGCCCCTTTTAGTAAAAGGGGCGCGCGGCAGCGCAGGAATTTGGCCTGCAACCTGGTGACCGAAGTTTGCGCAGCAAACTTCGCGTCGGGCACGCCCCTCCTAGCGACCGCCGGCCGCGGTCGCGGCCGCCACCTCAGAAGCCTCTGCCCTCGCGGCGTAGAGCGTGCCCGGCGGCGGCTGGCGTTCGAAATAGGTATTGACGCCGTCGAGGATCGCGCGCGCCAAGTCGGAACGGTGGCTCGGGTCGTTGAGCTTGCGCTCCTCGCCCGGGTTGGAAATGAACGCGGTCTCGACCAGCATCGAGGGCACGTCGGGCGAACGCAGCACCACGAAGTTCGCGCGTTCCACCGCACCCTTGTGCGTCTTGCCCAACTTCTTCAGGCCGGTGAGCACGTGGCCGGCGATGTCTTCGGAGGCCTTCATCGTCCCGGTCTGCGAGAGGTCGAGCAGCACCGAGGCCAGCGTGTTGTCCTTGTCCTGCAGGCGCACGCCGCCGACGAGGTCGGCCGCGTTTTCCTGGTTCGCCAGCCAGCGCGCGGCCTGCGACGACGCGCCGCGCTGCGAGAGCACGAAGACCGAGGAGCCGCTCGCATCGGGATTGGTGAACGCATCGGCATGGATCGACACGAACAGGTCCGCCTTCGCCGCTCGCGCCTTCTGGTAGCGCTGCGCAAGCGGGATGAACACGTCGGTGTCGCGCGTGAGGTAGGCCTTCAAACCCGGGGTGGCGTTGACCTGGCGCGCGAGTTCGCGTGCGACGGCGAGCGTGAGGTCTTTCTCGCGGCTGCCGTTGGCGCCGCGCGCGCCCGGATCCTGGCCGCCGTGGCCGGCGTCGATCGCGATGACGAGCGGACGCATGCCACCGCGCATCAGCTGCTGCATCGACTTGGTCGCGCCCGGCGGCGTGGCGTGCGCGATCGTGTTGGTTTGCGGCGGAAGCATGGTCGGCGTTGTCGCCATCGACGTGCCTGCCGTCGACGAGTTTGTCGTCAACGCGCTCGTCGACGACGTCGCGTTCGCAAGCGTCGCATTCGCGTTCGAATTCGGCGACATCACCTTCGTCGCAGTCGGCAACGACGCGACGAGGCGCGAGGTCGCATCCGCGGATTTCGCCGCGGCGTCCTGCGTCGATTCGGCGATGGCGGGCGTGCGCACGGTCGACGCCGCAGGCACGTTCGACTGCGCCGCGATCGTCGCGATCGGATCGTTGTCGTTGTCCTTCGCAGCGGTGGCCTTGCCATCGCCGGGCCACTCGAGCACCAGGCGCGTGCCATCCGCGCCCGTTTCCAGGCGCGGCTTCAGTGCCGCGACGGGCTGGGCGAGGTCGAACACGATGCGCACGGTGCCGGGCACGGGCTGGCCGGTACGGACGGACTTGACCACGCCGGCGCCGGTGGGCGCGTGGAATTGGTGGCCCAGGGTCGAGGCCGGCAGGTCCACGACCAGGCGGTCGGGGCCGGCGAGCGAAATGGTGGAGTAGCGGCCGGGCGTGTCGAGCAGCAATTCGGCGCGGGTGCCGGTGGCGCCTTCGGTCAGCGCCAAGTCCTTGATTTCACTGGCGCGCGCGATGTTCCAGCACAGCGCGAGTATCAGCGC
>Ga0207981_1000052_pt1 | contig 14998 bp, 10 predicted proteins | sample SoimicmetaGmgLPC_FD_188327 | JGI IMG/M metagenome (GOLD analysis project Ga0207981, IMG submission 188327) | Soil and rhizosphere microbial communities from Laval, Canada - mgLPC (SPAdes) (version 2) | ecosystem: Environmental > Terrestrial > Deep subsurface > Rock core/Sediment | place: Laval... | reverse complement strand
GCGCGAACGCTCCCTCCGAGGCGGTGCCGGCGGTGGACAGGAAGTCGGGATCGAGCAGCCGGTCGCCGCCGACGAGCGCGATCCCGAGCGGTTCGAGCGCCCGTGCCGCCTCGGCGCCCGCGTCGGGACCCCCTGCCCAGATCACCACGTCGCACCCGGTCTCGCCGGCGACCTCCGCCGCGCCGGAGGGTTCGACCGTGCGAGCCGTCGCGCCGGGAAGCGCCTCGGACAGCAGCCCGAACAGCGGGTCGGGCGGGGGGTCCTCGGACAGGACGCACGCGCTCGATCGACGGAGCCTCCCGGCCAAGGTGTCGGCGACCGTTTCGAGCGGCGCCACCATCCGGACGAAGGCCGACCTGTCGTCGCCGGCCCCGATCCCGGACAGGCTGAGGACCGGCAGGTCGGTGCCCAGCTCCGCGTCGTCGCCGTTCACGCCGGGGGCCACGATCACGCCCACGTATCTCGGATCGGCGTCGATCGACCCGAGGTCGGCGGCATCCTGCGCGAGGTCGAACTCCTCGAGCTCGACCGGCACGGCCCCCGGGTCCTGCAGCGTCGCCGTCTCGAACGCGAGGCGAATCGCCTGCAACGCCGGGAGCGCGTGCTCGTCGGCGTCGGGCACGGACAGGTCGCGCACGAACGCGACCTTGACGACGGGCGTCGGCGACCCCGGTCCCGCCGGGGAAGCCGGTGCCGCCGTCTCACAGGCGGCGAGCAGCGTCGCGATCGCGAGGGCGGTCGACCAGCGAGCAGGCTTCAGTGCGTCTCCTTCCCGGATCCGCTGTCCGCATCTCGATATACGGTCGTGCACAACCCTAGGAGGGCGATGGTGCACTCACGATACGAGGTCAACCGAGCTCTCTCGCTCGTGGGTGACGGCATGAAAGACTGCCAGGTCTCGAGGGCCACAGGAATCAGCCGGACGACGATCGCGTCGTGGCGTCGGAATGGCCCGCCGGGGCGTCCAGAGGACCCAGGTCGATCATCGTGCCCTCGATGCGATGGACGCCAGCTGGAGGTCGACGCTTACGCGTTCCTGCTCGGTATCTATCTCGGTGACGGCTCGATCGCCCACCATCCCCGTGCGTACAAGCTCCGGGTCGTCCAGGACGCCCGACACCCGAACTCGATCGAGGAAATCCGTCGCGCGATGGCAACCGTTCGCCACTGCGAACTCGATCGGATTCGAACCGTGCAACATGTCGGGTGCGTCGAGGTGTACACCTACTGGAGGCACTGGCCGTGCGTATTCGCCCCACACGGTCCGGGACGAAGCATCAGCGCGGATCGAGCTGGCGGCCTGGCAAGCATCGATCGTAGCCGAGCAGCCGACGAGCCTTCTCCGTGGGTTGATCCATTCGGACGGATGCCGCGTCATCAACAGAGTTGGGAGGGGGAGATACGCCCACCCGAGGTATCTCTTCTCGAACCAATCGGAGGACATCCGTCGAATCTTCGCGAGGCATGCGATTCGGTCGGGCGTTCGTCCCACGAATCCCAAACCTGACGAGATCTCGATCGCCCGGCGGGCGGACGTCGTCGCGCGCGATTCCTTTGTCGGCCCGAAGACCTGAGCGCCTAGACTTGTGGGCGCGCCGGGATGGCGAAATCTGGTAACCGCGCGAGTCTCAAACACTCGTGGGCTCCGGCCCTTGAGGGTTCGAATCCCTCTCCCGGCACTCAGACGACGTGGCCCTCGCGGACGAGGTCGCCGCGTTCGAACCGGTCAAGGCCGAGGCTCGTGATGTCAACGGTCGTGGCCGCTCCCCGGACGATCAGCTCCGCAATCAGCTTGCCGACCACCGGGGCGTGCTGGAAACCATGGCCGCTGAAGCCGTTCGCGAGGTAGAACCCAGCGACCCCCGGCACCTCGCCGATGATCGGATGGCGGTCGGGGGTCATCTCGTACAGCCCGACCCACCCGTGCTCCACCGACGCCGCCTCGAGCGGTGGGAAGACCCTGACCGCCGTCGGCAGGAGCTCGTCGGCGATGAAGGTCTCGTCCGTCGCGGTCTCGAACGACGCACGCTCCGACACGCCGCCCATCCCCATCAGCACCCCCGCGCCCTCGCGGTGGAAGTAGAAACTCGTTAGGGCGTCGATCACCAGGGTCCGGCGTTCAGGTGCGCCCGGGAACGGACCCGTGACCAGGACGTGGCGTGGGATCGGCTCGAGCGGGAGATCCACGCCGGCCGTGGCGGCGAGGACCCCCGCCCACGGACCCGCCGCGTTCACCACGACGCCCGCGTCGATCGCGCCGTCCCGCGTGTCCACGCCGCGCACCCGGCCCCCGGCGGTCCGAACGCCCCCGACGGCGACGCCGAGCTCGATCTCGGCGCCCGCACGCCGCGCGAGGGTCGCGTACCCGTGCGTGAGCCCCGACGGGTCCGCGATGCCGTCCCTCGGCCCGTACGTCGCGCCGACCAGCCCGTCGAGCGCGATCCCCGGCGCGAGCTCGAGCGCCTGCTCGGGCGTCAGGACCTCGGCCTCGACGCCCAGCGACGCGTGCAGCTCGTTGGCGGCCAGGAAGTCGCGCCACAGGCTTTCGTCCCGCACCAGGAACAGGTAGCCATGCTGCACGACGTCGAGCGGGAGCCCGTGCTCCTGCGTAAATCCCGTGATCATCGGCACGCTCGCCTGGGACAGGCGAACGTTGATCGCGCTCGAGAACTGGAAGCGGAACCCCCCGGCGCACGCCCCGGTCGACCCCGCCGCGAGGTGATCGGCGCGCTCGAGCACCAGGACCCGTCCGGCGCCCGCCGCGGCAAGGTGGTAGGCGGCGCTCGCGCCGACGACCCCTCCCCCCACCACGACGACGTCGGCGGTCCGGTTCACACCGAGCCCCCCGTCGGGCGCGAGGACCCGGCCGCGTCCGAGGGAGCGATCACTCAGAGCTCCCCGAGGTACGCCTCTCGCATCAGTGGGTTGTCCAGCAGGTTCTTCGCCGTGTCCGCGAGCACCACCTGGCCCGTCTGGATCACGTACCCGCGATCGGCGATCGAGAGCGCCATGTTCGCGTTCTGTTCCACCACGAAGACGGTGCGGCCGAGCGCTCGGATCTGCTTGATGATCTCGAAGACCTGCTCGACCAGGATCGGTGCGAGCCCCATCGAGGGCTCGTCCATCAGCAGGACCTTCGGATCGGCCATGAGCGCTCGTCCCATCGCGACCATCTGCTGCTCGCCGCCCGACAACGTCCCCGCCTTCTGCTTGAGGCGCTCGCGGATCCGCGGGAACGTCTCGAGCACCTTCTCCCGATCCTCCGCGATCTTCGCCTTGTCCTTGCGCTGGTACGCGCCGAGATCCAGGTTCTCCGAGACCGTCATGTTCGCGAAGAGCCGCCGGTTCTCCGGAACCATCGAGATCCCCTTGGAGACGACCTGGGACGTCGGGAGCCCCGTGACGACCTCGCCGTCGAGCACCACGTCGCCCTCGGTCGGCTTGACGTACCCGAGGATCGTCTTGAGGGTCGTGGTCTTCCCGCTGGCGTTCCCGCCCAGCAGGCACACCATCTCGCCCGCGTAAATCTCGACGTTCACGTTGCGGAGCACCGCCACCAGGCCGTAGTGGGTGCTCACGTCGCGGAGCTCGAGGACGGGGCGTCGCTTCCCGTCCTGCTCGGGGCCCGGCGCCGCCGGGGTGGGGAGCGCGGCGGTGTCTACCGGCTGGACGTCGACCCCGGTCTCGGCCGGGTCCACCGCCGTCGAGATCTCGGGCGCCTCGTCGTTCATCCGGCCGCCTTGGTCCCGAGATAGGCCTCGATCACCTGCGGGTCGTTGGCCACCTCGTCGTAGGAGCCCTCGGCGATCTTGCGCCCGTAGTCCAGGGCGATCACCCGATCCGAGACCCCCTTGACCACCCGCATGTCGTGCTCGATCACCAGGACCGTGAGCCCGAGCTCGTCGCGCATCCGTACGATGTGGTCGCGGAGCTCGAGCGTCTCCCGCGGATTCATGCCGGCCGTCGGCTCGTCGAGCATCACCAGCAACGGATCGGTGGCGAGCGCCCTCGCCATCTCGAGTCGTCGCCGGTTCGCGTACGAGAGGGCGGAGGCCGGCTGCTCCTCCCGGTAGCCGGCCAGCCGCGAGCCGAAGAACCCGAGGCTCTCGCGCGCTCGTTCGCGGATCCGCTGCTCCTCGCGCCGGGTGCCGGGCAGGCGGAATACCGAGCCGAACACGCCGGACCTGGTGCGGCAGTGTTGGCCCACCATCGCGTTCTCCAGGATCGTCATGTTCGGGAACAGGTGCACCGTCTGGAAGGTGCGGGCGATGCCGAGCTTGGTCACCTGGTTCGGCGCGAGCCCGACGACGTTGGCGCCGCGGAAGCGGATGCTGCCGTCGTCGGGGCCATACAGGCCGGTTACGACGTTGAACATCGTGCTCTTGCCGGCCCCGTTGGGACCGATGACCGAGACGATCTCCCCGGGGTCGACGTGGAACGAGAGCCCCGACAGCGCATACAGGCCTCCGAAGTGCTTGGCGACATCCGTCAGCTCGAGCAGGTGCTTAGGCGTGCTCATTCGAGATCTTCCCGTTCCACCCCGAGGCTCCCGCCCGGCAGGACGGCCGCGACGGCCTCGGCCTCACCCTTCGCGTCCCTGGCCCAGACGTCCTGGCTGACCTCCTCCTCCTCGAGCTCCCGGCTCCGCCGGACGTTCGGGATGAGGCCCTGCGGGCGCAGGATCATGATCGCGACCAGGGCACCCCCGTAGATCAGAGGCCTGTACTCCTCGAACTCACGCAGGAGCCCGGGAAGGCCGATCAGCACGAGCGCCCCGACCAGGACGCCGGGGATGCTCCCGAGCCCACCGATGATCACGACGGCGAGGGCCGTGATCGACACGGTGATCTCGAAGCTCGCCGGCGTGAGCGACCCGATGCTGACCGCGAAGAGCGCACCGCCCATCGATCCGATCGCGCCGCCGAGCGCGAAGGCGAGCAGCTTGAACTTCGTCGTGCTGACCCCCATCGCGTCGGCGACCTGCTCGTCCTCCCGCATCGCGTTCCAGGCCCGTCCGATTCGTGACGTCGACAATCGCCACGAGACGAACGCGGCGAGCAAGACGAAGGCGAGCGCCAGGTAGTAGAAGTGCTGCGGGTTGTCCTGGAAGTTCAGGCCGAAGACCTCGGCCTTCGTGACGCCTCGCATGCCCTGCGGGCCGCCGATCAGCGGCTGCGCCCACTTGGACGCCGTCATGACGCTCACGATCTCGCCGAGCCCCAGCGTCACGATCGCGAGGTAGTCCCCGCGCAGACGGAGCACCGGCGCGCCGATCAACAGGCCGACCCCCGCCGCGAGCAGCGCCACGATCCACACGGCGACGTAGAAGTTCAGGTCGGCCGACAGGGCCGGGGTGGCCGCTCCCGTCGTGGTGTTGAGGAAGGCGCCCGTGAGCAGACCGGTCGTGTAGGCGCCGAACGCGAAGAAGGCCACATACCCGAGGTCGAGCAGCCCCGCGTAGCCGACGACGATGTTCAGCCCGAGGCCGAGCAGCACGTAGATCATCACCGACCCGAGCACCTCGGAGATGACGGTGCCCAACAGCAGCGGCACGATCGTCAGGATCGCCAGGATCGCGACGAACAGACCCACCTTGGCGGCCGGCGCCTGCTCCACGTTCCGACGCACGCGCTCGCGGGTGCGACCGCCGTCCCGGTTCCACAGCGCGTTCGCGGCGGCCGCGACCACGAACACGATCAGGCCCCCGAACCACGTGAGCCCGGCGCCGCGATCGTAGAGCCAATCGGCCTCGAACCCGAGCTGGACGAACACGATGGGGATGATCCGCTGAAGCAGGCCGAACAGGATGACGGCCAGGACCCCCGCCGACGCCGGCCGTCGCACCGCCTCGGGTGCGGTGCGGGCGAACCCCCCGATGGCGCCGCCGACGACGCAGAACCCGATCAATTCCGGCAGGCCGCCCGGCACGCCCTTGTCGAACGTGAGGAAGGCGATCAGCTGTTCGGTGACGGCGACGAAGACCTCGCGGATCCGATCCACGCCGAACCAATCGGCGAAGGCCACGGCCGCGGCGAACAGCGCACCCCCGACAAGCCCGGTCATCACACCGACGACGACGCCCGGCCCGAACGGGACCGAACGGCGCTCCCCCGCGACGATCCTGGGTCGGGTGACCGCGTACGCGGCGACCAGAGCCGGCGCGATGATCAGGAGCCGGCCGAGGGTGATCTGCTCCCCCACCAGGGCGAGATCGGCGAACTTCGTGTACAGCCCGACGAGCGCCACGAAGACCGCTATGGCGCCCCCGATCAGACCCGCCCGGACGATCGACCGCGTGGGTACGCCACCCATCAGACCTTCTCCGCCTCGCTCGACCCCAGAAGCCCACCAGGCCGGAAGATCAGGACGAGCACCAGCACCAGGAACGTGAAGGCGTCCTTCAACTGGAACGAGGACGGGATGCCGTACCCGGTGAGGATGAGCGCCGGGCCGATCGACTGCAGGAGCCCCAGCAGGACGCCGCCCAACGCGGCCCCCGAGATGCTGCCGATCCCGCCCAGGACCGCCGCCGTGAACGCCGCGATCCCGGGCCGGAAGCCCATTGTGAAGCTCACCGACTCGAACGTGATCGAGAACAGCACCGCGGCGATGCCGGCCAGCAGCCCCCCGATCGCGAACGTGATCACGATCACGCGGTCCACACGGATCCCCATCAGGCTGGCGATCTCGCTGTCGGCGGCCACGGCGCGCATCGACTTGCCGGTCGTGGTCTTCGAGACGAACAGCGACAGGACGGTGACGGCCACGATCACGGTCACGAGCACGACCACCTGGATCCGGTCGACCTCGACACCGAGGATCGTCCACGTCCCCTCCAACACGGCGGGCACGCCGAACCCGCGGCTCTGCGCCCCGAAGAACCCGCGCGCCGTGTTCGCCAGGAAGAGCGAGGCGCCGATCGCCGTGATCAGCGGGACGAGCCGGGGGGCGTTGCGGAGCGGACGGTAGGCGATGCGTTCGAGCAGGATCGCCACGCCCATCGAGACCAGCATCGCGACCACCAGCAGGAGCGCCATCGACAGCACGGGGTTGCTGTCCAGGAAGCCGCTCTCCTCCCAGGCGTGGGAGAAGAAGTAGGCCCCGAACGCCCCGAACATGAACACCTCGCCGTGGGCGAAGTTGATCATCCGCAGGATGCCGTACACGAGCGTGTACCCGAGCGCGATCAGCCCGATGATGGCCCCCTGGGCCAGGCCCAGGATGATGAAGTCCTTCCACGTCGTCGTGGTGTAGCGCTGGTCGGCCGGGAGCGTGAGCGTCTTGTACGCGCCGATCACGACCACGGCAAGGATCACGATCGAGAGGACGACCAGGATGATCCGCCGCCACGGGAGGCGTTCGAGCAGTCCGAGTTCCGCGCCCCGGACCTGCTCGTCGGTGGCGGTGGCCATCGCGCGAGCCTAGCCCATCCCTCCAGGCACCGCTGCGGGTGGGCCCGAAGGCCCACCCGCAGCGTGCGGTGCCGGTCGAACTAGATGACGTCGGCCAGCGTCTTGGTCTCCGAGAAGACCGGGTCGGTCGGGTCCACGCCACCCTCGACCGGCCAGTGGTCGTACTCGAACACGCCGATCGTCACGTCGGTCGCGCAGTCCCCGAGCGGGGTACACGTGATCGTGCCCGTGACACCCTCGTAGCCGCTCGTCGCGAACAGCGCGTCCTTCAGAGCCGTCCGGGAGATCGTCAGGTTCCCGCTGCCGTCGTCGACGGCCGTGGCCTCAATCGCGTCGAACAGGATGTTCGAGGCGTCGAAGGCGTGGGCGTTGAACACCGACGTCGGCTCGCCGAACTGGTCCGTGTAGGCGGGCAGGTACTCGTCCTTGTAGAACGCGCCACCCTGGAACGCCGTCACGTCCGGCGAGGACGCGAAGTAGTCGAAGTCCTTGACCGGAGCGCCGACGGTGTCCAGGAACGAGCTCTCGAGGCAACCGTCCGAGCCGATCTGGACCGTCCCCTTCGCCAGGATGTCCGAACCCTGCGTGTAGCTCAGGGCGCAGACGGGGTTGAAGTTCGGCCCGTAGACGACGCCGGGGTCGGTCGCAGCGATGTTCGTGAACACCGGACCGAGGTCCGTATCGGCGCTGCTGACCTGCTCGGTGTCGGTGATCGTGCCGCCGAGCGCCTCGAAGTTGTCGCGGAAGGCCGCAGCCAGTCCGTCGGCGTAGGGGCTCTCGTCGTTGATCGTCGCGGCGGAGTCGACCTTCAGCTCGTTGAAGACGAAGTCGGCCACGATCGCGCCCTGGATCTTGTCGTTGTGCGCCGTGCGTAGGTAGAAGGGCTGGTGCGCCTCCTCCGACGTCAGGCCCGGGTTCGTGTTCGAGGGCGAGATCAGGATCATGCCCTTGTCCCCCAGGATCGTGTCCGCGACGCCGAGCGCGGCGCTCGAGCACGAGGTCCCGATCACGGCGACGACGTCCGGGTTGGCCGCGATCGCGGTCGCGCCGGCCTGGCCGCCCTCCGCGGAGCACCCGTCGTCCTCCTGCGTGAGTTCAACGTCGTGCCCGAGGAGCTGTCCGGGCGTCGCGTCGAACGAGTTGTCCAGGTAGTCGATCGCCAGCTCGATGCCGTGGTTGCTGTCCGTCCCGAGGAACGCGGTGTCCCCGGTGATCGAGAGCAGCGACGCCAGCTGGATCGGATCGCCGGCGGCGATCTCCACGCAGCCGAACTCGTCCGCGGCACAGTCGACGGCGCCGCCCGTGGCGGACGTGCCACCCGTGGCTCCGGTCTCTCCACCCCCGTCGTCGCCGCACGCAGCGGCGACGAGCGAAAGCGCCCCGAGGAGCGCCAACACCGTGAAGTACTTGCGGTTCTTCATCCAACCCCCCTCCGAAGGTGTCCTACGATCGTGGTCGTACGCGAACGCGAATGAGGAACTGCGGTTCGCCCCCTTTCTCCCCTTCCGTCGGGGTGGTACCTATCACATTCCGCAGGTGGCGGGCCACCCCGCCCGATGCCGACGATTCCCGCCGACCGTCGTGATAGGTGTACGGAACCGGGAGCATGCGCGGACTGCAGGAAGACAGCCGAACACGTGCCTAGGACGGCGTCGCCGCTCGGAACGCGCGGGCGAGCCCGAGGGCGGTAGCCGTGTCTCCGTCGAGCAACGGTCGGACGAGCGCGCTCCCCACCACGCCACCGTCGGCGAACGCGCACGCCTCGGCGGCGTGCGACGGCTCGGCGATCCCGACCCCCACCAGGAGCGGGCGGGACGCGAGCGGGCGGAGCCGCCCGACGAGCTCTGCGGCCGTCTCGGCCAGCCGGTCCCGCGCGCCCGTGACCCCGTAGGTCGCGACGCAGTAGACGAACCCCCGCGAGGCGTCGCCGATCGCACGCAGCCGGTCGTCCGAGGTCCCGGGCGCCGCCAGGAAGACCGGGGCCACCGAGGCTCGCCGGCACGCGGCGATCCAGTCGAGGGCCTCGTCCACGGGAAGGTCGGGAACGATCACGCCCGTGACGCCGGCGTCGACGCACGCGTCCAGGAGCGCCTCGTGACCCGCGTGCCAGACGAGGTTCGCGTACGTCATGACCGCGACGGGGACCTCGAGCCCGGCCTCCTTGATGGTGCCGAGCACGCTCGACGGCGTGGCGCCATCCACCAGCGCGCGACGCGCTGCCTCCTGGATCACCGGCCCGTCCATGACGGGGTCCGAGAAGGGGATCCCGACCTCGATCGCATCGGCCCCGGCCCCCTCCAGCCCTTGCAGCAGCTCCGCGTCCACGCCGTCGAGCCCGCCGGTGACGTACGGGACGAAGGCGCGACCGCCCGCGTCCAGCCGCGATCGCAGGGCCGGCTCCAGATCAGCCACGCGGCGCCCCCGGGCCCGAGCCCAGCGCGACCCGCACGGTCTCGAGGTCCTTGTCGCCCCGGCCGGACAGGTTGACCAGTACGAGCGAGCCCTCGGCGAGCGGACGCCGCAGGAGCCAGCCGATCGCATGGGCCGGTTCGAGCGCCGGCAGGATCCCTTCCAACGTCGCGAGCGCGGCGAAGCCCTCGAGCGCCTGCTCGTCGGTGACCGAGACGTAGGTCGCGCGGCCGCTGTCCTTGAGGAACGCGTGCTCGGGGCCCACGCCGGGATAGTCCAACCCCGCCGAGATCGAGTGCGTCGGCACCACCTGCCCCTGCTCGTCCTGCAGGAGGTAGGAGTACGACCCGTGGAGCACGCCCGGCTCGCCCAACGTGAGCGACCGGCAGTGCTCGCCGAGCCCGTCCCCCCGGCCGCCGGCTTCGACGCCGACGAGCCCCACGCTCGGTTCGGGCAGGAATGCCTCGAAGATGCCGATCGCGTTGCTCCCACCGCCGACGCAGGCGACCACCGCGTCCGGGTCGCGCCCCTCGCGCTCGCGGAGCTGCACCCTGGCCTCGTCGCCGATCACGCGCTGGAGATCGCGCACGAGCGCGGGGAACGGATGGGGTCCCGCGACCGAGCCGAGGACGTAGTGCGTGTCGACCACGCTCGCCGCCCAGTCGCGCAGCGCCTCGTTGAGCGCGTCCTTGAGTGTTCGGCTTCCGGAGGTGACCGTGACGACCTCGGCGCCGAGCAGCTGCATCCGGGCGACGTTCGGCGCCTGCCGGATCGTGTCCTCCTGGCCCATATAGACCACGCACGGCAGCCCGAAGAGCGCGCACGCCGTCGCCGTCGCGACCCCGTGCATCCCCGCGCCGGTCTCGGCGATGATCCGTCCCTTCCCGAGGCGCCGGGCGAGCAGCACCTGGCCCAGCGTGTTGTTGATCTTGTGCGCGCCCGTGTGGTTCAGGTCCTCGCGCTTGAGGTAAATGCGGTACCCGGTCGCCTCCGACAACCGCGGCGCGAACGTCATCGCCGACGGCCGGCCCACGAAGTCGCGAAGCAGGGCGTCGAGCTCGCCCCGGAACACCGGGTCCCGCTTGAGCGTCCTCCAGGCCGCCGCGAGCTCGTCGAGCGCCGGGATCAGCACCTCGGGCACGTACCGGCCGCCGTAGTCGCCGAACCGCCCTCGTTCGTCGGGGAGCGTCTCGAGCGTGCTCACGCCGCACCCCGCAGAGTGCGGATCGCGGCCGCGGGATCGGGGGAGCGCATCAGCATCTCGCCCACGAGGATCGCCCCGGCGCCCGCGTCGATGGCTCGTTCGACCTGCTCACGGCCGGAGACCCCGCTCTCGAGCACCGCCAGGCGGTCCGAAGGCACTTGGGGCAGCAGGGCGAGGGCGCGGTCGACGTCGAGCTCGAGCGTCTCCAGGTCCCGCGCGTTCACGCCGATCACCGGCGCATCGGTCGCCAGCGCCTTGGCGAGATCCTCCTCCGAGTGGGTCTCGACCAGCGCGCCGAGCCCGAGGTCGGCCGCGACCGCCAGCATCCCCTTCAGCTCGAGCTCCGACAGGGCCGCGGCGATCAACAGGACGGCGTCGCTGCCCGCGGCTCGAGACTCGATCACCTGCGCGGGGTGCACCAGGAAATCCTTCCGCACTACCGGGAGGCCCACGGCGAGCCGGACCGCGCGGATGTCCGCCAGCGCGCCGTCGAACCACGTCGGCTCGGTCAGCACCGAGATCGCTGCCGCTCCCCCGTCCTCGTAGGCCCGCGCCTGGCTCGCGACGTCCGGTTCGGCGATCGCCCCGGCAGATGGCGAGGAGCGCTTGTACTCGGCGATCAGCGCCGGTCGTGTCCCTCGAAGGGCGTCCTCGAAAGGCCGTGGCGGCGGGAGGTGCATCGCGACGGCCAGCAATCCCGATTCGTCGAGCGGATCGCGTTCGAGGCGACGCCGGAGGTCGCCGACGAGGTCGGTGAGCAAGCCCATGGGGCCGCAAGTCTACGCAGGCGACGGGGCGTGCTCGAGGTCAGGCGATCGCGGCGATCGCGGCGATCGCGGTGCGGAGATCGAGCCCCTCGTACAGCGCGCGCCCGATCACGGCGCCCTCGATCCGGCCACCGAGCGCGGCGACGGCTCGCAGGTCGTCGACGCCGCGGATCCCGCCCGCCACGACGACCGGCACGGGCGTGGAATCCGCGAACGCCCAGATCCCATCGAGATCCGGACCCTCGAGCCCGCCGACCCGCCCCACCTCGGTGAACAGGTACCTGCGGACCTCGACCCGGGCCAGCCAGACGAGGACGTCCCGGAGCGGGAGCTCGAGGTCGGTGCCCCGCGGCCGCACGGTGGGCCCGTCGACCTCGATCCCGATCACGAGCCGGTCGCCGAACCGGCCCACGAGCGCCTCGGCCCGGTCGCGGTCCACCAGCGCCGCCGAACCGAGCACCACCCGCTCCGCGCCCCGCGCGAGCAGCGCGTCGACCTGCTCCGCGGTTCGGACGCCGCCGCTCGCCTGCACCGACACGCCCAGCCCGCTGACGGCGCGGAGAACGTCGCCGTTCCCGATCTCCCCCGAGCGCGCGAGATCGACGTCGACGACGTGGAGACGCGCGGCGCCGGCGTCCACGAACGCCTCCGCGGCCGCCGACGGATCGCTCCCGTACGCCGCCGCGGCGACCTCAGCCGACCCCGTGACGTAGACGAGTCGCCCCCCGGCGACGTCGAGCGCCGGGATGACCTCAAGGGGCATGGGTACGAACGCTACCCGGTGGGCGCGGGGACGCCGGACGCCGGGAGCACGACGACGTCGTCCGGTTCGAGGGGCGCCAGACGTACGGCCTCGGTGCCGAGCAGGACCCGCAGCTCGGACAGCAGGCCGGCACCCGGTTCGACGCGGAAGGTGCCGACGTCGAGCGGCCGGACCCCCTGGGACGAGTGGAACCGCACCTGGACCGGCGACGAGCCCCTGTGCGCCGCGAGCAGCTCCTTGAGCGTGGCGATCACCGTGCCGGTACAGCTCTGCGCGGTGAGATCGACCACCAACCGCCCGGCCGGTGGGCTCGGCCGCCCGCCGTCGCGGAGCTCGGGCTCGCTGATCTCGACCGCGCGAAGCTGGAGCTCTTCCCCGCGACCACGTCGGTCGGCGCGGCCCTTCACGAGCAGGATCGAGTCGTGCTCGAGCAGGTGCTGCAGGCTCTCGTACTGGCCCGGGAACACGACCACCGTGACGCCGCCGGCCAGGTCCTCAAGACGGAACTGCGCGTAGGGCTCGCCCTTCTTGGTGTACCGGCGCGAGACCGACGCGACGATCCCGGCGACCGTGACGAGATCGCCGTCGCCGAGGCCCTCGGTCTCGGCGATCTCCATGTCGGCGAGCGCCGCGAGCCGGTCCTTCACGCCGAGGAGCGGGTGGTCGGTGACGAACTGGCCGAGCACCTCCTTCTCCAGCCGCAAGAGCGTCCGGCGGTCGAACTCGTCGGCCGTGATCACGCCCTCGTCGATCTCATTCGCCGCCTGCTCGCCACCCCCGAACAGCGAGAACTGTCCCGCGGCCTCGGCCTTGCGCTCGGCCGAGATGGGGACCGAGATCTTGTCCTGGTTCTCGACGAGCCCACGCCGCCGGTACCCGAACGAGTCGAAGGCGCCTGCGTAGATCAGGCTCTCGAGCACCTTCTTGGTCAGGACCGATGGATCCACCTTGCGGCAGTAGTCGGCGAACCCGGTGAACGAGCCCTTCGTGCGTCGCGCCTCGATGATCTGCTGCACCGCGCCCGAACCCACGTTGCGCACGGCCGAGAGTCCGTAGCGGATCTTCGGCTCGCCGCTCGTCACCGGCGCGAAGTCCTGCTCGGACTCGTTCACGTCGGGGGGCAGGACCTCGAGCCCCATCAGCCGGCACGCGTTCAGGTAGAAGGGCTTGCGGTCCTTGTCGTCGCGGACGCTCGTCAGGATCGCCGACATGTACTCGACGGGGTGGTGCGCCTTGAGGTACGCCGTCTGGTACGCGATGTACCCGTAGGCGCAGGCGTGTGACGCGTTGAACCCGTAATCGGCGAACGGCTCCATCAGGTCGAACAGGTCCTGGCCGAGCCGCTCCGGGTAACCGTTGTCCACGCAGCCCTGGATGAACTTCTCGCGATGCACCATCAGCTTGGCGCGGATCTTCTTTCCCATCGCCTGGCGCAGCATGTCGGCCTCGGCCATCGAGTAGCCGGCCGTCCGCACCGCGATCTGCATCACCTGCTCCTGGTACACCATGATCCCGTACGTGGAGGCGAGGATCTCCTCCAGGTCCGCGTGCGGGTACGACACCGGCCGGCGCCCGTGCTTGCGTTCGGCGTACTCGACGTGCATCCCCGCGCTGAGCGGCCCCGGCCGGTACAGCGCCACGAGCGCCATCAGGTCCTCGAACCGGTCGGGGGCGAGCTGCCTGATCAGCGAGCGCATCCCGCCGCCCTCGAGCTGGAAGACGCCGGTCGTGTCCGCCCGGCACAGCATCGCGTAGGTGTCGGCGTCATCGAGGGGCACGTGGTCGATGTCGAGCTCGACGTCCCTGCGCCGCAGATGCGAGAGCGTGTCCTCGATCACCGACAGCGTCCGCAGGCCGAGGAAGTCCATTTTGAGCAGGCCGAGGTCCTCGACTCCGTGCATGTCGAACTGCGTGACGATCCGGCGGGAGTCGTCGCGGGAGTCCTTGGAGAGCTTGAGCGGCAGGTAGGTCACGAGCGGCGCGTCGCCGATCACGACCCCGGCCGCGTGCACCGAGTCCTCGCGCCGAAGCCCCTCGAGCGCGCGAGCCGTGTCGACGATCTCGCGGGCCTCGGGCTCCCGATCGTACGCGTCGCGGAGCTCGTGCGAGAGCTGGAGTGCCTTCTCGATCGGCTCGTCGCGCCCCATGATCGCCGCCGGGTACATCTTGCAGAGGCGGTCGCCGACGCTCGCGGGGAACCCGAGGACGCGCGCGGCGTCGCGGATCCCCTGCTTCCCCTTGATCGTCTGGAACGTGATGATCTGCGCCACGCGGTCCGATCCGTACTTCGAGGCCACGTACCGGATCACCTCGTCGCGCCGGCGCTCGTCGAAGTCCATGTCGATGTCCGGCATCGAGATGCGCTCGGGGTTGAGGAACCGCTCGAAGATCAGCTTGTGCTTGATCGGGTCGAGGTCGGTGATCCCGAGGACGTACGCGACGA
>Ga0207981_1000051_pt1 | contig 15055 bp, 11 predicted proteins | sample SoimicmetaGmgLPC_FD_188327 | JGI IMG/M metagenome (GOLD analysis project Ga0207981, IMG submission 188327) | Soil and rhizosphere microbial communities from Laval, Canada - mgLPC (SPAdes) (version 2) | ecosystem: Environmental > Terrestrial > Deep subsurface > Rock core/Sediment | place: Laval... | reverse complement strand
GCCGGCTGCGCATCGACCAGCTGCATCTCGTTGACGCGGAAGTACAGCAGCACCGCCTTCTTCAGCCACTCGTTGACCTTCCAGCCACCCTTGCCATCGGGCTCGGCCACGCGGAACTCGCCTTTTTCCAGTCCGGCGATCACGCGCTCCACCGTGGGCCGCGTGGACCCGTCGATCTCGTCGAGGCTGAGCATGGCCCGGCGCTCGAACGCGCTTTCGACCATGAACTTCAGTTCTTCGACGCCCGGGCTCTTCGGTGCGGCCTTCTTCGTCACCTTGCGGGCCGTCTTCTTCTCATTCATTGCTTCTCTCCATCGAGGCAGGCGAGCAGCGTTTCCCGCAGCGCCTGCTGTTGCGTTTCGTCCAGCGGCTGGTCGCGCCGGTCGGTGATCTGGAATACGTCCTCGGCGCGTTCACCGAAGGTGGCGATGCGCGCATCGTGCACACGTAGCTGATGCTGGCGCAGCGCCTGGGCGACATCGGCGAGCAGGCCGGGGCGGTCGGTGCAGACGAGGCTCAGCATCGTGCGCTCCGCGCTGCCGCCGGCCACGCGGTCGAAACCGATGTGCGCGGCGATGCGGAAATGGCGCAGATGCCGTGGCTGTGCACGCCGCGTCGGACGGATGTCATCGAGCGAGCCGGCCAGGGCGTGCGCCAGGCGCAGTTCGACCTCTTCAGCGCTCGGCGTCTGGCGCGGGTCGGCCGGCATGACCTGGAAGCTGTCGAACACCATGCCGTGCGGACCATCGAGCACGCGGGCCTGCTGGATGGCTAGGCCGAGGCGATCGAGCGTGGCCACGATCGCGGCGAACAGGCCGTCACGGTCGGGGGAATGGACAAACACCTCCAACGCGCCCTCGCTGCCGCTGACCGGACGCGCGCGCACGCAGCCCTCGCCCACGGCAAGTTCGCGCAGCGATGCCGCCTGCCAGGCGATCTGGTCCGGACGGCCGCGCTCGAAGCCGATCTGCGGCATGCGCGCGAACAGCGCGTCCACCTCGACATCGCTGCTGCCAAACGCCGTGAGCGTGGCACGCGCACCGTTGCGCGTTTCCGCGCTGCGTTCCCCGACCGCGACGGGATTCTCCAGCCCGCGACGCAGGGCCAGGCGCGTGGCGGTGTACAGGTCGGCCATCAGCCGGTCCTTCCACGCGTTCCACAGTTTCGGTGACGTGCCGGCGATGTCGGCGCAGGTCAGCAGGTACAGGTTGTCCAGGCGTTCGCGATCGGCAACGCGCGTGGCGAAGCGGTGGATCACCTCGGGATCGGCGATGTCCTGCTTCTGCGCGGTCATCGACATCAGCAGGTGCTGGCGCACCAGCCATTCCACCAGGGCGGTGTCGCCTTCGGACAATCCGTGCGCTTCGCAGAACTCGCGCGCATCGACGGCGCCCAGTTCGGAGTGGTCCCCGCCACGGCCCTTGGCGATGTCGTGGAACAGGCCTGCGAGCAGCAGCACTTCCGGCTTGCGCAGTCGCGGCCACACCTGGTGCGCGAGTGCGAAGCGCTCATCGGGCTCGCCGGAGGCGAACGCGGCGAGGTTCTTCAGTACCGCGAGCGTGTGCTGGTCCACCGTGAACACATGGAAGAGGTCGAACTGCATGCGCCCGGAGACACTCGCGAACGCGGGAATCCAGCGCCCCAGGACGCCCAGGCGCGCCATGCGCTTGAGCGTCTCCACGGCCTGCGGCCCGCGCAGCAGGCGCATGAATCGCTGGCGCAGTGCGGGGGTCGCTTCGTTGTAGGCCGGAATGAGCGGCAGGGCCTCGGCGAGTGCACGCGCGGTGCGCGAATGCAGGCCGCGCGCATCCTCGCGCGCTGCCCACAGCGCGAACAGGGCGAAGACATGGCCTGCGTCGTGTGGCCACGCCGCATCGCGTGCAGCAAGGTAACCGCGACGCAGTTCGAACAGGTCGTCGATCGCTTCGGGCGTGGCCTCGCCCTCCAACTGCTCCTCGAAACGCTGCAACAGCCGGTCGCCGATGCGCAACACCAGCGCGGCGCTGCGGTAGAAGCCCTGCATCATCTGTTCGACGGCAAGGTTATCGGCGTTGTCGACGTGGCCAAGGCGTGCGGCCAGCAGTTTCTGGTAGTCGAAGCGCAGGCGCTCCTCGCGCTTGCCGGCCACCAGGTGCAGGCCGAAGCGCAGGCGCGACAGCGCGCGGCGCTCGCGTTCGAGCGTCGCGAATTCATCGGCGCCCAGCTGGCCGATCGCCATCAGCGAATCGGGATCCCAGGTGCCGATGATGCGCAGCGCCATCCAGCGGAATGTCTGCACGTCGCGCAGGCCACCCGGGCCTTCCTTGAGGTTCGGTTCGAGGTTGTCCGCGGTGTCGCCGAACCGGGCATGGCGCGCGCGCTGCTCTTCGCGCTTGGCTGCGTAGTAATCGCGCGGCGGCCAGATCAGCTGGGGAGAAACCGCGGCAGCCAGTTGCGACGCCGCGTCGAGATCGGCGGCCAGCACCCGCGCTTCCAGCAGGGCCGTAAGTACGGTGATGTCCTCGTGCGCGGCGCGCGTGCACTCCGCGGCGGAACGCACGGCATGGCCGACCGGCAGTCCGGCATCCCACAGCAGGGTGAAGAAACGGGCGAGCGCGTCCGCATGCCCGGCCTGCGCATCGGCCTCGCCAAGCACCAGCAGGTCGATGTCCGATTGCGGGAAGAGTTCGCCGCGGCCATAGCCGCCCACCGCGAACAGCGACAGGACGGCATCCTGCGGCAGGCAGTGCGACCACGCCTCGCGCACCACGGCATCGACTTTCTGCGCGCGCGCAGCGAGCAGGCGGTCGATATCACCGTTGTCGTCGAAGCGCGCGGCCAGTGCGGCGTCGTTCTCGGCGATCGCGCTGCGCGTCGCCGCGGCCCACTGCGCATCGGCGACCGGATCGTGCTGGTCGGTCGCCGGTGTGCTCACAGGTCGTTGTCGTCGCCCGGCAATCGCGTGAGGATCTCGACGCCGGTTTCGGTCACCGCCACCGTGTGCTCCCATTGCGCGGACAACTTGCGGTCCTTGGTGACCACGGTCCAGCCATCCGGCAACAACTTGGTATGGCGCTGGCCTTCGTTGATCATCGGTTCGATCGTGAAGGTCATGCCCGGCTTCAACACGAGTCCTTCGCCCGGGCGGCCGTAATGCAGCACCTGCGGATCCTCGTGGTAGACCTTGCCGATGCCGTGTCCGCAGTACTCGCGCACGACGCTGAAGCGTTCGCCTTCCGCGTACTGCTGGATGGCGTTGCCGATATCGCCCAGGGTCGCACCCGGCTTGACCGTGCGGATGCCGCGGAACATGGCCTCGCGGGTGACGTCGACCAGCCGCTTCGACATCACCGACGGCGTGCCGGCGATGTACATGCGGCTGGTATCGCCGTGCCAGCCATCCTTGATCACGGTGACATCGATATTGATGATGTCGCCGTCCTTGAGGATCTTGGCCTCGCTCGGGATGCCATGGCAGATGACGTTGTTGACCGACGTGCAGATCGTCGCCGGAAAGCCCTTGTAGCCGACGTTGGCCGGTATGGCGTTCTGGACCTTGACGATGTGGTCGTGGCAGATGCGGTCGAGCTCGGCCGTGGACACGCCGGGCTTCACGTGGGGGGCGACGACCTGCAGCACTTCGGCGGCCAGGCGGCCAGCGACGCGCATCTTCTCGATCTCGTCCGGGGTCTTGATGGTGATGGGCATCCGTGAATTATCGCCCATGTAGGGCCAGGCTTGGCCCGCCCCCGCGGCAGGTGGGCCTAGTGAAGGGACCTTTCGACCTCCGGGAGGACCGATCCGGCGGGCTCCCGGGCCATCGTTGGCGCAAGGTTGCCCGGAACCGGCGGGACCGGCATAATTCCGCGGCTCTGTGGCCTGCCACGGACCGCCACGCCGGGCGACACCGGCGAATACACACCCGCTGCCACAGCCCGTGCCGGGGTGCTCCAGGTCCAACAGGACTGGAGTTCGGTCACGGAAGCAGCGGGGAGGCCCAACCCCGGAACCGTCGCCTTCAATGGCGAGCCGTCCTTAGATGTGTCGCTCATCCTGAGCCCGTCGAAGGAGGCCGGTTCCTCATCGGAGTAATGCAATGCCCCAGATCACCATGCGCCAGATGCTGGAAGCCGGCGTCCATTTCGGCCACCAGACCCGTTACTGGAACCCCAAGATGGGTCCGTACATCTTCGGTGCCCGCGGCAAGATCCACATCATCAACCTCGAGAAGACCGTTCCGCTGTTCAACGACGCGATGAACTTCATCTCGGGCGTCGCGCAGAAGCGCGGCGTCATCCTGTTCGTCGGCACCAAGCGCTCCGCGCGCGACGCGATCAAGGAAGAAGCCGAGCGTTGCGGCCAGCCGTTCATGACCCAGCGCTGGCTGGGCGGCACCCTGACCAACTTCGCCACCGTGAAGAAGTCGGTCGCCCGCCTGAAGGAACTGGAAGCTGCTGAAACCGACGGCACCTTCCAGAAGCTGGTCAAGCACGAAGTGCTGACGCTGCGCCGCGAGCGCGAGAAGCTGCAAGCCTCGCTGGGCGGCATCAAGGAAATGAACCGCCTGCCCGACGCCCTGTTCGTGATCGACGTCGGCCACGAAGACATCGCCATCAAGGAAGCCAAGAAGCTCGGCATCCCGGTGATCGCGGTCGTCGACACCAACTACGATCCGGAACTGGTCGACTACGCCATCCCGGGCAACGACGACGCCATCCGCGCCGTGCAGCTGTACGCCCGCGCCGCCGCCGACTCGGTGCTGGAAGGCAAGGCCGCCGCCCCGCAGGCCGCTTCGGTCCGTGAGGAAGAGTTCACCGAAGCCGCTGCCGAAGGCGACGACAAGGCCCCGCGTGGCCGTGCTCCGGCCAAGAAGGCCCCGGCCAAGAAGGCCGAAGCCGCCGAGTAAGACTCGCCGGCTTCACAACCAGCGAGTTGCGGCCGCGCCAAGCTGCGCGGCCGCAACAATCGCATTCGCGTTGCGCGGGCCATGGTCCGCCACGCCATTCCGGCAAGCCGAGGCTTGCCCTACAAATTTTCCGAGGTAACCCCCATGGCAGAAATCACCGCTTCCCTGGTCAAGGAACTGCGCGAGCGCACTGGCGCCGGCATGATGGAGTGCAAGAAGGCACTCACCGAGAACAACGGCGACATCGACGCCGCGGCCGAATGGCTGCGCAAGTCGGGCCTCGCCAAGGCCGACAAGAAGGCCAGCCGCGTCGCCGCCGAAGGCCGCATCGCGATCGCCCAGGATGGCGGCAAGGCCGTGCTGGTCGAGATCAACTCGGAAACCGACTTCGTCGCCAAGGACGTCAACTTCATCGGCTTCGCCGATGCCGTCGCCAAGGCTGCGCTGACGTCTGGCGCCGCCGACGTCGACGCCCTGAAGGCCGCCAAGCTGCCGTCCGGTGAAACCGTCGAGGAAACCCGCGCTGCCGCCATCGCCAAGCTCGGCGAGAACATCCAGGTGCGTCGCATGGCCACCGTCAGCACCGGCAACAACGTCGCGGCCTATGTGCACGGCGGCAAGATCGGTGTGCTGGTCGAGGTCAAGGGCGGCGACATGGACCTGGCCCGTGGCATCGCGATGCACATCGCCGCGATGAACCCGCCGTACAACAAGGCGGCCGACGTGCCGGCCGAGTTCGTTGCGAAGGAAAAGGAAATCGAGCTGGCCAAGATGTCCGACAAGGACAAGGCCAAGCCGGCCGAGATCCTCGAGAAGATCATCAGCGGCAAGATCGCCAAGATCGTCAACGAGGTCACCCTGTACGGCCAGCCGTACGTGCTGAACAGCGACCAGACCGTCGAGCAGGCGGTGAAGGCCGCCGGCGCCGACGTCGTCGGTTTCCAGCGCCTGGTGGTTGGCGAAGGCATCGAGAAGGTGGTTGAGGATTACGCCGCCGAAGTCGCCAAGGCGATGCAGGTCTAAGCGACCCGGCCATCGTGGTTCGATCACGAGAAACCCGCGGGAAACCGCGGGTTTTTCTTTTTTCTACTCCCCACTTGCGGGGAGAAGATGCCCGCAGGGCAGAAGATGGGGAGCGAGCGTAGCGAGTTGCTCTTCGCTTGCGGAGCAAAGGCAACAGCTACAGCAGCTCGCTGCGCTCGCCTCCCCTCACCCGCCCTTCGGGCACCCTCTCCCCCGCAAGCGGGGAGAGGGTCCGGGCAAGCGGGGAGAGGGACCTGGCATCGGCTACAATTCCGCCGTTTGCATCCCGCGCCGCCAACCCCGAGGTCGCCATGTCCCAGCTCGCCTATCGCCGTGTCCTGCTGAAACTGTCCGGCGAGGCGCTGATGGGGAACGAGGATTACGGCATCGACCCGGTGGTGCTCAACCGCCTTGCGCGCGAGGTGATCGAGGCGCAGCAGGCCGGGGCCGAAGTGGCGCTGGTGATCGGCGGCGGCAACATCTTTCGCGGCGCGGGCCTCGCGGCCGGTGGCATGGACCGCGTCACGGGCGACCAGATGGGCATGTTGGCGACGGTGATCAACGCACTGGCGATGCAGGACGCCCTCGAAAAGCTCGGCGCCAAGTGCCGGGTGATGAGCGCCATCAAGATCAATGACGTGTGCGAGGACTACATCCGCCGCCGCGCCGTGCGCCATCTCGAGAAGGGCCGCCTGGCCATCTTCGCCGCCGGCACCGGCAACCCCTTCTTCACCACCGACTCGGGCGCAGCGCTGCGCGCGATCGAGATCGGTGCCGACCTGCTGCTCAAGGCGACCAAGGTCGATGGCGTGTACGACAAGGATCCGAAGAAGCACGCCGATGCGGTGCGCTTCGACAAGCTCACCTACGACGAAGTCATCGCCCGCAACCTGCAGGTGATGGACACCGCGGCCTTCGCACTGTGCCGCGACAGCGACCTGCCGCTGCGCATCTTCGACATGAGCCAGCCGGGCGTGCTGCTGCGCATCCTGCGCGGCGAAAACATCGGCACGCTGGTGCGCGGACGCAACGCCGGCCTGTAACGAGCGGACGCTTTCCCCATACAGGTCCGGATGCGAATCCGGCCGCAATAGTGTTGCGGCCCTGCCGCATGACAGGATCGGGCATGGGCCTCGGACACCACCACGACCACGACGGGCATGGCAATGGCCATAGCCATGGCAGCAGCACACGCGCCTTTGCGGTCGTCACCCTGATCAACCTCGCCTACACGGTGCTGGAGGCCGGTTACGGCTTCGCCACCAATTCACTGGCGCTGCTCTCCGATGCGCTGCACAACCTGGGGGACGTCCTGGGGCTCGCACTGGCCTGGGGCGCTGCCGTCATCGCGAAACGCGCCCCTACCGCGCGCCACACCTACGGCTGGCGCCGCGCCACCCTGCTGTCGCCCCTGGCGAATGCGCTGTTGCTGGTAGCGTTTTCCGGCGCGCTGGGCTGGGAAGCGATCCGGCGTTTTTCCGCACCGCCGGAAATCCCCGCCCTGCCGGTGATCATCGTTGCCGCGATCGGCATCGCGGTGAACCTGGGCGCCGCGTGGTTCGTGCGCGATGGCCACGACCATGACCTCAACCGTCGCGGCGCCTTCCTGCACCTGGTCGCCGACGCCGCGGTTTCGCTGGCCGCGGTGTTCGCCGGTACGGGCATGCTGTGGCTGGGCTGGGAATGGCTGGATCCGGTGACCGCACTGCTCATCGGCGCCGTAGTCGCGCTGGGGGCTTTCGGGCTGCTGCGCGAGAGCTTCAACGCCGCGATGGATGCGGTTCCGCGCGGCATCGACCAGGCCGAAGTGCAGGCCTACCTCGCTTCGCAACCGGGCGTTGCAGCCGTGCACCACCTGCACATCTGGTCGCTGGGCGCGGGCGAGGTCGCAATGACCGCGCACCTGGTGCGCCCCGACGACCGCGACCACGACGCCTTCATCGACCGCATCAACAGCGAGCTGGACGACCGCTTCGGCATCAACCATCCCACGCTGCAGGTCGAACGCGGGGCGGGATGCGAGCACGACCGCCACGACCGCGCGCCGCACGCCCACTGAGGCGGCCCCGCCTGCGGATTTCCGCGGAATTTCGGCCCACCGCCTTCCCGCCGCTATAATCCCGCGCCTATCGATGCGCCTCCGGGCGCACCATCCACTACAGGACCGGAGCCGGCGATGCTCAACGAGATCAAGAAAGACGCCCAGACCCGCATGGCCAAGAGCGTCGAAGCGCTGCGCCACGACCTCGTGAAGGTACGCACGGGCCGCGCTTCGGCCGGACTGGTCGACTCGATCAAGGTGAACTACTACGGCTCCGAGATGCCGCTGAGCCAGGTCGCCAGCGTCGCCGTCTCCGACGCACGCTCGCTGACGATCACGCCGTGGGAAAAGCAGATGGTCAGCGCGGTCGAGAAAGCGATCCTGGCTTCGGACCTGGGCCTGACCCCCAACACCGCCGGCACCGTGATCCGCCTCAACCTGCCTGCCCTCACCGAAGAGCGCCGCAAGGAGCTCTCCAAGCACGTGCACGGCGAGGGCGAGGATGCCAAGGTCGCCATCCGCAACATCCGCCGCGACGCCAACAGCCAGGTCAAGGAACTCTTGAAGGAAAAGAAGGTGACCGAGGACGAGGCGACGCGCACCGAAGGCGAGATCCAGAAGATCACCGACAGCGCGATCAAGGACGTCGACGACGTGGTGAAGGCGAAGGAACAGGAACTGATGGCGGTCTGACGGTTCGCCGGAACTGGAATGGGGACGGCGCATCGACCACGGCCGTCCTGCCCATGAGCGCCCCTGCGATCACCCGTTCCCACCTGCCACGCCCAGCTTGATGAGCACGATTCCCCGCCATCTCGCCGTCATCATGGACGGCAACGGCCGCTGGGCGCAGCGACGCCGCCGGCCACGCATGATCGGCCACCGCGCCGGCGCGCGTACCGTCAACCTGTGCATCGATTTCTGTCTCGAAACCGGCATCGAGGCGCTCACCCTGTTCGCATTTTCCAGCGAGAACTGGGGACGTCCGGAAGACGAAGTCGGCGCATTGATGAAGCTGTTCCTGGGTGCGCTCGAGCGCGAGGTCGACGAACTCGACCGTCGCGGCGTGCGCATCCGCTTCATCGGCGAGCGCGAACGCTTCGCCGAAGCCATCCGTGCGCGCATGGCCGCCGCGGAAGTGCAGACCGCCGGCAACACGCGCCTGCACCTGACCATCGCCGCCAGCTACGGCGGCCGCTGGGACATCGCACAGGCCGCACGTTCCCTCGCCCGCGACGTCGCCGCCGGTCGCCTCGATCCCGAAGCGATCGACGAAACCCTGCTCGCCGCCCGTGTCGCCCTTGCCGACCTGCCCGCGCCCGACCTGTTCATCCGTACCGGCGGCGATACGCGGGTCAGCAACTTCCTGTTGTGGCAGCTGGCCTATACCGAGTTGTGGTTCACCGAAACGTTGTGGCCGGAGCTGGATGCCGCCACACTGCGACGCGCCCTGGACGACTATGCCAGCCGCGAGCGCCGATTCGGCCTCACCGGTGAGCAGGTCGCGGGCACGCAGCCACGAGAGAACAACGAATGACGAAAACCCGCCTGCTGGCTGCCCTGATCATGGCTCCGGTCGCGATCGCCGCGATCCTGCTTCTGTCGACGCCGTGGATCGTGGCGTTGGCGGCCGTGATTTTTCTCGCCGGCCTGTGGGAGTGGTTCGAACTCGCGGAGATCGAGGACACTCTCGCCCGCACTGTATTGCTGGTTGCGCACCTGGCGCTGATGGTGGCGATCGTGTGGGCGTCGCGATCGGTGGGAGGTTACAGCTACTTCCTGTTCAAGCTCGCAAGCGTGATCGGCGTGGTGTGGTGGTTCTTCGCGCTGCTGTGGCTGCGCAACTACAACTTCGCCAGCAACCACCAAACCTGGGCCCGCTTCTTCAAGCTGGCTGCGGGCGCACTGGCCGTGCTCCCTGCCTGGTGCGCGCTGGCGTGGCTCCATTCCGGCGAACCCAGGAGTCCCGGCAGTGGCAACAATGGCCACATCTGGTTGTTCACCGCGCTGGCGATCGTGTGGGCCGCCGACAGCGCCGCATATTTCGCTGGCCGCCACTACGGCGGCACGCTATTCAAGGACCGCAAGCTGGCGCCACGGGTGAGTCCGAACAAGACCTATGAGGGCCTGATCGGTGGCGTGGTGGGCGGCGTGCTGGTCGGGGTCTGCGGATCGCTGCTGGCCGGCGCGACCGGCGCGCAGCTGCCGCTGGTCGCCCTGGTCGCGCTGGCGGCCGTGCTCGCCTCGGTCATCGGCGACCTCTACGAGAGCCTGCTCAAGCGCCATGCGGGCGTGAAGGATTCGGGCCACCTGATTCCTGGCCATGGTGGCATCCTCGACCGCATCGACGGCGTGCTGGCCGCCCTGCCCGTGTTCGCGGTGGGCAAGGCGATGTTTGGCTTCTGAAGCCGTGCCGAACGCGCGTTCGGCATGGCGGTGATCTGATCCGATGTCCCAGCTTCCTGCCCGCAACATCGCCGTGTTCGGCGCCACCGGTTCGATCGGAGCGTCGGCGCTGGACGTGATCGCGCGCCACCCCGATCGCCTGCGCGCCACGGTGCTCGCCGCCGGCAGCAAGGTCGATGCGCTGCTGGCGCTGTGCCGCACGCATCGTCCGCTGCACGCGGTCATTGCCGATGCCACGCAGTTCGACGCCCTGCGCACGGGACTTCGCGAAGCCGGGCTCGACACGCAGCCGCACGCGGGCGAACAGGCCCTCGAGGACCTCGCCGCCAGCGCGCATTGCGACACCGTGGTCGCGGCGATTGTCGGGGCCGCGGGCCTGCCTTCGACCCTGGCCGCGGCAAAGGCAGGCAAGCGCCTGCTGCTCGCCAACAAGGAATCGCTGGTGCTCGCGGGCGAACTGCTGATGCAGGCCGCCCACGACAGCGGCGCCGTGATCGTGCCGATCGACAGCGAGCACAACGCGATCTTCCAGTGCCTTCCCGACGCCCATGCGCATGCCGGCCTCAAGCGCATCGTGCTCACCGCGTCGGGCGGGCCGTTCCGCGGCCGCCATCGCGCGGAACTGGGCAGCGTCACTCCCGAACAGGCCATCGCACATCCCAAATGGTCGATGGGCCCGAAGATTTCCGTCGATTCGGCCACGTTGATGAACAAGGGGCTCGAGGTCATCGAGGCGCACCACCTGTTCGGCGCGCCGCGCGAGTCCATCGACGTGCTCGTGCATCCACAGAGCCTGGTGCATTCCCTGGTCGAGTTCGTCGATGGCTCGACGCTCGCGCAGCTCGGATTGCCCGACATGCGCACCGCCCTGGCCGTTGGTTTCGCCTGGCCGCAGCGCATCGCCTCCGGCGTGCAGGGCCTGGACCTGCTGCAGCATGGCCGCCTCGATTTCGAAGCGCCCGACCTCGATGCCTTCCCCTGCCTGCGGCTTGCGTTCGAAGCCCTGCAGGCCGGGGGAACCGCGCCCGCGATGCTCAACGCCGCCAACGAAGTTGCCGTTTCAGCCTTTCTTCAGCGGCGGATCGCTTTCCTGTCCATTCCCGCACTGGTGGAAGCTACCCTTGATGCGTTGCCCGCCACCGCCGCCAACTCGCTGGACGTCCTGCGCGAAGCCGACGCGGCCGCACGCCGCCATGCCAGCGCGGCGGTAGCCTGATGCACGCGTCCCACCGCCACGCGAGGTGCCGATGATGAGTGAGGTCATTGGCTCGATCTGGTGGCTGCTGGTAAGCCTGGGCGTGCTCGTCACCTTCCACGAATTCGGCCACTACTGGGTCGCGCGCCGCTGCGGCGTCAAGGTGCTGCGCTTCTCGGTCGGCTTCGGCAAGCCGCTGTGGCTGCACCGCGGCAAGGACGGCACGGAATACGTGATCGCGGCGATCCCGCTGGGCGGCTACGTGAAGATGCTCGGCGAACACGACCCGGATACGCCGGTTCCCGCCGACCAGCTGGCGCAGTCGCACGATCGCCAGCCGGTGTGGAAGCGGATGGCCATCTCCCTCGCCGGCCCGGCGGCGAACCTGGCCCTGTGCGTGCTGCTGCTGTGGGGCATGTTCGTTATCGGCCGCCCGGATTTCGCGCCGGTGGTGGGCGCGGCCGAAGGCATGGCCGCCGCCGCGGGCCTGCATCGGGGCGACGAAATACTGAGCGTGGACGGGCGTGCCACGCCCACCTGGAGCGAGGTCAGCATGGGCCTGCTTGCCGCCGCCCTGGACCGCAAGGACACCACGGTCCGCGTGCGCGAGCCCGGCGGCACCGAGGCCGAGCGCATGTTCCGGCTCTCACGCCTTCCCCGTGGCTTCGACGAAACCCGCGCGTTACAGCAATTGGGATTGCGCGGCCGGCACGAAGCCGTCGCGCCCGTGATCGGCACCGTGCTTCCAGGCAAGCCCGCCTGGGGCGTGCTGGCCGAGGGCGACCGCATCACCGCCATCGACGGCGAGCCGACGCTCTCGTACGAGGACATCGTCCGGATGGCGAAGCGGCTGGGCGAGGAGAAGCGCGAAGCGATGGTGGAAGTGCAGCGCGGCGAGGACCGCCTGGCCTTGCCGCTGCAGCCGGCCCTGCTCCGGACCGGGGATGGCAAGCCGCAGTGGGGCTTCGGCGTGGAGTTGGTGGCATCCGAGCCAAAGAAGGACGCGGTGCTGCGCTATGGCCCGGTCGCCGCGATCCCGGCGGCATTCTCGGAGGCCGCCCACCAGACCCACGAACTGTTCGCGACCTTCACCCGGGCCTTCCGGGGGACGGTTTCCGCCCGCAATACCGTCGCGGGCCCGATCACCATCGCGCGGGCCAGCAACTATTTCGCGCAACAGGGCCCCGCGCACTTCCTGATGTTGCTTGCCCTGCTTTCGCTCAGTCTGGGCATCCTGAACCTGCTGCCGATCCCAATCTTGGACGGCGGTCACCTGCTGTATTACCTTATCGAGCTGGTCAAGGGCAGCCCGGTCAGTGAGCGGGTGATGGCCGCCGGCAATTTTGTCGGCCTGGCCTTGATCGCCGGCCTCATGGGCCTGGCGTTCTACAACGACATCGTGAACAACCTGGTGCGGTGATGCTGACGGCGGTGAAGGAAACCGCAGAGGGATCTACCCGGCCGGGAACCAGTTCAGGAAGGACTTGTCCGACCAACGATTCGATGACCAACGCTTCTACCGCGATGCCCATCCAGGGCACCCGCACCCCCAACCGGATTTGATGATGACGCGACTTCCCAATCGCCGCCTGCTTGCCCTTGCCCTCACTGCAGCGATGGCGCCGGCACTTCCCGCGCTGGCACAGTCGGCCGATCCGTTCGCGCCACCCGAAGCACCCGCGGCGAATTCGCCGCTGGCTTCCGCCGGCGCGTTCACCGTCAGCGACATCCGCGTCGACGGCCTGCAGCGCATCTCGGCGGGTACCGTCTTCACCTACCTCCCGATCGAGCGTGGCGACACGGTCGACTCGACCAAGGCCGCCACCGCCATCCGCGCGCTGTACAAGACCGGCTTCTTCGACGACGTCCAGATCGACCGCCAGGGCAGCATCCTGGTCGTTACCGTGCAGGAACGACCGGCGATCAACAAGCTCACCGTCACCGGCAACAAGGACATCAAGACCGAGGACCTGATGAAGGGTCTGAAGGAAAACGGGATGGCTGAAGGCGACACCTTCAACCGCCTGGTGCTGGACAAGATGAGCCAGGAGCTCACCCGCCAGTACCAGAACCGCGGCAAGTACAACGTCGAGATCACCCCGACGGTGTCGCGCCTGGACCGCAACCGCGTCGATGTCACCATCACGGTGAAGGAAGGCAAGGCCGCGCGCATCCAGCACATCAACCTGGTGGGCAACGAGAAGTTCGCCGACAAGGACATCCTGGACTCGTGGGAGTCCGGCGAGCACAACTGGCTGAGCTGGTACCGCCGCGACGACCAGTATTCGCGCGAAAAGCTCTCGGGCGACCTGGAAAAGCTCAACAACTACTACCTCGACCGCGGCTACATCGATTTCAACATCGATTCCACGCAGGTCTCGATCAGCCCCGACCGCCGCGACATGTTCCTCACCGCCGGCGTGAGCGAGGGCGACCAGTACAAGGTGTCCTCGGTCCAGCTGACCGGCGACACCGTGCTGCCAAAGGAAGAGTTGCAGTCGATGGTGCTGGTCCACGAAGGCCAGATCTTCTCGCGTCGCCTGCTGGAACTGACTTCCGACTCCATCGTCGCCACCCTGGGCAACGTCGGTTACGCCTTCGCCCAGGTCAACCCGGTGCCGGACGTCGACCGCGAGGCCAAGACCGTGGGCATCAGCCTCCAGGTCGTGCCGGGCCCGCGCGTCAACGTGCGCAGCGTCGTGTTCAAGGGCAATACGCGCACCAGCGACGAGGTCATGCGCCGCGAGATGCGCCAGTTCGAGGGCAGCTGGTACTCGCAGGCCGCCATCGACCGCTCCAAGATCCGCCTGCAGGGCCTGGGCTACTTCGAGACGGTCGATATCGAGAGCAAGCCGGTAGAAGGCACCAACGACAAGGTCGACGTCGTCGTCAACGTCAAGGAAACCTCGTCGGGCAGCTTCGTCTTCGGCGTGGGTTACTCGCAGCTCAGCGGCCTGAGCACCCAGATCCAGCTGTCGCAGGAAAACTTCCTCGGCACCGGCAACCGCGTGTCGGTACAGGCCCAGCGCAGCTCCTACCAGTCGCGCTACGACTTCTCGTTCCTCAACCCGTACTTCCTCGATAACGGGATGACGCTGGGCTACAACGTGTGGTGGCGCTCGCTCGATTACTCCGACTTCGGTACCGCGCAGTACAACAGCGACAGCGGCGCCGGCCAGGTGGTACTGGGCTTCCCGATCAGCGAGACCGATACGGTTTCCGGCCTGTTCGGCATCGACACGAACAAGATCAACATCACAAACAGCACGCCGGCACCGATTGTCGATTACCTCAAGGCACTCGACGCCGAAACGTTCCACGCCTGGCGCGGGGAACTGGGCTGGTCGCGCAATTCGCTGGACAACCTGCTGACGCCCTCGCGCGGCATGCAGCAGCGCATCTGGCTGGAAACCACGCTGCCGGGCTCGACGGTCGAGTACTACAAGCTCCAGTACAACATTTCGAAGTTCTGGCCGCTGTCGCGCCACCTCGTGCTCAACACCCG
>Ga0207981_1000050_pt1 | contig 15286 bp, 13 predicted proteins | sample SoimicmetaGmgLPC_FD_188327 | JGI IMG/M metagenome (GOLD analysis project Ga0207981, IMG submission 188327) | Soil and rhizosphere microbial communities from Laval, Canada - mgLPC (SPAdes) (version 2) | ecosystem: Environmental > Terrestrial > Deep subsurface > Rock core/Sediment | place: Laval... | reverse complement strand
CGTCGACCCGTTGCTGCCCTTGAGCACCTGCGTCCACGACTTGCCGCCGTCCCTGGTGCGATACACGCCACGCTCCGGCGAATCGCTCCACAACCTGCCGGTGACGCAGGCGAGCACTGTGTCGCCATTGCGCGGATCGACCGCGAGCTTGACGATGCGTTCGGAGTTCGGAAGGCCGACATTGGCCCAGGTCTCGCCGCCGTCGGTCGAGTGGTAGACACCGTTGCCGATCGACACCGAGTTGCGCGTCCACGCCTCGCCGGTGCCCACCCACACGTTGTCGGGGTCCTTCGGGTCCAGCGCGATCGCGCCGACCGACTGCACCGCCTGCTTGTCGAACTTCGGCTTGAAGGTCGTCCCGCCGTCGGTGGATTTCCACACGCCGCCGCTGGCCGCACCGACGTAGAGGACGGTGTCGCCCTTCTTGTCGTGGGCGGCGGCGACCGCGGCGATGCGCCCGCTCATCGTCGCCGAACCGATGTTGCGGATACCCAGGCCCGAGATCACGCCTTGGTCGAAAGTTGCCGGCTTTGCGGGAGAGGCCGGGGCCTGCGCCATCGCGGAGGAAGCGAGCGCTGCGCCGATGCTGAGCGCGAGCAAGGTCATGGAACGATGCATGGCGTTCTCCGTCTCAGCGTTTGGCAGGGGTGGAAGAAGGGAAGGCGAAAATGCCGGTGTCGATCGGTTTGTTGAGTTCCGCCGATTCGATGTGGACCTGGCCCTGCTCGAACGGGAAGTACACGCCATCGACTTTTTCGTATTCGCCCAGGTCGGTCGTCTGCACCTGCTCCTGGCCGCGCACCATGCGATGGTCGACGACGCGGATCTCGAGGAACTGGTCCGGGTCGAGATAGACCACGCGGCTGTCGCCGTCCTTGAAGGTCACGCGCAGCTTGTGCGCATCGGTGCCGTCGATGTCCTCGGTGCCGAGGTATTCGATCTTTTCGCCTTTCTTCTGCGCATCCAGCAGCGGGCCGGCGATGTCGGCGGCCAGGGCGAGATCCTTGGTGTCGTCGCCGCTGAGTTTCTGCGGATCACGGCGGCCCTGGAATGGATCGATGGCCCAGCCCTGCGCGCCATCCCACGCATTCACCTGGGTCAGTCCCTGCAGCGACAGCTCGAAGCGGATCTTGTCGGGAGCCAGCGCAAAGCTCTCGGCCTTCGCCTCCAGCCCGCCGCCAAGACGCAGCTTGCCCAGCGAATGCATCGAGGTGATCGCGCGCAGTTTCTCGGCGCCGCCACGGGCTTCGAGGTTCTTGGCGACCAGTTCGTCGGCGGTGACGGCCCACGCTGGCAACGACAGGCCGGCCAGCACGGCCGACAACGCGATCATGCACGGACGCATCGCACTCTCCCGGACGGGCGCCGCCAGCCCCTGGCCGCGCGAACCGCGAGCCTAGCGCGAAAGGGGTGAAGGCGGTCGCGGGTAGGAGGTCATGGGCGCACAAAGAAAAAGGGCCGCAGCGCGGCCCTTTTCAATTCACTGCTCCCCCGCCTTCGCGGGGCTTGCTGGCCTATTTCTTGAGACCCGCATCGGCGCGCAGTTCGTCGGCCTTGTCGGTCTTCTCCCACGAGAACGCGGTTGCCTTCTGCTTCTTGCCGGCGCCGTCGACGTAGGTGACTTCCTTCGGCTTGCGGCCGAAGTGGCCGTAGGCCGCAGTCGCCTGGTACACGGGGTGGATCAGGTCGAGCATCTTCACGATGCCGTAGGGGCGCAGGTCGAAGTGGCGGCGAATCAGCTTCTCGATCTTGTCGTCGCTGATCTTGCCGGTGCCGAAGGTCGTCACCGAGATCGAGGTCGGCTCGGCCACGCCGATCGCGTACGACACCTGCACTTCGCACTTGTCGGCCAGACCCGCGGCGACGATGTTCTTGGCGACGTAGCGCGCGGCATACGCCGCCGAGCGGTCGACCTTGGACGGATCCTTGCCCGAGAACGCGCCGCCGCCATGGCGGGCCATGCCACCGTAGGTGTCGACGATGATCTTGCGGCCGGTCAGGCCGCAGTCGCCGACCGGTCCGCCGATCACGAAGATCCCGGTCGGATTGATGTGCACCTTCTTGCGCGGCAACGACTCGAGCATTGCCTTGGGCAGGACCGGCTTGAGGATCTGCTCATAGACGCCCTCGACCAGGTCCTTGTGCTTGACGCCGGGGTCGTGCTGCGTCGACAGCACCACTGCGTCGAGGCCGATCACGTTGTGCATGTCGTCGTAGCGCAGGGTGACCTGCGACTTGGCATCCGGACGCAGCCACGGCAGCTTCGAATTCTTCTGCTTGCGCACCTTGGCCTGCTGCTCGACCAGGCGATGGGCGTAGTAGATCGGCGCGGGCATGAATTCCGGCGCCTCGTTGCACGCGTAGCCGAACATCAGGCCCTGGTCGCCCGCGCCCTGTTCTTCCGGTTTCTTGCGATCGACGCCAGCGGCGATGTCGACCGACTGCTTGCCGATCAGGTTCAGCACGCCGCAGGTGGCGCCGTCGAATCCGACATCCGAATCGGTGTAGCCGATGCCCTGGATGACGTTGCGCGCCAACGCCTCGATGTCGACCCAGGCCGAGGTCGTGACCTCGCCGGCGACGATCGCCACGCCGGTCTTGACCATGGTTTCGCAGGCGACGCGCGCGCGCTTGTCCTGCGCGATGATCGCGTCGAGCACCGCGTCGGAAATCTGGTCGGCGACCTTGTCCGGATGGCCTTCGGAAACGGACTCGGACGTGAAGAGATAGCTGGACATCGGGCGGGCTCCAGGTGGGATGTTCCGGGGGGAATATCCCTTGATGCGGATGAAAGGATGGGCGCGCATGATACATGCACGGGCCAGGCCGCGCATTGTGCTCGTCCGGCGGTTAAGCCTGCGGAAGGAATCCGCGGGCCGCCGCTAGGATGCGGCGATGGACTCCATCACCCACCTGTTCCTCGGCGGCGCCATTGCTGCCGCGATCGCGCCGGCGCGCCACCGGCGCGCGGCGCTGCTCGCCGGCGCCGCGCTCAATACGCTGCCCGACCTCGATGTGTTTCCACTTGCGCTGTGCGACGACCCGATCGCACGCATGACCTGGCACCGCAGCGCGACGCATTCGTGGCTGGTGCTGCCGTTCGTCGCCTGGTTGCTGTGGCTGTACTTCCGTTCGCGGGGCGGCCGCGTGGCGGAGGCGCCGCGGCGCTGGTGGTGGGCGATCTTCCTGTGCCTGATGGCGCATCCTTTCATCGATGCGTTCACGGTGTACGGCACCCAGCTGTTCTGGCCGCTGCCAATGCGACCCCTGATGTGGTCGAGCCTGTTCATCATCGATCCGCTGTTCACCTTGCCGTGGTCGCTGGCGTGCGTGATCGCCTGGTTCGCGCGCGAACGCCTCTTCGCCCAGCGCGCGCTCATCGCGGGCATCGTGTTGGGCGTGGCGTACGTGGGTTTTTCGCTGTGGGCGAAAGCGACTGTCGATCGCGCGGCGGATCGCGCGCTCGCGACGATGGGCCTGCAGGACGCCCCGCGGTTTTCGGTGCCGACGCCGCTCAACACGTTGCTGTGGCGCGTAGTCGCGATGACGCCCGACGGTTATGTCGAAGGCGAACGCTCGCTGGTGGCGGATGCGGGCGCGATGCGATTCAGCGCCCACCCGTCAGACGTGCTCGCGCTCGCCCAGGCGCGCGACGTACCTGCCGTGCAGAGGCTGACGTGGTTCAACCGTGGCTTCGAAAAGGCCGAGGCGCGTGGCGGCACCCTCGTGATCAGCGACCTGCGAATGGGCAGCGACCCGGATTACGGCTTCCGCTTCGCCGTTGCGCGGGCCACCCCCGCAGGCTGGCAACCGTTGCGCCCCCCGCAGCAATTGCGCTGGCCCTGGCAGGTACGCCGGCGACTACCTGAGACGTGGCACCGGATCTGGCACGCGCCGGATCAGGCCGCGACCGCCAGCTCCGGTGCAACGCCCGCGACCAGTGCGTCGAAGTAGTCGCGTGTCAGGCGCAGCTGCGCGTCGGCCGTTTCGGCGCGGTTGACGACGGATCGGAATGCGGCGTTCTCCGGCCGATCCTTTGCATACCAGCCAAGATGCTTGCGGGCGATGCGCACGCCGCCAGGTTCGCCGTAGAACGCGTGCAGGTGCTCGAGGTGGGCGAGCAGCACATCGCGAACGTCCTGCAGCGAGGGTTCGGGCAACGATTCGCCGGTGGCAAGGTAGTGCGCGACCTCGCGGAAGATCCACGGCCGTCCCTGCGCGGCGCGGCCGACCATCACGGCATCGCAGCCGGTGTGGCGCAGTACCTCCGCGGCCTTGCGCGGCGAATCGATGTCGCCGTTGGCGATCACCGGGACCGACAGCCGCGATTTGATAAGGGCGATGGTGTCGTACTCGGCCAGGCCGGTGTATTGCTGGTCGCGCGTGCGGCCGTGCACCGCCAAGGCGGCGATCCCGCATTCCTGCGCGATGTGCGCGATCGCCGGTCCGTTGCGATGGTCGGCATCCCATCCGGTGCGGATCTTGAGCGTCACCGGCACGTCGACGGCGTCGACGACGGCCTCCAGGATCCGCGCCACCAGCTCCTCGTCACGCATCAGCGCCGAACCTGCCCAGGCATTGCACACCTTTTTCGCCGGGCAGCCCATGTTGATGTCGATCAGTTGTGCGCCGTGGTCGACGTTGTATTTCGCCGCCTCGGCCATCACCGACGGCACGGTGCCCGCGATCTGCACGCTGACCGGATCGGGCTCGCCGGCGTGGTCCATGCGCCGGAGCGACTTGACGGTGTTCCAGAACCGCGGATCGCTTGTCGTCATCTCGGAAACGGCAAGCCCCGCGCCCAGTCGCTTGCAGAGCAGCCGGAACGGCTTGTCGGTCACCCCCGCCATGGGTGCGAGGATGACCTGCGGAGTGATGGAAAGGCGGCCGATGCGCATCGGCACATTGTAGGGGGACGTGGGGATGCGTCAGGCGTCGCGCGCGATCACCCGGTTGCTGCCGTCGCGCTTGGCCTGCTGCAGGCGTCGATCGGCGCTGCGCAGGAGCGACGACAGATCCGCGCCGTCCTGCGGCCATGCGGCCAGTCCGGCGCTGAACGTGATACGCACCGACTCAGTCCCGGATTCGGGGAGGAAGGGATGTTCGCCGACCGTGCGGCGCAGGCGGTCCACGCGCTCCCACGCGCTGCCGATCGGGCATTGCAACAGCATCACGAATTCCTGTCCGCCGATGCGTGCCAAATGCTCGCGCGAACCGATCATTTCGGCCATCAGTGCCGCCGTCTGCCGCAGCGCGCGATCGCCGTCGCGCGCGCCGATTTCCTCGTTGACGCGGCGGAAGCGGTCGAGGTCGAGCAGCGCCAGCGTCAGCGAGTTGCCGGTGGTGCGGGCGCCATCGAATATGCGCGGTATCTGCTGCAGCAGCCATAGCCGATTGGGCAGGCCAGTCAGGCCATCGCGACCCGACAGTTCGGACAGGCGCTGGATGCGATAGACGATCGTCGCTGTGAGCAATCCCATGAGCAGCAGCAGGATCAGGCGCTCGACCTGGGTTGCGATCGACACGGTGCCGTATTCGACCGACGCCAGTTGCTCGGGCGCCTGCGCCGACAGCACGATCGTCGCCACCAGCAAGGCGTACTGCACGATGGCGAGGCTGGTGACATACAGCGTCAGGCGGCCGTCGTTGCGCAGTGCCGTCATCAGGATGCTGATCGGATAGAACCCGAAGATCACCAGGCTGTTCAGTCCCGCCGTGCGTTCACCGAGCGCGAGCATCACCAGCACGCCGGTGGTCGTGGTGGTGTCGTAGGTGCTGGTGGCGAACGGCAACCAGCCGTGGCGGCGCGGATTGCGCGCAAGCACCAGCCATACCTGCGCCATGATGTTGATGAAGACGGCCGCAGCCAGTCCGATCAGGGTTTCGCCGATGCGCGCGCCGCCCAACGCATTGGCCAGCGGCAACAGCAGGCAGATCGCCGACAGCAGCGCGCGGATGCGGGCGACCAGCAGTTCGCCGCCGGCGCCGAGTTCGAGCATGACTTCGTCCGGCCGCGCGAACAGCGTGGCGCAGACCTCACCCAGCCAAGGCATCACGCTGCGCACATCGCCGCTCCCCGGTCGGTGACCGCGCACAGCATACGTCGGAGCCGCCTCCTAACCGATGCCGCGGAACCCCACCCACGCCGCCAGGCCCAGGAACAACAGAGCGGCGGCAATGCGCGCCGCCCGCAGCGGCAGGCGATCGGCGAACCGGTTGCCGAGGAGCACCACCGGCACGTTCGCCAGCAGCATCCCGATGGTGGTGCCGGCAACGACCGTCCACAGCGGCGAGTATTTCGCGGCGAGCAGCACCGTCGCGACCTGCGTCTTGTCGCCGATCTCGGCCAGGAAGAACGCAATGATCGTGGTGACGAGGGCGCCATGGGTGGACACGGGCACGTCTTCGTCCAGCGTGTCCGGCCTGAGCGTCCACAGTGCGATGGCGAAGAAGCTGCCGGCGACCGTCCAGCGCAGCACTTCGGGCGTCAGCCAGTGCGCGACCACGGTACCGAGCCAGCCGGCGAGGGCATGGTTGAGCAGTGTCGCGATCAGGATGCCAAGAATGATCGCGAGCGGCTTGCGCAGCCGCGCGGCGAGCAGCAAGGCAAGCAACTGGGTCTTGTCGCCGATCTCCGCCACGGCGACGGTGCCGGCCGAGATCAACGTCGAACCGAGGATTCCAGCATCCATCCACATCTCCGGGCCGGGCGAACGTGGATGCGAAAGCCGGCGTCGCGCCGCCCGGCCGGGTGCGCCACGCCTGCCTTCGGTCTTGCCCACGACTGGCGCCCGGTCATCGGTCGCCAGCAGCACGCGCGCCATGGCCTGCCGGCCAAGTGTGTTGACGCGCATCCGCACGCGTTGCGGCGGAGACTACTCCCCGGAGGAGGGGGCGGACATTGTAACTTGGGGCTCCGGCGTCGTCGTTACACTCGCCCTCCAGCCAAGGAGTCCCCCATGGAATACCGTCGCCTCGGAACGTCCGGCCTGCAGCTTTCGGCGTTGTCGTTCGGCGCCTGGGTGACGTTCGGGACGCGCGTGGGGCGCGGTCTGGCGCGCGAGCTGATCGCGATGGCGTGGGATCGCGGAGTCAATTTCTTCGACAACGCCGAAACCTATGCCAACGGCGAAGCCGAGCGGGTGATGGGCGACGCGTTGGCCGACCTGCGGTTGCCGCGCGACGGCTGGTGCGTATCGAGCAAGGTGTTCTTCGGCGCAGTGAAGGATCCGCGGCCGACCCAGAAGGGCCTCTCGCGCAAGCACGTCGTCGATGCCTGCCATGACGCACTGAAGCGGCTGCGCGTGGACTACCTCGATCTGTATTACTGCCATCGGCCCGACCCCCAGGCGCCGATCGTGGAGACCGTGTGGGCGATGGACGGGCTGATCCGCCAGGGAAAGGTTCTTTACTGGGGCACGTCGGAGTGGCCGGCCGAACAGATCCGCGAGGCGCACGACGTCGCCCGCGCGCACCACCTGCATGCGCCGACGATGGAGCAGCCGCAGTACAACCTGCTGCATCGCGGGCGCGTCGAAGTCGAATACGCCTCGCTTTACCGCGACTTCGGCATGGGCACGACGACATGGTCGCCGCTGGCCTCCGGGCTGCTGACCGGCAAATACAACGCCGGCGTCCCGGCCGATTCGCGGCTGGGGCAGGAAGGTTACGACTGGCTGCAACGCGGCGTGTTCGGCGATCCGCAGTCCGGACGCCTGGAGCGCGTGCGCAGGTTCACGGCCCTCGCCGCGCAGCTGCGGGTCTCGCCGGCGTCATTGGCGATCGCCTGGTGCCTACGCAACCCGAATGTCTCCTCGGTGCTGCTCGGCGCCACGAACACCACCCAACTGCAACAGAACCTCGACGCGGTGGAAGCCTGCGCGCAACTCGACGACGCAGCGTGGGCGCGCGTCGAAGAAGCGACCGCCCGCCCCATCCCGGCGCCGTAGGCAGAGCTCGTTCGTCTCGATCGCGTCCCGGGATTCCGCGCGATGCAGTTGCGCGGCGGTCGGCCGGTGGCAACGGATCGGCGTCCTTTCCGAAGCCGTCCTCGGCGGGCCTATACTCGGGGCCGGATTCCGGGGGAGTTCCTGCAATGTTCAATGGTTCGATGCTGGCGATCGTCCTGCTTGTCGCAGGCGTGGTCGTGTTGTTCAAGACCGTGCGGATGGTGCCGCAGGGCTACGAATGGACGGTCGAGCGTTTCGGCCGCTACACGCACACGCTCAGCCCCGGGCTGCACTTCCTGGTGCCGGTGATGTACGGCGTTGGCCGCAAGATCAACATGATGGAGCAGGTGCTGGAAGTCCCCAGCCAGGACGTGATCACCAAGGACAACGCGGTGGTCAAGGTCGACGGCATCGTCTTCTTCCAGGTGCTCGACGCGGCCAAGGCGGCGTACGAAGTGGCGACGCTGGAGATCGCGATCCTCAACCTGGTCATGACCAACATCCGTACCGCGATCGGTTCGATGGACCTGGACGAGTCGCTGTCCAAGCGCGACGAGATCAACACCAAGGTGCTTGTGGCGGTCGACCAGGCCACCCATCCGTGGGGCATCAAGGTCAACCGCATCGAGCTCAAGGACATCGCGCCGCCGCGCGACCTGATCGAATCGATGGCGCGGCAGATGAAGGCCGAGCGCGAGAAGCGCGCCAACATCCTCGAGGCCGAGGGCTTCCGGCAATCGGCGATCCTCAAGGCCGAGGGCGAGAAGCAGTCGACGATCCTGGAGGCCGAAGGCAACAAGGAAGCTGCCTTCCGACAGGCCGAAGCGCGCGAACGCCTGGCCGGTGCCGAGGCCAAGGCGACCCAGCTGGTGTCCGATGCGATTTCCGGCGGCAACGTGCAGGCGATCAATTACTTCGTCGCGCAGAAGTACATCGAGGCGTTCAAGGCGCTGGCCGAGGCGCCGAACCAGAAGTTCGTGATGATGCCGATGGAGTCGGCCGGCGTGATCGGCTCGCTCGGAGGCATCGCGGAACTCGCCAGGGAAGCGATGGGCCAGCCGGCACATGTCGCTGGGCCGGCGTCGCCCGTGCCGCGCGTCGGAGGCTGAGATGCGTTGGGACGTCTTTGCCTGGGGCGCGGCGGCGCTGCTGTTGTTCGCAGCCGAAGCGCTCGCACCTGGCGCATTCATGTTGTGGCTGGGATTTGCCGCGACGGTGGTGTTTGTCGCCGTTCTGCTCGTTCCGGGCATGTCGTTGCTGATGCAGGTCGCGGCTTTCGTGGTGCTGAGCTTCGTGTCGATCCAGGTCTACCGCACCTGGTTCCGGGGCAAGGAACGAGTGAGCGACCAGCCGATGCTCAACCGCCGCGCCGCGCAGCTGGTCGGGCGTGTCGTGCCCCTGGAGCACGCAATCGTCAACGGTCGTGGCCGCGTGCAGATCGCCGATGCGCTGTGGGACGTCCAGGGCCCGGATCTGTCGGCCGGAGTGCCGGTGCGGATCGTCAGTGTCGAAGGGATGACGCTGCGGGTCGAAGCGGCGGCCTGAGCCCGTCCGGCTGCCACGCCGTTGGAGACAGGCGATAATGCGCGGCTTCCTCCACGGCCGCGCGCGATGACCCAGAAAACGATCCTCAACGACAGCCACCGTGCGCTCGGCGCGAAGATGGTCGACTTCGGCGGCTGGGACATGCCGTTGCATTACGGCTCGCAGGTGGAGGAGCACCACCTGGTGCGTCGTGATGCGGGGATGTTCGACGTCTCGCACATGACGGTCGTGGATCTGCGTGGCGAGCGCGTTCGCGAGTTCCTGCGCAAGCTGGTCGCCAACTCCGTCGACAAGCTCAAGGTGCCAGGCAAGGCGCTGTACACGACGATGCTCGAGCCGAAGGGCGGCGTGATCGACGACCTGATCGTCTATTTCATGTCCGGGGAATTCTTCCGCCTGGTCGTCAACGCCGCGACGCGCGACAAGGACCTGGCGTGGATCAATGCGCAAGCGAAGCCGTTCAACGTCGAGGTTACCGAGCGCAGCGACTACGGAATGATCGCGGTGCAGGGTCCGACAGCGCGCGAACGCGTGCTTGGCCTGCTCGACGCCGCTGGTGCCGCGGTGGCCGGCAAGCTCGGCAAGTTCGCCGCCGCGGAGGTCGCGTCGAAAGACGGCACGCCGCTGTTCATCGCGCGCACGGGCTACACCGGCGAGGACGGTTTCGAGATCGTGGTGCCCGAGGACAAGGCCGTCGCGTTGTGGGACGCGTTGCTTGCCGCGGGCGTGAAACCGGCGGGCCTCGGCGCGCGCGACACGTTGCGCCTGGAAGCGGGCATGAACCTCTACGGCCAGGACATGGACGAGACGGTCACGCCCTATGAAGCGGGTCTGGCATGGACGGTCGCCCTGGACGCGGACCGCGACTTCACGGGGCGTGGCGTGCTCGAGGCGCAGAAATCCGCCGGCGTTCCGCGGCAGCTGATCGGGCTGGTGATGGACGAGAAGGGCGTGTTGCGCCATGGCCAGAAAGTACTGACGGCCAATGGCGACGGTGAAATCCTGTCGGGGACCTTTTCGCCGACGCTCGGCAAGGCGATCGCGTTCGCGCGCGTCCCGGCCGGTGCGCCCGGCGATGTCCGCGTCGACATCCGCGGCCGTGAAGTGCCGGTGCGGGTGGTCAAGTTTCCGTTCGTGCGCGAAGGCAAGCCCCAGGACGGCGTCTGATGCGTCCGGCACCGGGCGTGGCGACGCGCGCCGGCCCACGCTTCGCTAGACTACGCATCCTGTCCATCGACCTGTCCGACCGAGCACGGAGCCCCAGATGAGCGAGATCCCCGGCGACCTGAAATTCCTGAAGTCCCACGAGTGGGCCCGTGTCGAAGGCGACGGCAAGGTCACCATCGGCATTTCCGACCACGCGCAGGGATTGCTGGGCGATCTGGTCTACGTGGAGCTGCCGACCATCGGCGATCGCGTGGAAGCGGGCAACGCCTGCGCCGTGGTCGAGTCGGTGAAGGCCGCCTCGGACGTCTACAGCCCGGTGACCGGCAAGGTCGTCGAGGTCAACGCCGCGCTGTCCGACAAGCCCGAGACGATCAACGAGGACGCGTATGGCGACGGCTGGATCTTCGTGATCGAAGCCGAGGAACCCGAGCAGCTCAACGAACTGCTGGATCCCGACGCGTACGCCGAGCTTCTCGAAGACGAAGATCACTAAGCCGTAGCGCTCCCATTCCCGACCGGCCGCCGCGAGCGGCCGGTGCTTTTTCCGCACCTGCAGGTAGACAGTCCGATGCCCTTCATTCCCCACACCCAGGCCGATGTCAGCGAGATGCTCGCGGCGATCGGCGCGCCCGACATCGAGGCGCTGTTCGACGAGATTCCGGCGGCGCTGAAGGTGCACTCGCTGGCGAAGGTGCCCGAAGGCCTGTCGGAAATGGATGTCGTCCGGCTGATGCGCGAGCGCGCCAAGCAGGACGAAGCGGTGCTGAACTTCGCCGGTGCGGGCGCGTACGAGCACCACATCCCCGCCGCGATCTGGCAGATCGTGGGCCGCGGCGAGTTCTATTCGGCCTACACGCCATACCAGGCCGAAGCCAGTCAGGGCACGCTGCAGCTGATCTACGAATACCAGACGATGATGACCCGCCTCACCGGCATGGACATCAGCAATGCGTCGATGTACGACGGCGCGACCGCGGTGGCCGAAGCCGTGCTCATGGCCGAACGCAGCGCGAAGAAGGGACCGCGGCGCGTGCTGGTTCCCGAGTCGTTGCACCCCGCGTACCGCAAGACGATGCAGGCGATCATCGAACTGCAGAACATCGAGATCGTGACGCTGCCCTGCCCGGACGGCGCGCTGGGGCCGGCGACGCTGGAGGCCGTCGAGGACGACTTCACCGCGCTGGTGGTCCCGCAGCCGAACTTCTTCGGCGTCCTCGAGGACGTCGACGCACTCACCGAAGCCGCCCATGCGCGCGGCGCCCTGGTGATCGCGGTGGTCAATCCGATGTCGCTGGCGTTGCTCAAGGCCCCGGGTTCGTGGGGATCGACCGGAGCCGACATCACCTGCGGCGAAGGCCAGCCGCTCGGCGTGCCGCTCTCATCGGGCGGCCCGTACTTCGGATTCCTCGCGTGCAAGAAGGAGCTCGTGCGCAACCTGCCGGGACGTATCGTCGGACGCACCACCGACCTGGACGGCAAGGGCGGTTTCACCCTGACGCTGCAGGCGCGTGAGCAGCACATCCGTCGTGCCAAGGCGACGTCCAACATCTGCACCAACCAGGGACTGCTGGTCACCGCGGCCACCATCTATATGTCGCTTCTCGGCCCCGATGGCCTGCGCAAGGTGGCGACCGCATCGGCCGCGAACCTGCGCGCGTTGCGTGAGCGGCTGCTGAAAATCCCGGGCGTCGAGCCACTCTTCGCCGGTCGCGCGCACTTCCACGAGCTGGCGCTGACGCTGCCCAAGCCGGCGGCGGACGTGATCGAAACGCTCGCGGCGGACCGCATCGTCGGAGGCGTGTCGTTGGGTGAGGAGTACCCGCAGCATGGCGACCCGCTGTTGGTGTGCACGACGGAAACCAAGACCGCGGCCGACCTGGAAGCATTCGCGCGGGCACTCGAAAACGCCTTGCGCTGATCCGCCGCAAAGGCGTCGACCCACGAAGCCCGCGCCGGTGACGACGCGGGTTTTTTCATGGCGGCATCCGGCGCGTGCGAGCGCTTCGCGGAGCACGATGGCACCCCGATGGCTTGCGCATTTCCGCGCAAATCGGTTTGTGCGACGCGAAATTCCGGGCCGTGATGCAAATTATTTTCAGGCCGATACGGCGACCGGCGCGTGCGCGTGCATCGGTCGTGGCGTTGTCGTGCGCATGCTGGCGTCCGATGCGGTGTTCTAGGCGCGCAAGAAAAAAACGCCGCAAAAAAAGCACTTTCATGAAACGCGAACCGCGGGCCCCGACGATCCAACGCATGCGCGCGGTAGCCAAGTCGCGTTTGCACGGGCGGCCCGTATGGCCGACGGCCTCGGGCGGCGCCGAAAATAATTGCCGCAAAGTGTTGACACTGGAAAAAACCGTGATTAGGTTTCGCCCAGCAGACGTGACCTGCGGAAGAGAGTGAGTCTAAAAACCAGGACAACGAGCAGCACAACGAAGCCCTCCGCCCTGAAATTCCTGAAGGTGGACGCGGGCAACATCTCCCCGGCGAAAGGCTTCGGACAATCCCAGGACACCGACCTGCACCGCGATGCGATGCAGGTTTTTTATTGCCGCCGTCCCGACGCGCGGCGCGATTCGATGCGGATTCGTCCGCAAGGGCCGGCGCGTTCCGACGCCTGCCTCTCACCGAGATCCGTTCCGGCGCGCATTGCGCGGCGGCGGTTGGTCGCGGGTCCGATACCCGCGATGTGGTTTTTTACTGGGCTGCAGTACCCGTAAGTCAACTGACGAGGAGCCATTCCATGGCCATGAAGAAAGCTGCCAAGAAGTCCGCCAAGAAGGCGACGAAGAAAGCTGCCAAGAAACCGGCGGCCAAGAAAACCGCCAAGAAGACTGCACGCAAGTCCGCTGCCAAGAAGCCGGCAGCGAAGAAGACTGCGCGCAAGACCGCCAAGAAGGCGACCAAGAAGACGGCCGCCAAGCGCCGTCCGGCCAAGAAGGCCGCGAAGAAGACCGCTCGCAAGGCCACTCGCAAGGTAGCGAAGCGTCCTGCCAAGAAGGCAGCCAAGAAGACTGCCAGGAAGGCGGCGAAGAAGACCGGCCGCAAGACCGCGAAGAAGACCGCCAAGAAGGCGGCCAAGCGTCCTGCCAAGAAGGCTGCGAAGAAGGCCGCCAAGAAGCCTGCTGCCAAGAAGCGTGCGGCGAAGCGAAAGGCTGCCCCCGTGGCAATGCCTTCCGCACCCGCGCCGATGATGTAAGCAATCCCCGATTAGCCGTAACTCAAGCTCCCTCTCCGCATGCCCAGGCGGAGAGGGAGTTTTTTATTGGCACCGCCGACGAACCGACTCTGCGGCCCCACCGGACGCGCCGCCACGCGCCATGGAAATTCGCCGGCGAGCGTTATCGGATTAGGAGCCAGCGCCTACTTCGGCTGCGCCAGCGAAGTCGACGAATCCGCGCCCGGCGCGTCGTCCGCATCGCGGGCGTACAGGCTGTCGCCCAGGGTGTGGTCATCCATCCAGTGCGGTGCCAGGCCGATCGCACTGTCGAGGATCGTTGGCATCAGTCCGCTGGGCAGGGAGCTTTCGCTGTTCCAGAGGATGGCGATACCCAGATCGCGGTCGGGCAACAGTGCCACCACGCCGCGATAACCCTGCACGGCGCCGCCATGGAACACGACGCGATGGCCGGCATAGTCGTAGACGCGCCAGCCGAGCGCATAACCGGCCGCGTTCAGCCGTTCGCCGCGCCATGAGGAGCCGCGAAGTTCGGTGGGAGTGTCGATCACGGGCGCATGCAGCGTTGCCAGCAGCGACTCAGGCAGTACGTCGGGACGATGGCCGGTCTGTGCGATCAGCCATTGCGCCATGTCGGTGATGCTGGCGTTGACGCCCGCGGCGGGAGTGACCTGGTAGTAGCTCGGCTTGGGCATCAGCGATACCCAGCTGCCGCCGCCGCGCACGTGCGGCTTGGCCCAGCGCGGACTCGACTCGATCCCTTCGAGCCCGGTGCTCGCGTCGTTCATGCCCAGCGGCTTGAACACGCGTTGCGCCAAGGTCTCACCGTAGACCTTTCCGGTCGTGGCGAACACGACGTCGCCGATCAGGCTGAAGGCGATGTTCTGGTACGCATAGCATTCGCCCGGACGACAGGACATCGGCGCATACGCCAGCTTCTGCACGAGGCTGTGGTAATCGACGTTCGCTTCCAGGTCCCGATCGTAGGTGTTGTGGGTCAGCCCGACGCGATGGCTGAGGACGTCGGCGACGGTGAGCTGCTGCGCGGCGGTCGGATCGGAAAGGCGCAACGACGGCATGAAGTCGGTGAGCTTGCTGTCCCAGCGCAATGCGCCTTCGGAAACGAGCAGGCCCGTGACGGTCCCCGCGAACGCCTTGGACAGCGACGCCAGCCGGAACACGGTATGCGCGTCGATTGGTTCGGCGGCGCGCATGTCGGTGATGCCGTAACCGCGGGCGGTCAGTATGCGGCCGTCCTTGACGATGGCCAGCGCAAGGCCAGGCACGCGCTGGTTGGCGACGAGCGCCTGCGCAAGAGACTCGTATTGATGGACATCGAAGCCCGCGGCCAGCGGCATCGTCTGGCGTGGCGGCGGGACATAGGCGATCTGGCGCGGCGCGCCTGCAGCCGTCGAGACGCCCTGGACCGGCGTGGTCGTTACGGTGG
>Ga0207981_1000049_pt1 | contig 15322 bp, 16 predicted proteins | sample SoimicmetaGmgLPC_FD_188327 | JGI IMG/M metagenome (GOLD analysis project Ga0207981, IMG submission 188327) | Soil and rhizosphere microbial communities from Laval, Canada - mgLPC (SPAdes) (version 2) | ecosystem: Environmental > Terrestrial > Deep subsurface > Rock core/Sediment | place: Laval... | reverse complement strand
GCGCAGCGCATCCAGGTCAACATCAACCGCGCCGCGGACGTGAACCCGATCAACCTGCTCGCGATGGCGCTGCTGTCCACGCCGAAGCACGCGATGGGCGAGGGCGACCTGCAGGCGCAGATCGCCCTGTCGAAGACGCTGCTGTCCGAGGTGCCGTATTCGGACCGCGTCACCGTCACGCCGCATACGCCGGAGCAGATCATCGCCCACGGCGAAGAGATCTCGATGCTCTCGCGCACCGCGCATCCGCTCGGCGACGTGCTGAGCGTGGACGAGGACACCGCGGGTTTGCTGAGCTACTACCGCAACAACGTGCTGCACCTGTTCACGGCCTCGGCGTGGATCGCGGTGTGCTTCCTGCACAATCGCCGCCTGTCGCGCGCGCTGCTGCATCGCCTGGGGCGGACGGTATACCCGTTCCTGAAGTCGGAACTGTTCCTGCCCTGGGACCTGGACGGGTTCTCCGAACGCATCGACCTCACCATCGACGTGTTCATCCGCGAAGGCCTGATCACCTTGGTCAACGAGGACGAAGGCGGGATGCTCGCGCGCAGCGGCGGCCAGACCGACGAGGTGTTCCGCCTGCGCGCCATCGGGCATTCGCTGCAGCAGGCCTTCGAGCGCTATTACATCGCGATTTCGGTGCTGGTGAAGAACGGCCCGGGCACCTTGTCCTCCGGCGAGCTGGAGAGCCTGTGCCAACTGGCGGCACAGCGTTTGTCGCTGCTGTATGCGCCGGCCGCGCCGGAATTCTTCGACCGCACGCTGTTCCGCAGCTTCATCCAGAAGATGCGCGAGATGCGCATGATGTGGCCGAACGAAGCGGGCAAGCTGGTGTTCGACGAGCGCCTGGACGCGTGGGCGAAGGATGCGCGCATCATCCTGGGCCGCGAGTTGCGCCACACGATCGAGAAGATCAGCCCGGAAGCGGCGAAGCCCAAGCCGATGTCGATGGAAGTGCCGTTGCCGCCGCCGGAAGAAATGCCGCCACCGCCGCCGGAAGCGTGAGGTCGAAGCCGGCCGTCAGGCCGGCTCGTCGGGGATCAGTGCGGATTCGAGCTTCGCGATGCAGTCCTTGAGCTGCAGCCTGCGCTTCTTCAGGCGCTTGATCGTGAGCTCGTCGGTCTCCGCGTCCAGTTGCAGGCGGTCGATGGCGGCGTCGAGGTCGCGGTGCTCGAGCTTGAGCTCGATCACGCGCTGGGCCACGCGGGCGAGTTCGCCGGGATCGGTCGACTGGTTCACGCGGCGAGCTTAGCGCCTTGGACACGGCTTCGCTCGTGGCCCCGACAGTTCTCGAAATCGGTGAATCGTCCGCGCCTTATTGGTGAATCGTTCCCCGGCGCGCGGGTTGCGGGGGGATAACGACTGACCTACCATCGCCGCACCACTCCTCCCTCGCCGCGTCATTCGGTTGGCTCAACGGCCTGGGACGAAAAAACCGCCTCACGGCGGTTTTTTCATTTCAGGCGGACCAACGCAATGACGGCTCGATCGGCGACTGCCGTCTACGTCGACGGTTACAACCTCTATTACGGCCGCATTCGCGGCACGCCGTTCAAATGGCTGGACGTCGTCGGCCTGTTCGACCAATTGCTCCACGATCAGGACCCGAGCTCGATCGTGACGAACGTACGGTACTTTACGGCCCCGGCGCTTGCGCGGTTCGCCTCGCACGGCCAAGCCTCCGTGAACGCGCAGCAGGACTACCACCGCGCGCTGCAACGATTGCATGCATCGCGGTTCCAGCTGGCGCTCGGCACGCATAGCATCGATCGCGCGGGCACGCTGTTGCCGCGATTCGTCGATGGCGTCGCTTACGATCGTGCCGATCGTGTTCGCGTGTGGAAGCTCGAAGAAAAGCAGACCGACGTGAATCTCGCGCTGTCCATGTATCGCGATGCGTGTTCCGGCGCGTTTCGGCAGTTGGTGCTCTGCTCGAACGACAGCGACGTCGCACCAGCGCTCGAGGCGATCCGGTCCGACTTCCCGGATATCACGCTCGGCGTGGTGGTGCCCATCCGGCCCCCGACATCCCCGTCCGTCCATCGGCGGGTGAGCGCATCCTTGTCATCGCGCGCGGCATGGACCCGGAACTACCTGCGTGATGACGAACTGCGGAAGTCGCAGCTTCCCGACCGCGTTCACACGGGCAAGAAGCCGATCAGGCGGCCAAACCACTGGTGATGTGCACGGGTAGAATGCGCTGCTCCAGCAGTGCCCGATCGCCCATGTCCACCATCGCCCCCCTGCCCCTGCTCGAGCCCCAGCCGCGCGCGCGCCGCCGCGAGCACGAGCGGTTGCGCCTGGCCAAACGCCTGCGCCACCAGGTGGGCCGCGCGATCGCCGACTTCGGCATGATCGAGGACGGCGACAAGGTGATGGTGTGCCTGTCCGGCGGCAAGGACAGCTACACGATGCTCGACATCCTCCTGCAGCTGCGGGAGAAGGCGCCGGTGTCCTTCGAGTTGCACGCGGTCAACCTCGACCAGAAGCAGCCCGGATTCCCGGAGCACGTGCTGCCCGATTACCTGCGCGCGCTCGGCGTGCCGTACACGATCCTGGAGCAGGACACGTATTCGGTGGTCAAGCGCGTCGTGCCGGAAGGCAAGACGATGTGCTCGCTGTGCTCGCGCCTGCGCCGCGGCGCGCTGTATTCGCACGCCGAGGCCGAAGGCTTCACCAAGATCGCGCTGGGCCACCATCGCGACGACCTGGTGGCCACGTTCTTCCTCAACCTGTTCTTCCACGCCAAGCTGAGCGGCATGCCGCCCAAGCTGCGCTCGGACGACGGCAAGCACGTGGTGATCCGCCCGCTGGCGTACGTGCGTGAGGCGGACATCACCGAATATGCCATTGCGCGCGACTTCCCCATCATTCCCTGCACGCTGTGCGGCTCGCAGGAAAACCTGCAGCGCAAGCAGGTGGCGCGCATGATGGCCGAATGGGAGAAGGAAACGCCCGGCCGCATCGAAAGCATCGCGCGGGCGCTCGGCGATGTGCGGCCGTCGCAGCTGAGCGATCCGAAGCTGTTCGACTTCCTGGCGCTGGGCCTGCGCGGCGACGCGCCCCTGCCGGATGCGCATGCATGGCTGGCGGGAACGCCGCACGACGGCGGCGACGACGCGTAAACTCGACGCCCTCCCTTGTTCCGGGTCCCTGCCTTCGCGGGGATGACGGCTGATTACGGATCCTCGATGTTCTTTCGCAACCTGACGCTGTTCCGCTTCCCGACCTCGCTCGACCTCACCGAAATCGAAAACCGCCTCGCCGAATGCGCGCTCAAGCCCGTCGGTGCGCTGGAGCTGTCCTCGCGCGGCTTCATCTCGCCCTTCGGCCGCGACGGCGAATCGCTGTCGCACAAGATCTCCGATGCGATCTGGCTGAGCGTGGGCAGCGAGGAGAAGATCCTGCCGGGCGCGGTGGTCAACGACCTGCTGGCCCGCAAGCTCGAGGAAATCGAGCGCAAGGAAGGCCGCAAGCCCGGCGGCCGGGCGCGCAAGCGGCTGAAGGAAGACCTGGTGCACGAACTGCTGCCGCGCGCCTTCGTGCGCCCGGGCCGCACCGATGCGCTGCTCGATCTCTCGCATGGCCTGTGCGTGGTCGATTCGTCTTCACGCAAGGCGGCCGAAAACGTCGTGAGCGAGATCCGCCACGCGCTCGGCAGCTTCCCCGCGCTGCCGGTGAATGCGGAAGTCGCGCCGCGCAGCATCCTCACCGGCTGGGTGGCGGGCGAGCCGCTGCCCGAAGGCCTGACGATCGGCGACGAATGCGAGCTCAAGGACGCCGCCGACAAGGGCGCCGTCGTGAAATGCCAGCGCCAGGAACTGCAAAGCGACGAGATCGCCAAGCACCTGGAATCCGGCAAGCAGGTGACGCGATTGGCCCTCACGTTGGACGATCACGTCTCCTTCGTGCTCGGCGAGGACCTCGTCGTGCGCAAGTTCAAGCTGCTCGAAGGCGCGGTGGATGCGCTGGAATCGACCGAGCGCGACGACGTGCGCGCCGAACTCGATGCACGCTTCGCCCTCATGGCCGGCGAAGCCAAGCGGCTGTTCAACGTGCTCGAGCCGGCGTTGAAGATTTCGCGCGTCGAAGAATAATGACGGCGCCGGCGCGATTTTCCCGTGCCGGCTCGTTCTAGAATCCGACTCGTCCCCCGACGCATCGCACGATCGATCGAATGCCGCATCCGCTTCGTCGCCTGCTGGCGCCGCGCTCGCCGCCCATCCTGGAACGCGACGTGACTTCGCTCGTGCTCCACGACGGACGGACGATCGACATCCAGCGCGTGCGCAATCCGCGTGCGCGCCGGCTTCGACTCTCCGTCGACGAGCGTGGCGCGCGCCTGACGTTGCCGCCACGCGCGAGCCTGGTGTCCGGCGAACGCTTCCTCGCCGAGCATCGCGAGTGGCTCGCCGACCAGCTCGAGCGCTACACGCTCACCGGATTGCCCACGCTGCATCGCGACACGACGACGGCCTTGCCCTTGCGCGGGGGTGACGTCCCGCTGCGCTGGAGCGAGGGTCGCTTTGCTTCGCTCGCGCTGGATGCGGCCTCCGGCGAAGCGGTGTTCCGCCTGCCCGCGCGCGCCGGCGAGCCCGCGATGCGCCGTGCCCTGCGCGATTTCTACGAAACCCAGGCGCGCGCCGACATCGCGCGCTGGCTGCCGCATTACCTGCCGTCGCTGCCGCGTCCGCCGCGTCGCATCCAGTTCAAGGTGATGTCCTCGCAATGGGGCTCGCTGGCACCCAATGGGGTGGTGGGCCTGGACCTCGCACTCGTGCTGGCGCGTCCTTCAGCGTTCGAATACGTGCTGGTGCACGAGCTCTGCCACCTGGTGCACGCGGATCACTCGCGCGCGTTCTGGCGCGAGGTGGAATCGCGCTTCCCCGCGTGGCGCGAGGAGCGCGATTACTTCCATGCGGACGGGCGTCGCCTGAAGGCCGCGCTGCGGAGTCTGCTGTCCGGTTGACGTCGTGCGCACCGTTTTTCCTGGCAACCCATGCAGGAATACACCGATGCGCAGCCTCCCACTCATCGCCATCGCCGCCACTGCCGTGCTCGCGCTCACTGCGTGCGGGAAGTCGGCGGGCGAACGCGCGGCCGAGGCCGCGATCGAAGCGAGCACCGGCCAGAAGGCCGACGTCGACGCCAAGAACGGCGCGGTCACGATCAAGACCGACAAGGGCGAGATGAAGATGACCAGCGGCGACACGGCGGCGTTGCCCGCGTCGTTCCCGAAGGACGTCTATTTGCCCGAGCATTACGCCGTGAAGAGCGCGATGGAAATGCCCAACGCGATGGTGCTGGAGATCGAAGCGCCGGGCGCGGTCGCGACGCTGGCGGCCGACGCGAGCAAGCGCATGCAGGCGCAGGGCTGGAAGCAGCAGATGGCGATGGCGCAGACGGGCCAATCGCAGGTGCTGGTGTACGAGAAGGAAAAGCGCAGCGCGACGCTCTCGTTCAACGACAACGCCGGCAAGGGCGTGACGCTGGGCGTGCAGGTGGCGACGAACCAGCAGTAACCCGCGCGTCGTCAGCCCTCGGCGAAGAACGTGCCGATCGCCTGCGCCACCGTGCGCGGGTCTTCCATGTGCAGGTGGTGGCCGCCGGGGATCACCACCACTTCGCCGTTCGGCAGCATGGCCGCACGTTCGTTGCGCAGCGCATCGGGGAGGTAGGGCTGCGCCGGATCGGCGAACAGCACGCGCACCGGACAGGCGATGTGCGCGATGAGGTCGCGCACCTGGCCTTCGGTCATGCGCAGCGGCGTCGCGATGGTGAGGCGCGGATCGCTGCTCCACTCGAAGCCGCCGGACACCGGGCGCGTGCCGCGTTCGACGAGCAGGCGCGCGACGGGCTCGCTTAATGGGTTGGCCTGCATGCGCGCGCGGATGGCGGTGTCGCGGTCCGGGAACACGCGCAAGGATTTGCCGGCGAGCGCGCGGCGTGCGACGACGGCATCGCGCAGGCGGTCGGCGGTGCGGTCTTCGCGATCGGCGAGCGCGCCGAGGGCTTCGATGGCGAGGAAGCGCGACACGCGCTCCGGTGCCGCGGGACACAGGATGCTGCCGATCGCCGCGCCCATCGAATGCCCGAGCACGGCGAAGCGCGACCAGCCCAGGGCGTCGGCCGCGTCGAGCACCGTATGCACGGTGCCCGCGAGCGAGTACTCCGCGCCGACGGGCAGGTGCGGGCTCGTGCCGTGTCCGGGCAGGTCGAGTGCGACGAGATCGATGCCGTCGAGGTGTTCGGCGAGCGGGATCCAGCTCGCTGCGTTGTCGAGCCATCCGTGCAACGCGAGCACGGGCGTGCCCGTGCCGCCGCGCAAGCCGGTGAGCCTGCCGTAGGGCGTGTCGATGGCGATTTCGCGGAGCGCGCCCGGCCCGCGGCTCATGCGGGCATCGCCTCGGTGGCGATGGCAGCGAGGGCATCGGCGTGCGCCGGCGCATCGTTGAGGCAGGGGATGTAACGCAGTGCGTCGCCGCCCGCGGCGCGGAACACGTCTGCGTTCTGCATCGCGATCTCTTCCAGCGTTTCCAGGCAGTCGACCGCGAACCCCGGGCACACGACGTCGACTTTGCGCACGCCGTCGCGCGCCAGTTCGCCGAGCACGTCCACCGTCGCCGGCTCGAGCCACTGCTCGCGGCCGAAGCGCGATTGGTAGGTGAGGCGATAGTCGCCCGGTTGCAGCGCGAGCGCTTGCGCGATCGCCGCCACGCCTGCTTCGCACTGCGCGGCATACGGATCGCCCGCATCCACCAGCCGTTGCGGCAGCCCGTGGAAGGAAAAGACGAGCCGGTCCCCGCGCCCGTGCGCGGCCCAGTGCGCGCGGATGGAATCGGCGATGGCCTGCACCCACCGCGGATCGCGGTGGTAATCGCGGATCGACACCGTGGGCATGCTGCGCGTGCGGCGCACGAGATCGTCGACGGAGGCGGTGGTGGTCGTCGAATACTGCGGATAGAGCGGCAGCACGATGACCCGGCCGACGCGCTCGCTGCGCAGTTGCGCGAACACCTCGGGGATGGACGGCGTGCCGTAGCGCATCGCATGCACCACGCGCGCCTGCGGCATGCGCTGCTGCACGGCCTGCGCCAGGCGGCGCGTGTACACGGCCAGCGGCGAGCCTTCCTCCATCCAGATCTCCGCGTACTTGCGGGCTACGCGCGGGCTGCGCAGCGGGAGGATGACCAGGTGCAGCAGCGGCCCCCAGAACCAGCGCGGGAGCGCGACCACGCGCGGGTCCATCAGGAATTCGCCGAGGTAACGGCGCACGGCGCGCGGCGTCGGCGCGCCCGGCGTGCCGAGGTTGACGAGGACGACGGCGGTCTCGGGTGTCTTCTGGGGGGTCATGCGCAATAGGATGTCATGGTGTCCCGTTCGCTCGCTGCGATTCGCTCGCGATTCATCGCGTGGCGGACAGACTGAACCGATGCTGGCTTTGTGTTGTCCTTGTTGCACTTGCGTCGCCCCCCGCCCCGATCGGAGTTCCGCCATGCCGCTGCCCGCCCGCCGCACGCTGTCCGCCGCCCTCGCGGCCCTGCTCCTCGCCTCCAGCCTGCACGCCGTCGCCGGCGAGCGCGAGGACGAGCGCGCCCGCAACGCGGTGCGCGTGCTCACCGACATCCAGGCCATCCCCGAGAGCGCGATCCCCGACAAGCTGCTCGACGAGGCACGCGCGGTGGTGATCGTCCCCGATTCGATCAAGGCCGGCCTGGTGGTCGGCGGTCGTCGCGGCCATGGGCTGCTGTCGGTGAAGAACCCCGACGGCACCTGGTCCAACCCGACGTTCGTCAGTCTCACCGGCGGCAGCGTCGGCTTCCAGGCCGGCGTGCAGTCGTCGGACATCGTGCTGGTGTTCCGCAGCGATCGCGGGCTCGAGTCCATCGTCAACGGCAAGTTCACCCTGGGCGCCGATGCGGGCGTGGCCGCAGGTCCGCTCGGCCGCAATGCGTCGACGGCGACGGATGGCGAGTTCAAGGCGGAAATCTGGTCGTGGTCGCGTGCGCGCGGCCTGTTCGCGGGCGTCGCGCTCGATGGTGCGGTGCTCTCGATCGACGATGCCGCCAACCAGTCGGTCTACGGCGAAGGCACCACGCCGCGCATGATCTTCGAAGGCCGCGCGCGCCAGGTGCCCTCGGCTGCCGTCGTCTCCTTCCGCGACGAGCTGGAGGAAGCCACCGCGCTGGCGCGTTCCAATCGCGGCACCGGGCCCACCGTCGCGCAAGCCGGGCCGGCGCCCGCGTCCGCCACGAACACGGTGCCCGCAACCGCCGCCACCACCACGGTCACGGCCTCGCAACCGGTCGTCCCGGCCGACGACGCGCCTGCGCGCACCGAGTCCCTACCGCCGACACCCTGACGGGTCGCGTGTTCGGCAAGCGCCCCTGACCGCCCGGAGTCCTGTTCACCTTCGGGCGGTTCTCACACACTCTGCGCTATCCTGTTCGTCCCCTTTCCCCACGAGGCATGCCCACATGGGTGGTTTCAGTCTGTGGCACTGGCTCATCGTGCTGGTGATCGTGATCCTGGTGTTCGGAACGAAGCGCCTCGGCAGCGTCGGCAAGGATCTCGGCGAAGCCGTGAAGGGCTTCAAGAAAGGCATGTCGGAAGACGAAGACAAGCCTGCCGGCCGCCTGCCCGATGCCAACCGCGATGCAGCGGACCAGGTCGAGCGCGAGCGGCGCGAGCAAGAACAGCGCAACGAACCGCCGCGCTAAGCGTTCCCAGGCCGGGCATCGGCGATGTTCGACATCGGTTTCAGTGAGCTGCTGGTCATCGCGGTGGTGGCCCTGATCGTCCTCGGGCCGGAGAAGCTGCCGAAGGCAGCGCGCTTCGCCGGCCTGTGGGTGCGCAAGGCGCGCGCGCAGTGGTATTCGGTCAAGTCCGAATTCGAGCGCGACCTCGCCGCCGACGAATTGCAGCGCAGCCTGCGCGAAACGCGCGAATCGCTGCGCCAGGCCGAAGAGCAACTGCGTGGCGGCGCCGCGGCGTTCCAGCAGCGCCTGGAGCAGGAGTTCGACGACGTGAAGTCCACGGCGACGGCCTTGCCGGCCACGCCGCAACTGGACGCGCCGGATGCGCAGCACGCGGATGCAGCGACAGGCGAAGTGAGCGACGCGGCGCACCAGGCGAGCGCGGCGCACCCGGACCTGTTCGCCCACGAAGAAGATCGCCCGATGGGCTCCACGCTCGAGATCGACGACATCGGCCCGCCGCCCACGGACGAAGACGACGACGCGCTGCCCGCGGAAACCGAGCACGAGTCGCACGATCATGCGCGCGAGGCACGTCCTCACGAGGCGCGGCACGACGACGCCTCCCCACCCCGCAAGCCCGCCGACGACGCCCATGCAGGACGCTGACACCGCGCCGCCCAGCCGGCTCGTCGATCACCTGATCGAACTGCGCTCGCGCCTGCTGCGCGGCGTGGTCGGCCTGATCGCCATCTTCCTGTGCCTGATGCCGTTCGCGGACACGCTGTACAACCGGCTCGCCGCGCCGCTGATCAGCAAGCTGCCCGAAGGCGGGCACATGATCGCGGTGGATCCGGCGGGCGGTTTCTTCGTGCCGGTGAAGCTCGCGTTCTTCACCGCGTTGTTCCTGTCGGCGCCGTGGTTGCTGTACCAGGCGTGGGCGTTCGTGGCGCCAGGCCTGTACAAGCGCGAGAAGAAGCTCGCGCTGCCGTTGCTCGTGTCGGCGGTGCTGCTGTTCTACGCAGGCTGCGCGTTCGCGTATTTCCTGGTGTTGCCGGCGGTGTTCGGCTTCCTCACGCGCTTCACGCCCGAAGTGGTCCAGATGATGCCGGACCTCGGGAAATACGTGGATTTCGTGCTGGTGATCTTCCTGGCCTTCGGCGCGAGCTTCGAGTTGCCGATCGCGCTGGTGATCCTGTGCCTGCTCGGCTGGGTGACGCCGAAGCAGCTGAGCGAGTGGCGCGGCTATGCGGTCGTCGGCATCTTCGTGGTCGCCGCGATCATCACCCCGCCGGATGTCGTCTCGCAGATGATGTTGGCGGTGCCGATGATGGTGCTGTACGAGTTGGGCATCATCGCCGCGCGCATGGTGGCGCCGAAGAAGCTCGGCGCCACGCCCGAAGGCGACGAAACCCCCGAAAACTAGGCTTCGATGCCGCCGAACGACGGCGGCGGCTGCGTGCCCGGCGCGTCGAACGTATCGCGCCACGCGAGGTAGGACCCGCCGGCGAGCACCACCAGCAACACCGCGCCGAAGGCGAGCATGATCGCCATCGACAGCACGGTGGCGACCATCTGGTGGACCAGGCCGCCGAGCAGGCTCGCGATCCACACCAGCAGTGCCGCCGCGATCGCCGCGGCGATGGTGCCGAGCACGAAGAGCGCCGCGGCGACCAGGTTCGCGCCGATGTTCTGCACCGAGGCGCGCAGGCTCGCCATCACCGCGTCCATGAGCTTCGCACCGGAAAACATCACCAGCGGCACCGACAGCAGCATGATCGCGTAGGTGAAGTAGTTGAACGCGATCTGGACCAGGAGCAGCAGGCCCGGGTGGCTCGGCTCGGGCATCACCGGCAGCGCGCCGCCCATCGCCGCGCGCATCGCGGTGACGTACTCCGACCAGTAGTTCGGTCCCGCGATGGCGACCATCAGCATGCCGCCGACGATCGCGAACACGATCTGCAACGCACCCAATGCCGCCAGCCCCTTCGCGCGCCCGTTGGAGAACGGCGCGAACAGATCGCGCGCGCGCACCGGGCGCCCGGATTCGGCTTCGCGGATCACGTGCATCAGCCCGCCGATCAGGATCGGCAGCAGGACCATCAGGCCGATGAACAAGGGCACGAACACGACGAGGAAGGTCATCGGGCTGGGCGTCCCGGTGCTCGTGAGCGCCATGGCCACGACGGTGAGCACGATGGCCAGCCCATACAGCACGAGGATGAACAACAGCGCCGCGCCGAACACCGCCTTCGGGTTGCGCGCACCGAGATCGACGGCGGCGCGGAACCAGGCCAGGCCCTGTGCGACGGGAAGCTTGCGGACTTGCATGAACGACTCCGGGGGAAGAGCGTTGGGGGATTCTTCGGGGGGCCGCCGCGGGTCAGGAATGCGGCGTGCCGCGTGCATGCACCTGGCGCGCGTGCCGCACGAACCGGCGCAGCACGCGGCGTGCATGCGGCGCGGCGGTGACGTTGCGGCTCACCTGCTTCGCGCAGCGGCCTTCCTTCGCCAGCGCATCGTGCCGCGCGCGGACGTAACCGCGCATGTGCGTGCTGCTGAATTCCGGGTGGAACTGCACGCCCCACACGTGGTCGCGCCAGCGGAAAGCATGCACCTCGTCCTGCGACGAGCGTGCGAGCACCGTGGCGCCCTCGGGCGTGCGCAGGACCGACTGGAGGTGCGTGGCCTGCGCCGGGAACTGCGCGGGCAGGCCGGCGAACAACGGGTCGGCCTCGGCGTGCGGATGCAATTCGAGATCGATGGTGCCCATCTCGCGGCCGGTCGGGTTGTAACCGACCTCGCCGCCGAGCGCGTGCGCGATGAGCTGGTGCCCGTAGCAGATGCCGAACAGCGGCACGCCTGCCAGCGCCGCTTCGCGCAGCCAGGCCGCGCTGCGTTCGCTCCAATCGTGGCGGTCGGTGACCATCGCGCCCGAGCCGGTGACGATCACGCCGGCGAAGCCTTCGCTCGGCGGCAATGCATCGCCGCGTTCGACGTTGGCCACGATCGCCTCGTCGCGCTCCAGGCCCGCGGCGACGCGGATCCAGTGCGGGAACGAGCCGTGCCGCTTCATCGAGGCGACGGGCTGCCCGGTTTCGAGGATCAAGAAGGGAAGGTCGAAAGCGGTGGCGTTCAAGTCGGGGAGTCGCTTGAAAATCGGGTAAAAAAGGCGGGCGCACCTATACTAGCCCGCTTTTCCGAGCGCGCCGCCAGCGCCCCCCGCCCGAGCGCAGAGAACTCCGACGCATGTCCGGTCCCATCACCTTCCAGACCCTCATCCAACGCCTCAACGCCTACTGGGCGGAACAGGGCTGCGTGCTCATCCAGCCGCTCGACCTAGAAGTCGGCGCCGGCACCTTCCACCCGGCCACGTTCCTGCGTGCGCTCGGCCCCGAGCCGTGGAATGCCGCCTACGTGCAGCCCTGCCGGCGTCCCGCCGACGGCCGCTACGGCGAGAACCCCAACCGCCTGCAGCGCTATTACCAGTACCAGGTGGTGATGAAGCCGAATCCGCCGAACATCCAGGAGCTCTACCTGGGGTCGCTGGTCGCGCTGGGCATCGACCCGCTGGTGCACGACCTGCGCTTCGTCGAGGACAACTGGGAATCGCCGACGCTCGGCGCCTGGGGCCTGGGCTGGGAAGTCTGGCTCAACGGCATGGAAGTCACGCAGTTCACCTACTTCCAGCAGGCCGGTGGCCTGGAGTGCCGCCCGGTGCTCGGCGAGATCACCTACGGCCTCGAGCGCCTGGCGATGTACATCCAGAACGTCGACAACGTGTTCGACCTGGTGTGGACGATCGGGCCGCAGGGGCCGGTGTACTACCGCGACGTGTACCACCAGAACGAAGTGGAGCAGTCGGCCTACAACTTCGAACACGCCGACGTCGCCGAACTGTTCCATCGCTTCGATGCGTGCGAAGCCGAAGCGATGAAGCTCGTCGAACTCGGCCTGCCGCTGCCGGCCTACGACCAGGTCTGCAAGGCCTCGCATTCGTTCAACCTGCTCGATGCGCGGCGCGCCATTTCGGTGACCGAGCGCCAGCGCTACATCCTGCGCGTGCGCAAACTCGCGCAGGCGGTGGCGGAGGCCTATCACGCGCAACGCGAGAAACTGGGCTTCCCCGGCCTGAAGCACGTGCAGACCACGGAGGCCGCGTCGTGATGGAACCGCTGCTCATCGAACTCGGCACCGAGGAGTTGCCGGTCAAGGCGCTGCCGGGCCTGGCGCAGGCGTTGTTCGACAACCTCATCGATGGTCTCGCGCGCCGGGGCATCGCCTTCGATCGCGGCGAAGCCAAGCCGCTGTATTCGCCGCGCCGCCTCGCCGTGCTGTTGCCCGGCGTCGCGGTGGAACAGGACGAGCAGCGCAGCGAAGTGCTCGGCCCGTACCTCAACGTCGCGCTCGATGGCGAAGGCCAGCCGACGCGCGCGCTGCAAGGGTTCGCGCAGAAGGCCGGCGTGGACTGGACGGCGCTGGAACGCACGAGCGACGCGAAGGGCGAGCGCTTCGTCCATCGCGCGGTGAAGCCGGGCGCGAAGACGGCCGCGCTGCTGCCGGACATCCTGCGCGAAGCGATCGCCGCGATGCCGATCCCCAAGCCGATGCGCTGGGGCGCGCGCGAGGATGCGTTCGCGCGGCCGGTGCATTGGCTCGTGCTGCTGCTCGGCGACCATGTCGTGGAAGGCGAGGTGCTTGGTGCGCGCGCCGGCCGCAATTCGCGCGGCCATCGCTTCATGCACGACAAGCCGGTGTGGATCAACGGCCCGCGCGATTACGTCGACGCGCTGCGGGGCGCCAGGGTGCTTGTGGATGCGGACGAGCGCCGCGCTGCCATCGTGCGCGAAGTCGAACACGCCGCGGCGCAGGCCGGCGGCGTGGCCCGCATCGCGGACGACAATCTCGAGCAGGTGAATTGCCTCGTCGAATGGCCGAGCGCGGTGTCCTGCGACTTCGAGGAAGCATTCCTCGCGGTGCCGCAGGAAGCGTTGGTCGCAACGATGGAAGACAACCAGAAGTTCTTCCCCGTGCTCGATGGCCAAGGCCGGCTCACGCGCCATTTCATCGGCGTGGCCAACATCGTGTCGAAGGACGTCTCCGAAGTCCGCAAGGGCTACGAGCGCGTCATCCGCCCGCGCTTCGCCGATGCGAAGTTCTTCTTCGTGGAGGACATGAAGCAGGGCCTGGCGTCGATGCAGGAGGGGCTGCGCAGCGTCACGTACCAGGCCAAGCTCGGCACGCTCGCGGACAAGGTGGCGCGCGTGGCGTCGCTGGCCGAGGCGATCGCCGGCGACGTGGGCGTCGATCCCGCGCTCGCCCGCCGCGCCGCGGAACTGTCGAAGGCCGACCTGCAATCGCGCCTGGTCAACGAATTCCCCGAACTGCAGGGCATCGCCGGGCGTTACTACGCCGCGGTCGAGGGTCAGCCGGCCGAGGTCGCGAACGCGATCGACCAGGCCTACATGCCGCGCTTCGCGGGCGATGCCGTGGCGCCGTCGAAGGCGGGCCAGGTGCTCGCGATCGCCGAACGCCTCGACACGCTCGCCGGCGGTTTCGCGGCGGGCCTGAAGCCGACGGGCAACAAGGATGCGTTCGCGCTGCGCCGCAATGCGCTGGGCCTGGCGCGCACCATCATCGAGCGCGGCGTCGACCTTGATCTGCCGCGCACGCTCGATCGCGCACGCGAGAATCTCGGCGCCATCGGTGCGCAGGTGTCGTCGACGGAGTTGTACGACTTCATCGTCGATCGTTTGCGCGCGTATTACGCCGACGTGCCGCCGCAGCAATTCGAATCGGTCGCGGCCTTGCGCCCGGCGTCGCTGCTCGACTTCGATCGTCGTTTGAAGGCGATCGGCACCTTTGCCACGCTGCCGGAGGCCGAAGCACTGGCCGCCGCCAACAAGCGCATCCGCAACATCCTGCGCAAGGCCGAAGGCGAAGTGCCGGGCGGCGTGGATGCCGCGCGCTTCACCGAAGCGGCCGAACGCGACCTGGGCGACGCGGTCGACGCGGCCATCGCCGACTCCGACGCCTCGCTGGCCTCGCGCGATTACGTGGCCGTGCTCGGTCGTCTGGCGCGCCTGCGCCCGCAGGTGGATGCGTTCTTCGACCAGGTGATGGTGAACGTCGAGGACCCTGCGGTGCGAGGGAATCGCCTCGCCTTGTTGCAGCGCCTGGCGGATCGCCTGGGCAGCGTTGCGGCGATCGAACACCTTTCGAGCTAGCCTCCCGGCGGGGCGGGTCCAGCCCCGCCTCCTGCAAGCGGTCGGGCGTTTCCGTGAGGGGGATTTCGACCTCTGCGGTTATCCTCCCCTCATGCGTCCGGCCTCCCCCCGCCCGGTCTTCCGCATTGCCTGTTGCGCCGCCCTTGCCATGGCGGCCATGCCTGCGTGGGCGGCAAAAGTCGCGGAGGTGCAGGTCCGCGGGCTCGCGGACCCGGCGATGACGGCCAACGTGCGGCAGTCGCTGTCCATCGTCGATGCGGTCGGGCGCGATGTCTCCGGCCGCCGCCTCGCCTATCTCGTGCGCGAGGCCGAAGCCGAAACGCGCGAGGCGCTGGAACCCTTCGGTTACTACTCGCCCACGATCAAGGTCGAGCGCACGCGCGGCGCGAATGCGCC
>Ga0207981_1000048_pt1 | contig 15420 bp, 14 predicted proteins | sample SoimicmetaGmgLPC_FD_188327 | JGI IMG/M metagenome (GOLD analysis project Ga0207981, IMG submission 188327) | Soil and rhizosphere microbial communities from Laval, Canada - mgLPC (SPAdes) (version 2) | ecosystem: Environmental > Terrestrial > Deep subsurface > Rock core/Sediment | place: Laval... | reverse complement strand
TGGTGATGATCGTCGCCATCCTCGCCGCGCTGGCGATCTCCGGCTACGACTACGCCACGCGCAAGACGCGCCGTGCCGCCGCGCAGGGCTGCCTCACCGAAACGGCGCAGGGCCTGGAGCGCTACTACACGACCCACATGACCTACGTCGGCGCCACGCTGCCGGTGTGTTCGGCCGACGTGCGCGAGTTCTACACGGTGGCCTTCGCCGCGGGCGAGCCGACCGCCTCGACCTACACCCTCAGCGCCGTGCCGCAGGGCCCGCAGGCCAAGGACACCTGCGGCACGATGACCCTGAACGACCGGACGCAGAAGACACCGGCGACCGATTGTTGGTAAAACCCGTGCTCATGGACATGGGCGAAGCGCACGTCCGCCGCACCATCGAGGCGGTGTGGCGGATCGAATCCACGAAGCTGATCGCGGGCCTGGCGCGCATGGTGCGCGACGTCGGGCTGGCCGAGGAGCTGGCGCAGGACGCCTTCCTCGCCGCGGTCGAACACTGGACCACGCAGGGCGTGCCCGACAAACCGGGCGCGTGGTTGATGGCCACCGCCAAGCGCCGCGCCATCGACCGCCTGCGCCAGCACCAGTTGCATGCGCGCAAGCAGCTGCAGATCGACCACGACGAGGATTGGCAGCCCGCGCTCGCCGGCGCGGACCCGGAAGCCGCCGCCGACGATATCATCGGCGACGACGTGCTGCGGCTGGTCTTCACCGCCTGCCACCCGGTCCTGTCGATCGATGCGCAGGTCGCGCTCACGCTGCGTTTGCTCGGCGGCCTGACGACCGACGAAATCGCGCGCGCCTGCCTGGTGCCGGAACCGACCGTCGCCCAACGCATCGTGCGCGCCAAGCGCACGCTCGCCGAAGCGAACGTCCCCTTCGAAACCCCGGGCCGCGAGGAATTGCCGCAACGCCTGGCGGCCGTGCTCGGTGTCGTCTACCTGATCTTCAACGAAGGTTATGCCGCGACGAGCGGCGAACACTGGATGCGGCCGGCCTTGTGCGACGAAGCGCTGCGCCTGGGCCGCATCCTTGCGGCCCTGGACCCCGACGAGCCGGAAGTGCATGGCCTGCTCGCGCTGATGGAGCTGCAGGCCTCGCGCCTGGGCGCACGCACGCAAACCGACGGCACGCCGATCCTGCTCGCCGACCAGGACCGCATGCGCTGGGATCGCCTGTACATCCAGCGCGGGCTGGCCTCGCTTGCGCGCGCCGAGCGCCTGGGCGGCGGCCCGTACACCCTGCAGGCAGCGATCGCGGCGTGCCATGCGCGTGCACCCGCCGCCGCCGACACCGATTGGACGCGCATCGCGTCGCTGTACGACATCCTCGCGCAGCGCATGCCATCGCCCGTGGTGGAACTCAATCGCGCGGTGGCGCATGCGCAGGCGTTCGGGGCGCAGGCGGGATTGGATTTGGTCGATGGACTCGTCGATGCGCCGGCGCTGCGCGATTACCACCTGCTGCCGAGCGTGCGCGGGGAGTTGCTCTCCAGGCTCGGCCGGCATCGCGAGGCGCGCGTGGAATTCGAACGCGCCGCGGCGCTCGCGCGCAACGAACGCGAAGCCAGCCTGCTGCGCGCGCGGGCGGCCGCGATCGCCGACTGATCGGGCACGACGCCGCCTCCATGCGCGGCATGCCACGCTGCCGCGATGCCGATCGATCCGCGCGATCCCGCCAGCCAGCACACGCACAGCCGCGGCCCGTGCCACCTGTACGTGGTTCCGTGCGCATACGAAGATTTGTTGAAGCTGGGTTTCTCGCGGGATCCGCTGTCGCGCCTGCAGCAACTGCATCCGCGCTGGTTCGAGTTCTTCGACCTGGATCGCGCGCTTGCCGTTGCGACCGAGTCGGTGCCGGATGCGCGCGCGCTCGAGCTGCGGTTCAGGCGCCTGCTGGAAGTCCACAACGCACCGCAGCCATTGACGGTGCACGACACCGCGGGCGGCAAGCGCGAGTGGTATCGCGGGGCCTACGTGCAGCTCGCGGAAGCCGCAAGCGAGCTGCGCGCGGCGGGATACACGGTGCATGCGCCGCTGCGACCGTGGTTGCGCGACGCCCTTGAACGCCGCGCCGACCTGTTGTTTTCATGGACCAGCGCGATGCTCGACCCCGATGCGATGGGCGGCATCGCGCAGTCCGGCGTCATTCCACCGACGCCCGCGCAGCGTCTGGTGCGCGACGCGCTGGATGCGTACGACGCGCTGGGGATCGACCTGGCGCCGTGGCTGCCGCCTTCGGTGTACGACTGGCATCGCGCCACAACTGGATGACCGAATAGGCGCGCCACGGGCGCAAGGCTTCCGCGGCGTTGCCGAGCGCGCGCGCGGTGAGGCGCGAACCGTCGCCGGGCAAGGCGCGTTGCAGCACCAGGTCGTCCGCGGGGAACGCATCCGGATGGCTGAGCGCGCGCATCGCGATGTAATGCGCGGTCCACGGGCCGATGCCGGGCAGGGCGGTCCAGCGTTCGACGAATTCATCGAGCGTCGCGTCGGTGCGGAAGTCGACGTCGCCGGCGAGCACGGCGCGCGCGACGCCGCGGATGGTGTTCGCACGCGCGGAGATGAGCCCGATCGATTCGAGGTCCGCATCGGCGAGCGCCGCCGCGGTGGGAAACAGGTGCCCCAGCCCCGGCGCGGCCTCGCTCGCGAGCGACGTTCCGTAACGTTCCGCCACCCGCATCGCCATCGTGCGTGCGGCCGCCACGCTGATCTGCTGGCCGAGGATGGCGCGCACGGCGAGCTCGAACCCGTCCCATGCGCCGGGCAATCGCACGCCGGGTGCTTCGTCCACAAGCGTGTGCAGGCGCGGATGCGCCGACAACGCATCGGCGATCGTGCGCGGCTCCGCGTCGAGGTCGAACATGCGGCGCACGCGCGCCACCACGTCGAGCAGGCGCGCGGGCGGTACGCCATGCACCTGCAGCCGCAGCGCGTGCGCATCGCCGGGATCGCGCGACACGCACAGCCAACCGGGCGCTTCGCCCTCCGTGGTGGGCGCGATCAGGCGTGCATAGGCATCCGCGTCGACCTGCTCCACGCCAGGTAGCGCGCGTGTGCGCAGGAAGGCGAGCATCGCCTCGAAGTCGTAGGGTGGGCGGAAGCCGAGGCGCAATCCCAGCGTTTCGTCGGCCTGCGACGGCTCGCGCTTGCGCAGGTCGCGCGGCGCCATCCGGTACGCGTCGCGAAAGACGGTGTTGAAGCGGCGCAGGCTGCCGAAGCCTGCGGCCAGCGCGATCTGCGTGATCGGCATCGCCGTCTCGGTGAGCAACTGCTTGGCGAACAGCAAGCGCCGCGTCGCATGCACGCCGCTCGGCGGCGCACCGAGGCGTTCGACGAACAGGCGTCGCAATTGGCGCTCGCCCAGGTGCACGCGTTCTGCGAGCGTGGCCAAGGGTTGTTCCGCGAGCAAGCCCGCGTCGATCAGTTTCAGGGCACGCGCCATCGCATCGTCGCCGCGGCGCCACGCACCATCGCCCGGCGCGAGTTCCGGCCGGCAGCGCAGGCAAGGGCGGAAGCCCGCCGCTTCCGCCGCCGCCGCGCTGGGGTAGTAGATGATGTTGCGCGGCTTCGGCGCGGGCGCGGGACACACGGGGCGGCAATAGATGCGCGTGCTGGTCACGCCGGTGAAGAACAGCCCGTCGAAGCGGGGATCGCGGCTCAGCCGCGCCTGCTCGCACACGTGGGCGCTCGGCATCGCACCGCTCATGGCCACGGATTCCGAAGTGCGCACGCTCGACATGCGGGCACCTTAGCACCGGGCCCGCATGCCGACTCGCCGGATTCGGACATCACTGCTCAGTCCAGCGGCGTGGCGCGGAAGGCCACGAATCGCCCGGTCGCGTTGTCGATCGCCTGGCCGGTGATGACGCCGTCGTCGTCGATGTCGTTCGCCGTGAGGATGGACGCATCGTCGCCTTCCACCATCATCGGTTGCAGGTCGCGCATCGTGCCGCGATCCCAGAGGAACCCGCGGCACACGCCCGCGGCGTTGCACGATTGCCCGACGACGCGGCCGCTGTCGTTCATGCCGCTCGCCTGGCTGGTGCTGTCGCCCGGCAGCGTGCCGAGGTCGGCGATTCCGTCCTTGCGCCTCCACAGGAAGGCGTGCGGCGCGAAGTCGATGCCCGCCACGATGTTGCCGAAGCCCGCGATGTCGCCGCGCGCATTGATCGCCACCGGCGTGTTCCAGGCATCGCCGCCGATGTCGCCGATCCCTTCGGCGATGCCGTTGCGCCACGCCACCGCATGGCGCGCGCTGCGTTGTCCCACGGCGATGTCGCAGATGCCCGAGATGCCGACGATATCGCCGCGGTCGTTGATGGCGGTCGCCGCGCTCGTGGAATCGCCGGGGAGGGGAGGGAGTTCCGCCGGCGTGCCATCCGGCGCCCAGCGCACTGCGCGAAACTGCAACTGCTGTGGTGGCGTGCAGGTGGGATCGAGCACCGTGTTCTCCGCCCAACCGACGGTCTGTCCACGGTTGTTGGTGCCCGTGGCGAAACCATGCGTGCCGCCGAGCGTCGGCAGTGCCGTCATCACGCCGTCCCGCCAGCGGAAGCCGAGGCAGCGCACGCCGGTGCGCGTGGCGGCGGGGAAGAAGAACCCGCAACTCCACGTTTCGTTCAAGGGATCGGGCACGTTGGTCTGCGCGATGCCGCTGACGATGCCGAGGGTGTTCTTCACCGGGAACACGACCACGCTGTTCGCCCCGCCGAGCGTGCCGAGGTCGGTGAGCGTGTCGCCGCGCCAGAGGGTGGCATGGCGCGATTGGTTGCCGGGCAGGTTGCCCCGGCCCGTGATCCAGCCGGCGTCGTTGATGGAATTGCCGGTGGCCGAGGTGCCGCCGAGGCCGGCGAGGATGTCGAGGGAATAGCGGCTCTGCGCCTGGGCGCCGGTCGCGCAGGCCAGCGCGACGGCGGCGGGGAGCAGGCGCCAGGCAAGGGAGGTCTGCATGGCTGTCTCCTGGCAGTGGGGAGGGCGCACGCGTGGGCGTGCCCGTGCATCCCACGCTTCCGGCAGGGGCGTTGCTCGCCGCATTCGGACATCATCCCCCCGACCAGCCGCTCCCCGCGGCCCGCAATGGAGCCTTGCCATGCGCCCGACGTTGCTGCTCGCCGGTGTCTTCTTCCCTGCGCTCGCCATCGCGCAACAACCGCCGCCGCCGCCCGCGCCCAACGCCGACGAATGCGCCGTGTGGGCCCGTGAATCGAGCTTCGCGAAAAGCGTGGAAGACCACGACGCAAACGCCTTCGCCGAACACCTGCACGCCGATGCGAGCTTCATCAGCGGCCGCGATTCGGTCGCGCGCGGGCGCGAGGCCGTGATCGCCGACTGGACGCCCCTCATCGCAGGCAAGGAGGTGCGCCTGCACTGGTATCCCGATGCGGTGACCGTGAACGGCGATTCGGGCGTGGCGGTCTCGCGCGGTCCGTACTGGATGGAGAACCTCGCGCCGGACGCAAAGGAGAAATGGATGGCGGGCCGCTTCATTTCCACTTGGGTGCGCGACGCGAAGGGCACCTGGCACGTGCTCTACGACGGCGGTGGCGGCAACGTGCCCAAGCCGGCGACGCAGGAGGAGATCGACAAGCTCGTCGCCGGTCGCAAGGCGTGCCCCGCGGTGGCGAAGCAATGAGCGATGCGGCGTTCGCGGGCCTGCCGTTCGCCTTGCCCGATGCGCAACGCGATGCGGTGGTGTCCGCGTACGCAACGCCGCCACGCGCGTACCACAACATCCACCACGTCGGCGAAGTGCTGCGCCATTACGCCGCGGTGTCGGCGGGGCCTGGATGGATGCGCCCGGTCGAAGCGGCGTTCGCCGTGCTCTACCACGATGCGATCTACATGGCCGGCGCGAAGGACAACGAAGCGCGCTCGGCGGAGCTCGCACGGGAGCACCTCGCACAGTGGTGGCCACGCGTCGACGCCGGCGTGGTCGCCACGCTGATCGAACTCACCGCACGCCACGGCACGCTGGCGCCCGAAGACGTGCCCGATGCCGATGCGCGCCTGTTCCTCGATTGCGACATGGCCATCCTCGGCGCGCCGCCCTCGGAGTTCGATGCCTACGACCGCGCCATCACCGCGGAATATCGCGGCGTGGTGCCGGGCTGGTTGTTCGCGGTGAACCGCAAGCGCTTCCTGAAGGGCGTGCTCGCGCGCGAGCGCATCTACCTCAGCGATTTCTTCCACGATCGCCTGGATGCACAGGCGCGCGCGAACCTGCGGCGCGCCATCACCACCAAGCGCTAGCCGGGCCTATTGCGGCGGCGGCGCGCCCCGCACGCGGTCCTCCGCCGCCATCCGCGCGCGCAGGCTTCCCTCCACGCCGGTGCCGACTTCCAGCGGCACGTGCAGGTTGCCCGCGGTGTGCGGCGCTTCCGGGGCCTGCGTCATCTGCAGCTCGCGCATCATCACCGAGGTTACGCCCTCGGTCAGCCGTGGCGCGATCTGCTGCGCGATCACCGCGGCGGTGGCGGGCGCGCCCACCGTCACTTCGTCGCGCGGATTGATCACGGTGTCCACGATCGCGCGCACCACGCGGACGGCCTCGGTCACGGGATACGGCCGCAGGGCATGGCCCGTGTAATTGGCCGCGTGGTCGTAGAACGAGGTGTCGGTGGCCATCGGCAGCACGGCGCAGATGCGGATGCCGTGCTCGCCGTGCGCGCGCAGTTCCTGCCGCAGCGAGGCGCACAGGCCGAGCACGCCGTACTTCGACGCGCAGAACGAACCGTAGTAGGGCGCCGGCGTGCGGCCGAGCATCGCCGCCACGTTGACCAGCGTGCCCGATTGCACGCGCCGGAACTGCTTCAGCGCGACATGGCTGCCGTTGATCGTGCCGCCCAGGTTGATGGCAATGACGCGCAGATGGTCGTCGAGCGGGATCTCGTCGAAGCGCCCGATCGCCGCCACGCCCGCGCTGTTGATCCAGGCATCGATGCGTCCGTAACGGCCGAGCGCGGCCTGCGCGAGGTTTTCGACAGCGCGCGGATCGGAGACGTCGGTGGTGACCGCCATCGCGTCGCCCATTTCCTCCGCGAGCGCGCGCAGCAGATGCGTGCGGCGCGCGGCGAGTACGAGGCTCGCGCCTTCCTCCGCCAGCGCGCGCGCCACGCCCTTGCCGATGCCGCTCGATGCGCCCGTGACGACGATGGTCTTGCCTTTGAGCCGGTCGGTCATCGTCGCGTCCTCCCTGGGCCGGGACATGCGGCCAGGGACGCAGGATCGCGCCGGCGGTGTTGCCGGGATGTTCACGCCGTTCCCACGGCGCCTGCCCGAGCCTGCGCGTCCGGATCGCGCCGCCCGGCACGTTCCGTTCGACAAGAGGGGGGGGCAATGAGCAGGAAATTCCGTCGTCGACTGCGCGTCATTTCCGCGCGCGCCATGATGTGCGCCGTGCTGATCGCCGCGCTCGGGGCCACCGGCTATCGCGACGCCTCCGATCCGGACGGCACCGACGTGGGCCAGACCGCTTCGCTGTCGCCCTGAGGGCTTCCCGCATTCAGTGACTTCAAGCAGGGTGCCGCCGAGGCGGCCGTGTGGCATCGTCGCGCGATCTATTGGAAGGACCTGCCCGACATGCTCCGTCGCTCCCTGCTGCCGCTCGCGCTCGCGACCGTCCTGGTTGCACCAGCCTCCGCCCCGGCCACCGCCTTCGCCGCCGACCAGAAGGCCGAGGCCAAGCCGCCGGAACAGGGCGACCTCACCGACTTCACCTACCAGACCGGTTTGCCGCGCGCGCCGGAGCAGGAAGCGGTGGTGTTCGAACTCGCCGACCTGTCCTTCAAGTTCGATCCATCGAAGCAGCACATGGACGGCGATGCGAAGCTGACCTTCCGCGCGACGAAGCCGATCGACAAGCTCGTCGTCGAGCTCGACCGCAACTTCAACGTCTCGCACGTCGACGTCGATGGCCAGCCGGTCGCGAAGGGCACGTGGACCAATCCCGAAGGCCGCATGTCGATCCCGCTCGCCAGGCCGCTCGCGGCCGGGCAGAGCGCGGTGCTGCGCATCACGTACGAAGGGCACCCGCACGTCGCCAAGCGCGCCCCGTGGGACGGCGGTTTCGTGTGGGCCAAGGCGCCGACCGGCGAGCCGTGGTTCGTCAGCGCGATCCAGGGCAACGGGTGCGATCTGTTCTGGCCGTGCATCGACCATCCGCAGGGCGAGCCGCTCCAGGTGGACCAGCACGTCACCGTGCCCGCGCCGCTGGTGTCCGCCGGCAACGGCGTGGCCATGGGCATGGACGAGAAGGACGGCTGGCGCACCTACCACTGGCGCACGAAGAACCCGGACACCTACGCCATCGCGATCAACGTCGGCCCGTACGACGTGATGCAGGCCGAATACAAATCGCGCTACGGCAACACCATCCCGCTGCGCTACTGGTACCTCAAGAGCGACGATCCGGCGAAGGTGAAGGGGCTGTTCGCCGAGTTCTCCTCGATCCTCGATTTCTTCGAGGAGAAGATCGGCCCGTATCCCTTCGCCGACGAAAAGATGGGTGTGGTGGAAACCCCGCACCTGGGCATGGAGCACCAGACCATCAATGCCTACGGCAACGAGTACAAGAAGTCCGAGTACGGCTACGACTGGCTGCTGCAGCACGAGTTCGCGCACGAGTGGTTCGGCAACCAGCTGACCAACAAGGACTGGGACGACATGTGGTTGCACGAGGGCTTCGGCACCTACATGCAGCCGCTGTACATGCAGTGGCTGCGCGGCGACATGGAATACCACGCCAACCTGATGAAGCAGCGCGCGACGCTGGCCAACCAGCATCCGATCGTCAGCGGCAAGTCGATGCGCGAAGAGGATGTGTACAGCGACGAGCGCGGCCCGGGCCACGACATCTACTACAAGGCCTCGCTGGTGCTCGATACGCTGCGCCACCTGCTGGGCGACAAGGATTTCTTCGCCGCCACGCGCCAGGTGGTGTACGGCACGACGACCCCGAAGCCCGGCAACTTCAAGCCGCTGTACGCGGACACCAAGGACTTCATCGCCGCGGTGAAGCAGGTGACGGGCAAGGATTACCAGTGGTTCTTCGACGTGTACCTGTACCAGGCGCCGCTGCCGGAGCTCATCGCCACGCGCAACGGCGATCGCCTCGACCTGCGCTGGAAGGCGCCGGGCAACAAGCCGTTCCCGATGCCGGTGGAAGTGCGCGTGGGCGATGAGGTGAAGACGGTGGCGATGGCGAACGGACAGGGCAGCCTGCCGATCCAGGCCAACCAGAGCTACACCGTCGATCCGCATTCGTTCGTGTTGCGCCAGCTGGCGCACATCGACGCGTTCCAGCAGGACAAGAGCGAGCGCGAGAAGGAAGAGGCGCGCAAGAAGGCCGCCGGCGGCGGCTGAACACTTCAGCTCCCCTCCCCTGGAACAGGGGAGGGTTGGGGCAGGCATCTCACAACCTGAGACCCAATGCGGGAAAATTCCCGCACATGCTCGCCACGTTTCCCGCCGCCGATCTGTTCAGCCAGGGCCCGCGGACGCTCATCGAAGACCCGGAAGGGGGATGTGTCTACATCCCCGGCGCGGTGGAGCGCGCGCGCGCCGTTGCGTGGTTCGAAGCCTTGCGCGACGCGGTCGATTGGCAGCACCTGCAACGGCCGATGTACGACCGCATCGTCGACGTGCCGCGATTGACGGCCGGCTATCGCCTCGATGGCAGCGAACCCTTGTCGCCGGCACTGGGCGCCGCGGCCGACATCGTGCGTGCGCGGTACGCCACGCCGTTCACGCATGTCGGCCTGAACTACTACCGCGACGCGCGCGACAGCGTGGCGCCGCACAACGACAAGCTGCACACCCTCGTCGCGCCGCATCCGATCGTGCTGTTGTCGCTCGGCGATGCGCGGCGCATGGAAATCCGCGAGAAGGCCCCGCCGCGCCGCGTGGTGCGCATCGATCTCGAACCGGGCAGCCTGCTCGCGATGAGCCACGCGATGCAGTCCACCCACGACCACGGCATTCCGAAGTCGAAGCACGCCGTGGGTCCGCGCATCAGCCTGGCCTTCCGCGTGCGCCCGGCCAAGCCTGCATGAGCCGGCGATCCGGCAGCGCCGATCTTCCCCTGCATGGCGGCCGCGTGCCGCAATGGCTCGCTTCGCGCATGACCGCGCTCGGCGCGGTGATGACGCAGGCGATCGTGCACGAATACGGCCGCGACGAATTCCTGCGGCGCATGGCGCATCCGTTCTGGTTCCAGTCCTTCGGCGCGGTGATGGGGATGGACTGGCACTCGTCGGGGATCACGACGAGTGTGCTGGGCGCGTTGAAGCGCGGTCTCGGGCCTTTGTCCGGCGAACTGGGATTGCACGTGTGCGGCGGGCGCGGACGGCATTCGCGTGCGACGCCCGCGGAGTTGCTGGCGATCGGTGAACGCGTGGGCCTGGATGGCGGCGCGCTCGCGCAGGCCAGCCGCCTGGTCGCGAAGGTCGACAGCGCGGCGGTGCAGGATGGCTTCGACCTGTACCTGCACGGCTTCCTCGTCACCGACGACGGCAAGTGGACCGTCGTGCAGCAGGGCATGCATGGCGAGCGCGGGCAGGCGCGTCGCTACCACTGGTTGTCGGAAGGCCTGGAGAGCTTCGTCGATGCGCCGCACGCCGCGATCGACGGGCCGGGGCAGGGGCGCATCGTCAACCTCGCGGATCGGCGCGCGCATGCTTCGCGCGATGCGCAAGTGGCAATGCTGCAGGACCTCGGTGCGCAAAAGATCGCGCGCGAATATGCGCGCCTGTATCTCACCGCACCCGCGCAGGGCGAACTGCTCCCGCACCTGTCGATGCCCGACCACCACGACGTGCGCGGCGAAAACATCGTCACGCGCCGCTTGCACGGCGCGCTCGCAGCGGCGGAGGAAAACGGGCCGAAGGATTTCCAGGGCTTGCTGCAGGTGCCCGGGATCGGTGCGCGCACCGTGAAAGCGCTCGCGATGGTGGCCGAAGTGCTGCACGGCACGCCGTGCCGGTTCTCCGATCCCGCGCGCTTCTCGCTCGCGCACGGCGGCAAGGATCGCCATCCCTTCCCGGTGCCGACGAAGGTGTACGACCACACCATCGGCGTGCTCAAGTCGGCGGTGCGCAACGCGAAGCTCGGGCGTGAAGAGGAACTGCAGGCATTGCGTCGCCTCGATGCACAGGCGCGCGCGCTGGAACGCACCGCCACCGGGCCGAGCGTGGAAGCGTTCATCGCGCAGGAGCGCAGGCAGTCCCACGCCTACGGCGGGCGCAGCATCTTCGGCTGGGAGCCACCCGCCGTCGACGGGGCGGCTGCTAAGCTCCCGCCATCGAAACCGCGGAAGCGCGCATGACCACCGTCGTTGGCATCCTGATCCTGATCGTCGTGGCATGGCTGGCCTTCAAGGTGGTCGGCGTGCTGTTCAAGGTGGCGCTGTGGGCGCTGATCGTGGGCGGCGTCTACTACCTCATGGCGCCGTACTTCGGCTGGCCCTGGCCGCCGTTCTGACGGCGCACGGCGCACAATGCGGGGATGCGCGGACTCCGCTACGACAATCGGTTCGTTGAAACGCTGCCGGGCGATCCGGACCTGTCGCCCGGCATCCGCCAGGTCGCGGGCGCCTGGTCGCGCGTGCGGCCCACGCCGGTCCCCGCGCCGCGCCTGATCGCCCATTCGCGCGAAATGGCCGCGACGCTCGGCTTCTCCGAAGCAGACGTCGCCTCGCAGGAATTCGCGCTGGTGTTCGGCGGCAATGCGCAGTGGCCCGGAATGGATCCGTTCGCGGCCAATTACGGCGGCCATCAGTTCGGCCATTGGGCCGGGCAATTGGGCGACGGCCGCGCGATCACGCTGGGCGAAACGCTCGATGCGCAGGGCCGCCGCTGGGAATTGCAGCTCAAGGGCGCGGGCCCCACGCCGTATTCGCGCAGCGCCGATGGCCGCGCGGTGTTGCGTTCGTCGATCCGCGAATTCCTGTGCAGCGAAGCGATGCACCATCTCGGCGTACCGACCACGCGTGCGTTGAGCCTGGTCGCCACCGGCGAGGACGTGGTGCGCGACATGTTCTACGACGGGCACCCGAAGGCGGAACCCGGCGCGATCGTCTGCCGCGTGTCGCCGTCGTTCCTGCGCTTCGGCAACTTCGAGCTGCCGTATTCACGCGGCGACCTCGATCTGCTGCGGCGGCTTGCCGATTTCTGCATCGCGCGCGACTTCCCGGAACTGGAAGGCGAGGGCGAAGCCTTGTACGGCGACTGGTTCGCCACCGTGTGCGAGCGCACCGCCGTGCTGATGGCGCACTGGATGCGCGTGGGCTTCGTCCATGGCGTGATGAACACCGACAACCTGTCGATCCTCGGCCTCACGATCGATTACGGCCCGTACGGTTGGATCGACGACTTCGATCCGGATTGGACGCCGAACACGACGGATGCGGGAGGGCGGCGCTATCGCTTCGGCTGGCAGCCGAAGATCGCGTACTGGAACCTGACGCGGCTGGCGCACGCGATCTCGCCGCTGTTCCAGGACGCAGCGCCGTTGAACGAAGGCCTGCAGCGTTACATGGATCGGTTCATGGAGGAGGATCGCGACAACACCGCGCGCAAGCTCGGCTACACCGAGTGCACGGATGCCGATGTCGAGACGATGCAAGCGCTGCAGGCTTTGCTGCAGGTGGCGGAAGTAGACATGACGTTGTGGTTCCGCGCGCTGGGACGCTTCGATCCGCTGCGTGATGTCGCGCCGCAACTCGAAGGGCCGGCGGCCGTGTTCGATGCCGCCTGGTACGACGAAGCGAAGCGTGCGCAGGCCGCGCCGGCGTTCATCGAATGGCTGCAACGCCATGCGGCGCGCCTGCGCGATGACCCCATGACGCCCGCCGAACGCCGCGCGCGCATGGATGCGGCGAACCCGAAGTACGTGTTGCGCAATTACCTGGCGCAGGAAGTCATCGACCGCGCGGAGCAGGGCGACGAAGCCGGCATTGCGGAGCTGCTCGACGTGATGCGGCGGCCTTACGACGAACAGCCGGGCCGCGAACGCTTCGCCGAGCGCCGCCCCGACTGGGCCCGCGACCGCGCGGGTTGCTCGATGCTGAGCTGCAGCTCCTGACGGGCCTCGTCATTCCTGCGAAAGCAGGAATCCAGACCGACGCACCGGCAGCATGGATCCCTGCTTTCGCAGGGATGACGGCTGCTCGACTTACAATGTCGCCATGCCCCTGATCACTCTCCAACGCGTCGACTACGGCGTCGGCGGCCCGCTGCTGCTGGACGGCATCGACCTGTCGATCGAACCCGGCGAGCGCATCGCCCTCATCGGCCGCAACGGCGCCGGCAAGTCCACGCTGCTCAAGCTGCTGGCCGGCGAACTCCGCCCCGACGACGGCGAAGTGCGCGTCGAAGGGGGCCGCCGCGTCGCGCGCCTGGAGCAGGAAGTGCCGGGCGCCATGGCCGGCACGGTGTTCGATGTCGTGGCCGGCGGCCTCGGCGAAACCGGCACGTTGCTCGCCGAATACCATCGCATCAGCCACGCCGACCACGTCGATACCGACGCCCTCGCGCGCGTGCAGGCGAAGGTCGAAGCGGCGCACGCCTGGAACTTGGATCGCCGCGTGGAAGAGATGCTCGATCGTCTTTCCATCGACGGCGATGCCGCGTTCGGCGCGCTCTCGGGCGGGCGCAAGCGTCGCGTGCTGCTCGCGCGCGCCCTCGTCTCCGCACCGGACCTGTTGCTGCTCGACGAGCCGACCAACCACCTCGACATCGAGTCCATCGAGTGGCTCGAAGGCTTCCTCAAGAACTGGAATGGCGCCTTGGTCTTCGTCACCCACGACCGCCGCTTCCTGCGTGCGCTCGCCACGCGCATCGTCGAGATCGATCGCGGCAACGTGACGAGCTGGCCCGGCGATTGGGACAACTACCTGCGCCGCCGCGAGGAGCGCGCGAACGCCGAAGCGCAGGAGAACGCGCGCTTCGACAAGCTGCTCGCGCAGGAAGAGGCGTGGATCCGCCAGGGCATCAAGGCCCGCCGCACGCGCGACGAAGGCCGCGTGCGCCGGCTCGAAGCGATGCGCAACGATCGCGCCGCGCGCCGCGACCAGATGGGCCGCGTGCGCATGGAAGCCTCGCAGGGCGAGGCCTCGGGCAAGAAGGTCATCGAAGCGAAGGACGTGTCCTTCGGCTACGACGGGCGACCGATCGTGCATGATTTCTCGACGAAGATCCTGCGCGGCGATCGCGTGGGCCTCGTCGGCCCCAACGGCAGCGGCAAGACGACGTTGCTGCGGTTGCTGCTGGGGCAGCTCGCGCCCGATACCGGCACGATCCAGCCGGGTACCGGCCTGACGATCGCCTACTTCGACCAGCAACGCGCCGCCCTGCGCGAAGACTGGAATGCGATGGAGAACGTGGCCGGCGGCAGCGACACGGTGGACATCGGCGGCCGCAAGAAGCACGTGCTCGGGTACCTGCAGGATTTCCTGTTCACGCCGGAACGCGCGCGCGCGCCGATCACGCGCCTGTCCGGTGGCGAGCGCAATCGCTTGTTGCTCGCGCGCCTGTTCGCGCAGCCGTCCAACCTGCTGGTGATGGACGAACCGACCAACGACCTGGATGTCGAAACGCTCGAACTGCTCGAAGAGCTGCTGGCCGATTACGCCGGCACGCTGCTGCTGGTGAGCCACGACCGCGACTTCCTCGACAGCGTGGTGACCTCCACGCTGGTGATGGAGGGCGACGGCCGCGTGGGCGAGTACATCGGCGGCTACACCGATTGGCTGCGGCAGCGACCGGAGCCTCGTCCCGCCCGCGAAAGCGCGGAGCCACAGCGAAGCGCCGAAACGCAAAAGCCCGCCGCGCCGATCACCGCGCCGGCTTCCAAGCGCCGACTCTCCTACAAGGAACAGCGCGAGCTCGAGACGCTCCCGCTGCAGATCGAACAACTCGAACGCGACGTGGCCGAGCTCACCGAAGCCATGCACGACCCCGCGTTCTACCAGCGCGAGGCCAACCTGATCGTCTCGCACAACGCGCGCCTGGCCGAAACGCAATCCGCACTGGATCGCGCCTACGCACGCTGGATGGAACTCGACGCCGGCTAACTCGCCGGCGTGCGCTCAGTCCGCCGCCGACGCATCGATCTCGTCGAACACCGATTCCGGCAGCGCGATGAACGACCAGAACGGAATGTCGCGCTCGCCCCATTCCTGCGCGCATTCCTCCAGGATTTCCAGCAGCGTGTCGAAGGCCTCGCTGCCCGCCTGCTGCAGGTCGCCGCCGTTCTCGAACAACAGCGTGAACCCCGTCGAAGGCAACCACGACAGATCGCGCAGGCTGTCGGCCAGCGCATCCCAGTTGTGTCCGAAGGTGCGCGGGAAATCGAGCGCCGTCGCCATGCGCAGCAGCAACGTCGGTTTGTCCGCGCCGCCCAGGTCGATGCGGCGCACC